>Ga0180432_10003291_pt1 | contig 23278 bp, 22 predicted proteins | sample SS_ome_10_FD_132414 | JGI IMG/M metagenome (GOLD analysis project Ga0180432, IMG submission 132414) | Hypersaline lake sediment archaeal communities from the Salton Sea, California, USA - SS_1_MS_2 metaG | ecosystem: Environmental > Aquatic > Non-marine Saline and Alkaline > Hypersaline >... | reverse complement strand
CGCCCTCTCACTGCCTCTTTGTACTCTTCTATACTGCCTCTCGTCATGCTCCCCCTTCTGGGTAACATTCTTTCTGAGGCAACTATACCACCTTCGGTAACATTTATTATCAGTCAATTCGCCTTGTTGACATCTAAACACTCCTAGCCTATGATATATACCCGCGACCGCCCCCTTTCGTCAGAGTTCTCTATATCTATGCCTATGCCACAGATCGGAGGCCACATGAACAGGGCCATTGTCGCGTTGATTACCTTCGTCCTCGTCTGTTCAGTTGCGCTGACCGCTGCTCCCTTGGCCGAATCGTCCGTCGATGGCGGGGAAGACAGCATGCCAGTCAACAGCATCGCCCGTGATGGCCCTGATTCGGCAGCCAGCATTGCCGTGCAGGCCTTGGATCAGACCATAGCCTCGGGTAAGGGCATGTGGATATGGACGCTGTCCTCGGTGGAAGGCGGCAATGCCAGCGCGATCGCAGCAAGGCTGGCATCCGCTGGCGTCGACTGGGTGACCATCAAGGCAGGCGATAGCAATCTCTTCTGGACAGGGGCGAATGAGTTGACAGCCGGCGTGGTTTCGACGCTGCATGATGCAGGCATCCTGGTCTTCGGGTGGCAATACGTCTACAGCTACGACCTGTACGGCGTCCCAGGGGTATCAGAGGCTGACGTGGCGAACCAGATACTCGACATACCGGGAATCGACGGTCTCATTGTGGACGCCGAAGATGAATACAAGGGCCACTCTACGGAAGCGACTCAGTACATGCAAGCCATAAGAGCTGAGCATCCAGGCAGCTTTGTAGCCTACGCACCATTCCCGATCATTGACAACCACACCACCTTCCCATATCTCGAATTCGGCGAGTACTGCGATGCAGCAATGCCCCAGGCATACTGGGGGGAAATCGGCGTTGGCCCTGTCGAGATGGTTGATTCGATGTCGGCCCAATGGGAGAAGTGGCACGGCATATGGCAGGGTGGCGGCCATGGCGATTCGGTCAAACCGGTCATCCCGATAGGACAGAGCTATGACGTCCCTGCAAGCGAGATCACCCAGTTCTGCAATGCGGCGAAGTCCAAGGGATACGAGGGAATGAGCCTATACAGGTACGGTCTGACTCCTGATCCCGTTTGGGCCGCGTACGGGGAGATCGATTGGCCTTCGACAGAATGCGTACCCATGGTAGCTACAGGAGGTGGGCACACGGTCGGACTCAGGTCCGACGGGACCGTGGTGGCCACGGGTGACAACGGCTACGGGCAACTCAACCTGGGGAACTGGACGGACATCCGACAGGTCACTGCAGGATACCAACACACAGTGGGGCTCAGGTCCAACGGGACCGTGGTGGCCACGGGTGGCAACGGCTACGGGCAGTGCGGCGTGGGCTCCTGGACGGACATCCAGCAGGTGGCGACAGGTCCGCATCACACGGTGGGGCTAAGGTCCGACGGCACTGCGGTGGCCGTGGGAAGCAACAGCCTTGGGCAGTGCGACGTGGGCTCCTGGACGGACATCCAGCAGGTCGCAGGATGCTGGCACACGGCGGGGCTCAGGTCCGACGGGACCGTGGTCGCCGTAGGTTATAACGGCTACGGGCAGTGCGACGTGGGCTCCTGGACAGACGTCCAGCAGGTCTCTGCAGGTGGTGGTCACACGGTGGGGCTCAGGTCCGACGGGACCGTGATCGCCGTAGGTTATAACGGCTACGGGCAGTGCGACGTGGGCTCCTGGACGGACGTCCAGCAGGTCTCCGCAGGAATTGATCACACGGTGGGGCTCAGGTCCGACGGCACTGTAGTGGCGGCGGGCGGGAATGGCTCTGGGCAGTGTGACATAGGCTCTTGGACGGATATCCAGCAGGTCGCTGCGGGCCTGTATTGCACACTGGGGCTGAAATCCGACGGCACCGTGGCCGCAGTGGGAAGCAACAGCTCCGGTCAGTGTGAGGTGGGAGATTGGGACTTGACACCGGCCGCGCAAGCGACGATCGAAACACAGCTATCTAGCATTGGCGATCACCTAGTCAGGGTATGGTCCGCCGATGACAACTGCTGGTTCATGTACGATCCAGCAGATCCCGTGGGGAGCAGACTGGCCAGTCTTGCCGATGGCCACGGCTATTGGTTGAGTGTCGCGTCGGCATGCACACTGGACAACGGCGCCTACTCTTGGGACTTGACGCCGGGATGGAACCTGATGGGGTGGCTGTCATATGACTACTCATCGTGTAACCCCGAGGCCAGCATCTCCGACCAGGTGAACACAATCGCCAGTCAGTTAGTGCGGGTGTGGGGCTACCATCCTTCCCTTGGCTGGCAGATCTACGACCCTGCCGACCCCATCGGAAGCGACCTGGTAGAGATGGTCGAGGGACGTGGATACTGGTTCCTCGTCAGCGAAGACTGCAGCATGCATTTCTGCGGCGTGGTCTGGCATTTGAGTACGGGGTGGGACCTGATGGGATGGATTGATGGCGGTGACGACGCCATAGACTTCGGTGATGGCATGGACTCAACCAACATGCCGTGTCGTTACTACGGGACAGTGCAGGCGGACGGTGCCGATGTGCCAGACGGAACAGTGATAACCGCGACTGTCGGGGGAGACAGCTACCAAACGACCACGCCATCCATCTATGGCAACTCCACCTACGAGCTTCAGATTGTCCCACCAGCAGGCACCAACTACACTCCCGGAGCAACGGTGACCTTCGCGCTGGGCAATCATGCCGCTGCCGAAACCGGATTATGGGGGAGCGGGGGCAACATCGAATTGAACTTGAGTGCAACCGGGCCAAGCCTTGTGCTTGATAGCGCAAGTGAACCGCCGCGCGGCGTCCTGACGATCAAGGGATGGGGTTTCACCGCTGGGGACACTATCCCTAGTGGGGGGATTGAGATCGGAGGCTGGGACTGCAACTGGTTCCCCATCAACATCGACGGCTGTGGCCGCTTCACCGCAACACTTGACGTGCCACTGTGGCTCGACGCCGGCGAGCACCCTGTTACGGTCGCGACGCTGGGCAGCGACGTGGCAACCGGTGCCCTGATGGTCACACCGCCCGCGCTTGATCTCAGTCCATCCTGGGGCCCTCCTGGAACGTACACCGTCGTCAGCGGATGCAACATGACACAAAGCAGCATTATCCCGATCGGTGGTCTGACGTTCGGTGGCGCTGGGTGGAACACGGAACCCATCACTGTGGACAGCCTCGGCCAGATTGCTCCGACGACAATGGTCGTGCCTCCGGCCAGCGCCGGTACCTATGTCGTCACAGCCAATGACCTAGGCGGCGCTGAGCTGTCTGGGACGTTCGACGTAACTGAATCTACTGCCAACCAACTCGCAAGCATCATGTCATCACTGGTTATCGTATGGGGATACACTGCTCCAGAATGGGAGATGTACCACCCTGCTGACCCTGCAGGCAGCAATCTACTGAGCCTGCTGCCTGGCCGCGGGTATTGGCTCAACGTGATCGACGACTGCACACTAGTCCACGGCAACAACAGTTACGACCTCTACATGGGTTGGAACGTGATCGGATGGCAGGATGGCGAGGATAGTATCGCCAATGAGGTATCTGAGCCTACCGACCAGGGGTTGACCCTCCCGTGCCGCTATCATGGCCTTGTGCAGATCGATGGTGCGGATGTTTCCGACGGCACGGTTATCCTTGCTTCGATCGAGGGCGATACGTACTGCGCAACCACGCCAGCCGTCTATGGCAACTCGACGTACATGCTAGAGATATGGACTCTGGAGCCAGTCCACTACGCCGAAGGTGCGACGATAACCTTCATTGTGGCGGGCTCAGACGCACACCAGACGGGCAACTGGACCACGGGAGGCAACATCGAGCTTGACCTGACGGTAGCAGAGCCCGGTGATGCCAACGGCGACGGCGACATCAACATGCAGGATGTGACCTACACCGAGCTGATCATCCTCGGCTATATGGGGACGACGCCCGGCGCGGACGCCAACCGCGACAGCGACGTCAACATGGGCGACGTGACCACGATCGAGCTGATGATACTGGGGTACTTGTGAGCGTGGAGTTGTCCCAGTGGAATCCCGCATGAACCCATCCAACGAGGTAGTACCCCTCGCCTCCCCACACAGGGAGCAGGTCGCCGAGGCGCTGACGTGCGCCTTCCAGCCCGACCCGTTGTACACCTACGCCTTCCCCGACCCGGAGCGACGCACGCGGATGATGCGCATGCTCTGGCGGGCGCTGGTGAAATACACCCTGCTCTACGGCGACGGATACACGACCCCCGACGTCAAAGGTGTGGCCTGCTGGCTTCCGCCGGGAGACACGGTCATGACGGCATGGCGTACGCTTCGCTCGGGTCTTTGGATCATGCCGGTGAGGGCCGGGAGAGAGGAGAGGCGCAGGTTCTTCGGGGTGCTGGGGCATCTGGACGAGATCCACAAACGCACGATGAGCATCCCGCACTGGTACCTGCTCCTGCTGGGCGTCGACCCCGACCTTCAGGGGCAGGGAGTCGGGGGGAAGCTGATCGCGCCGGTGCTGGCCCGCGCCGACGACGAGCGCCTGCCCTGCTACCTCGAGACGCAGACGGAGCGAAACGTCAGGTTCTACCGGAAGCACGGTTTCGAGGTCGCGACCGAGGGCAAGATCCCCGGTCATGGGGTTATGGCCTGGACGATGATCCGCGAGCCTATCTGAAGGGGGCCCGCACCTCGCGTGTTCACGGCTTCATGGGCCGGTCTCGCTCGTGGTCGACGATGCAGTAGAATCCAAAGGGCTCGCCGCCGGGGTTACGCAACTGGTGCACGACCAGGGGCGCGACGTAGGCGACATCGTTCGGCTCTATCGCCATCTCCTCGTCTCCGGCGAGCAGCAGTCCGCTCCCGCGCGCGCCGATGATGACGTGCTCATGAACATGCTTCTCAAGTGATGAGTACCCGCCCGGCTCGATCTCGAAGTAGCGCAGGTCGAATCCGGTGCCCTCGCCGAAGCTGCCCGCCAGTTCGTGCCGCACGATACCCCTGAAGTCGAGATCGCCGTCCACCTTGTAGTCCTGCGGCTCGCGGCCCGACCACCGGAAACCGCGGAACTTGAGGACGCCGCTCGATGCGCCGTGAGGGATAGCCTGTGGCCGCTCGAATGATGCGACGTATCCGGCTGAGGGCGCGACAAGTCGCTCCGCGAAGTGCGAGCGTATCTCACCCATGAAGGCTTCCGTGCCGCGAGTCAGGTCGTCGTACTGCTGCATAATCGACCCGCCGATCAGGAGCACGGTGTCCTCGCCGTACATTCCGCCCATCTCCCCGATCCGGTCCAGCGGCATGCCGCCCGCCGGACACGGGAGCGCGGCGTTCCAGCCGCCCATCGGCCTCCGCAGGGCGTCAGCCAGCTCGAGGCACTCGTCTTTCGTGAAGCGGAACCTGCCCCCGACGTTGGGGAACACGGAGATGTCAACCCCGACCAGACGGAAGAGCGTGCCCAGCAGGCAGGCCGGTGTCATGCCGTGCGAGCGATCGTGGAAGTAGACGCCCGCCAGGGCCGGATGCGCCATGATGATGAGACCGTACTGCCGGGCCACATGGCGCACCGTGTCGAGTCCGGCGATCATCGGGGCGATGAGTATGCCTCTTATACCATGCATACTTGCATACCGCACCTGAGCCTCGATCTCATCGAACCCGCCGGAGACCATGGGGAAGTAGAGCGTCCTGCCGCCGGACTTCGCGTTGGCCCGCTCGACCGCCTCCTGGCATCGCGCGACGCGCTCCCTAAAGGGGCTGCAGCGCTGGTCGCCGATGCCATGGTCATCCTTGATGATGTCTATGCCTCCCCCGGCAAAGGACTCGGCCATGCTGGCCAGACTGCCGGTCGGCAGCCCCACCGGCTTGAGCGCCGTGCAGGCCAGCGGGCGACCATACACGCCGAGCGCACTCCTGACGCCCTCGACCCCGAATCGCGGCCCTGGCAGCACTGTCAGCATCGAGTCCGGCAATGTTATGTCGACCAGCCTGATGTTGTCCTTAAGCGAGATATTGCCAAAGAGCGTGCTCAGGAGCTGGGGGATCGAGCAACCGGATACGTCGCACCGGTAGCTGACAGCTACCTCGTGGATGGAATGAGCCTCACTGACTAGATCGATTCGCTCGACCCGCCCCACTATGCCATCGTCGATATGTCCTCGGGGAATGCAATCATACGGGACTTCCACCGTCTGCTCGACCGCGATATCGAGCGCATGCTCCTCGACTGTGCGGCCGTCGCGCACGGTTACGTGGTAGATGGCGGTGAAACGGGGCTCGACTTCGGGCATGGTGTTGGGCAGAACTCAGCGTATGTCTCGGGAGTATTGAGATTATAGCATGAGACGAAGTGTCCAGGTCCTCGTGCAGCGCTTTTAGGGCTTCGATCAGCCCTCGCCGCACCAGAACCTTGCCCCCATAGGGCATTTGACACCCCTTCGACCTGGTGCTAGTGTGATATCCGGAAAATCAGCATGAAATCGAAGGAGTGAGCCATGACTCAACAGCAGCACGTCGTCATCATCGGGGGGAGCGCAGCCGGGATCGAGGCTTCGAAGGGAGCCCGGCGGAACCCGATGGTTGGAAAGGTCACCGTGATACGCAAGGAGGGCAAGATACTCGTGCCATGCGGCATACCGTACATCTTCGGCACGCTCGGCTCCATAGACAAGAATGTGATGCCCGATGCACTGCTCGGCGATTCCGAGCTAATCGTGGATGAGGTAACGGCGATCGATCGCAAGGCGAAGACGGTGACAACGGCCGGAGCCAGGACGATCTCCTATGACAAGCTGATCCTCTGCACTGGATCGAAGCCGGTGGTGCCGCCCATACCCGGCATTGACAAGGAGAATGTCTTCGCTGTGTGGAAGGACCCCGATTATCTGAGCGAACTCGAGGAGAAGCTCAAGACAGCGAAGAAGCTGATCGTGGTCGGGGGAGGTTTCATCGGCGTCGAGTTCGCCGATGAATGCCGGAAGCGTGGTCTGGATGTCACGCTGGTGGAGCTCCTGCCGCACTGCCTGCAGCTGGTCTGCGACGAACCGCTGTGTGTCAAGGCCGAGGATGCCCTCTCCAACAACGGCGTTCAGCTCGTCACCAACGACGCCGTCAGCGCCATCGGCGGCGACGGGAAAGTGAAACACGTCGAGTTGAAGAGCGGTCAAAGCCTGGATGCCGATGTCGTGGTGATCGGAATAGGTGCAGTCCCCAATACAGACCTCGCCCAGCAGGCAGGCCTCGAGATCGGAGAGCAGAAAGGCATCAAGGTCGACGAGTACATGAGGACGTCGGACCCCGACATTCTGGCCGCTGGTGACTGCGCCGAGAAGTACTCGTTCTTCACGGGCAAGGCCGTGCCACTGCGCCTGGCCTCGATCGCGACGCGCGAGGCCAAGGTAGCGGCAATGAACCTGTTCGAGGCGAGGGTCGAGAACCCGGGTGCGATGGGTGTCTTCTCCACCTCGATAGGAGGCACATCGGTCGGAGTCGCCGGACTGACCGAAGCTGCAGCAACCAGGGATGGCTACAACATCGTTATCGGAGAGGCTGGCGCCGTCGACAAGCACCCAGGCTCAATGCCGGGGGCAACTGAGACCAAGGTCAGGCTATTGTTCGACAAAAAGACGGGTGAGATGATTGGCGGGCAGGTATGCGGGGGACCCAGCACCGGCGAGATAGCGAATGTCATGGCGGCACTCATAGCAGGCCACATGACCGCCGAGCAAGTGGCTCTCTTCCAGATGGGCACCCACCCCATTCTGACGGCCTCACCCATCGTATATCAGATAGTCAACGCCGCCGACCAGGCGATAGCCAAGTTGAACGGGTAACGCCCTGCGGCAACCGGACCGCCGACAGAAGGGAGCGCCGCTGCGGTCAACCCTCCACGGGGCACGACTGCGCGATCCTGAATCCCCTGTCGTGGTGCACATGGTAGGCGAAATCGCTCTCGCGGTTGGCCGAACGCAGGAAGACATAGTCGCTGCCGCAGCTGCCGCCCCGATAGGCGCGGGGATGGCCGCCCTCCAGCGGTCCGTGAGGGTTCGACACCGGCGACTCGTCGTAGTAGTGCCATTTCATCCAGTCCCAGCACCACTCCCGGGCGTTACCGTGCATATCGTATAGTCCCCAGGCATTCGGCTCGTAGCTCCCCACCGGCGTCGTCCCGTCGTCGAAGGGATCGCCGCTGCCCAGGAAGTTGGCATCCTCCCCGCTGATGGTGTTGCCGAAGTAATATTCGGTTGTCGTCCCCGCCCTGCACGCATACTCCCACTCCGCCTCGGTGGGCAGGCGATAGCCATCCGCACCCCAGTTCACGCAGTCGTTAGTTATGTCAATTCGACCGGCGCGGTACACCTCGTTCTTCGCGGATGAGGTGTAGTACACAGGCGTCAGGCCCTCGATCTCGCTCAGGGCGTTGCACCACAGCACCGCGTCGTACCACTCCATCTCCGTCGCGGGATGGTTCTCGTCCGGGTCGCCGCCATACCTGGCCCCCATGTGCCCGGCGCGGTTGAACGTATAGCCGTTCTGCTCCGCCCAGCCCTTCACCCCCATCCACTGAGCGTAGGTCGTCTCTTTCTCCGCCAGATAGAACGCCGACAGGCTCACGGTGTGGACGGGCCGCTCGCAGCCAAAGCCCTCCTCGCTGCCCATGCTGAAGGAGCCCTCGGGAATGGCGACCATCGCTATGTCGGCGGGAACGGGATAGGAGGGGGAAGGCGTGGGGGTGGCGGTCAGGGCAGGGGTCGGGGGGCCGGGGGTGGCGGTAGCGGTCGGCGCTTGAGTCGGGGTCTGCCCGTCCGGGGCCGGCTCCCCATCACAGCCTGCCAGAGGCAATGCGAGCAGCGCCAGAGCCATCATGACCGCTGTAAGAAGCTGCGACCTCCTGCCCACTCGCATGCAGACACCTCCAAACCTACAAGAAGCTTCCGCGAATTGTACGCTCGCGTGTGGAGGTTGTCAATGCGGGCGGGGAGGAACGGAGGTTGTCGAATCCAATGTGGGGGTGGAGGGCTGCTGCCAATGATGTTAAACTGCTAAGTACTACCAGTTTACAATCAGCTTCCGGAGGTAGGCACATGTCTGGGCCAAACGTCGTGGACTGTTGCTTCCTGTCAATTCCTAAGAGCGGAGCCCGGCTGATATGGGAGGTAACTCAGTACTGCCCCTTTGAGTGCGAATACTGCTTCACTTGGAGTTCACCACGTAGGGAGATGCTCGAAGTCGACATTGCCCAAGCCATCCCCAGAGTCAAACGGCTCATGGACGAGATCAATGTATCAGACGTTCTCATAACTGGCGGAGAGCCACTAGTTGTAGCTGAAAGTTTGACACCTTTCCTCCGGTACTTGTCATCGACGAATATCAGTTTCTCTCTCTCCACCAATCTGCCTAATGAGAACCAGTTTCATGTGGTAACGAGTTTTGGCCCAAGGGCTGTGAACCTCAGCATTGATCCTCCCCCGTCGTCAGCATTAGCTAAACCCAGATCTTCCTTCAAGGCGGACTTGAGATGGGCAAGGAAGAGGCTAAAAATCCTGGAGGATGCTGGGCTTAAGGCTAAGCTGACGGCAGTTGTATCACGAGCGAATTACAACAAGGTGCCAGTCCTGTTGGACTCCTTCAGCCAACTCTTGGCTCAGCATGCCAATGTCGACAAGATAGCGTTCAACCGCGAATACCCGATTGGCTATGCAGCTGACGCTCAGCCTCAGACACAGGCTGAGCTCAAAACCACCCACTCGCTTATCTGCAACTGGGCACAGAACGTGACCGTACCTGTGTCTCTGGTCAACTGGAGCGAATTCCATGCTCCCCTCCAGAAGTGCCCAGCTGGCAGCCATATTGTCTCCATCCAGCAGAACGGTGATGTCACGCCGTGTTCGCTCCTATATAACATCACAAGAAGCTTCCGCGCTGGCAACCTGCTCAAAGATCCGGTTGACCTCATCGTAGATCGACTTCGGCGGTTCGCAAGAGACCTCGGCGAGTACTACAAGAAGACTGAAGAGAACACGCGGGCTTGCGCTTCATGCAGTCACAGGCTGTCATGTGGCGGTGGATGTCTGGCGGTCCTTCCGATAGCTTCCAACCACATACCCAGGCGAACATGTCAGATATCGCCCAAGCGGCTGAAGGACCACGAACGATCCTTGTTATCAAGCTTTCACAAGGAATATCACAAGGTATACACGCCGGAACAGAAGAGATTTGCGGTGCCCAGTCAAGACCTAGACAAGGCCCTGGAGAAGCAAATCCGGGATTACGTACACAAGAAGCTTGTGCCAAGTGACTTGGCACACACGATGGAACACATCGATTGCGTGGTAAACCTAGCCAAGTTCATATCAAAGGCTGAGGGCGCATCCCAGAAGATAACGATTCCAGCCGCGTACTTCCACGATCTGGCACCTAGAGAGGCGGCGATGCATCACATGCACACCTATAAGTCAGCAGCATTGGCGCGCCAGTTCTTGGAGAGAACGAAGACTTTCACCTCTGACGAAATACTCCACGTCCAGTACTGCATAATCACCTCTTCGTATGGCTCGCATTTGCTGGGATATACACCGCTTTCCCTGGAGGCCAAGGTGGTACGGGATGCCGACTGGTTGGACGCGATCGGCGCAAGGGGTATCGCTCGTGTGTTCGCTTTCGGGCAGGCCCACGGGGCCACGGAGATTGGCTACCCCGAACACGACCCGGAGGGATTGCCAATCTCCGTCGACATGAATATCACAGGACCCGATGGCACGCCAATATACCACTTCTTCACGAAATTGCTGCGAATCTATGGCCTCCTTGAAACCAATGCAGCAAAGAAGCTAGGTGAAGAACGTCACCGCCTCATGGTCGACTTCCTCAGGCAGTACAAACGGGAAGCTGACCTTGTGAGCCCTGGAGCCCAACTTGTGTTGCCGTTTAATGGCTTACAGTCACACCCGGACGAAAACGGCGAATGCAACAATGCGCGGAGTGACGAAGGATGAATACTGGTTCGTCGCTTCCTTCGGCGCGCCGGGAGGGATTCGAACCCGCGACACTCGGTTGCTTTCCTCCGGCTGCACACTTGACATGTATGCATGAAATATGCATACTTATATGCATGAGGACGACTTTGAACATAGACGATGAGACGCTCAGAAAGGCCTCGGAGCTGACCGGCGTCAGTGAGAAGACATCGCTGGTCAGGCTCGGACTGGAGGCGCTGATAGCACGGGAGAGTGCGAAGAGGCTCGCGGAACTCGGCGGTACTGAGGGCGAACTGCACCCGGTCCGGAGGAGAAGGACGACCGGTAAATAGTCGTGGTCCTCGTTGATACCTCGATCTGGGTAGCTCACCTCCGCACAGGCAACGCCCATATGTCGGCGCTCCTGCACCAGGGCAGTGTCCTCAGCCACCCCTTCATAATCGGCGAGCTTGCCTGTGGCCGGATCCGAAACAGGGATGAGATTCTATCCCTGCTGCACGCCCTGCCACAGGCCAAGACGGCCACGGACTCAGAGGTGCTGCAACTCATTCAGGTCCACAGGCTGATGGGTGCGGGACTCGGCCTCGTTGACGTGCATCTCCTGGCTTCCGCACTTCTGTCGTCAGCACCCCTCTGGACATCGGACAGGCGGCTCGGGGCCGCCGCGCGGCGACTCGGCGTTCGCTACGAACCTGCGAAGGAAGACTGACAGTCGCGATCCCTGCACACCGCCGCTCCCTGCTCTACCAGTCACCCACTATGAGCCGTAGAACTATCATTCCGAGAAAACCGCCCCCGAGACCGATAAGAACACCAGCGGCAACCTCATCGACCAGGAAACCGACCCCGATGCCAATAAGGAGACCGGCTGGTATCGCCAGCCCGGTAACGCCTTTTGCCTTCTTCGGTTGCTCCGACTGTGTAGACATGACTGCCTCCTACGCGGATTCGTCAACTGCGAAGTGTAGTGGCAGTAAAACTACACCCCGATCAGGGTATTGTCAATGCGGAAAAACGAACAGAGGCGACCTTGCTGCACTATTGACTTTAGATACCACATGTGGTATCTCAATTTCATGAACTCCAGAGGATATTCGATAGACCCACCTGGAGTGCCATGAGGTGGAGCGAAGTCGAGTCCCTACTGAAGGCGCTAGTACCTAGTGACACAAGTCAGCGTGACAACGCAGATTCTTCGCTTCGCTCAGAATGACATCCGAATACTATGTCACCCCGAACGGAGTGAAGGGTCTCCCACTGCGAAACGACGCAACGCCTGTTTCTGTCATCAAATACTGGGGACCGACATAGACGAATCGAGGAGCGGTTCACGCGTCCACATCGAACTGAACGGCGAGGAGCTAGGCCTCCACAAACCACACGGTAAGGAACTCAGCAAGAGCGCAGTCGAGGAACTCCGACAATTCCTCACTGATGCAGGGGTGAAGCCATGAATGAAACGTTGAAGTACAAAGGATACGTTGGCTCAGTGGAGTATGACCCCCGGGACAAGATACTGCATGGGCGCGTTCTGGGAATCAAACCTCGTATCATCTACGAGGGCACATCGGTTGAAGAACTGGAGAACGACTTCCAGAATGGCATTGACCACTACCTGAAAGTATGCCAGAAGAAGGGCCGCGAACCGGAGAAGCCTTTCTCCGGCCAGTTCACGATTCGGCTGGACCCGGACCTTCACTGCGCTGCCTGGCGTGCCGCACGTAGAAACGGCAGCAATCTCACAGGCTTCGTCAGGCAGGTGCTGGAAAGTGCAACCGGCTATCATGCGGCGGCTTCGGAGGATACCGAAGAACCTCACAAATCCCCGGCGCTCCGCTAGCCTTACCTGCGCATGTGAAGGAGACCGTGTCTCAGTCCGCGATCCGCCAGGATGCTGCCGTACAGGCGCGAAAGCCTCGTCCTCGATAGCAACAGAACAAGCGTGGAAGTCATGACTATGCTGATCAGGACCACGCTGTAGGTAAGGTTCTTGATCAGCTCGCCGCCGAGCATCCCCATCTGGAGCGGGATGGAGGCCAGGACTACCGCTGTCAGACCTCTGGGTATCATGACCGCCATGATCGAAGCATCTTTGTCCGGGATTGAGCTATTCACTGATATCTTCACTGTGAGGATACGCAGGATGAGAGCCACGCCCGTAAGCCCCAATCCCAGGACCATCAGCCACGAACTCGTCAATTCGAGGGATATCCCCAGGTAGACGAAGAAGAAGGTCTTGAGCAGGAACGCAACCTCACCGAAGAACACCCTTTCCATATCGGTCAGGCCGGCGTACTCTCTGCCGCTGTCGTTCCCGAAGATCAACGAGTGTATCGGCGCTATGTTTCCGACAGTGATGCCGAAGGCAAGGGCGGCTATGGCACCATTGAATCCCAGTATCTCCACAATGCCGTAGATCACGAAGACGAAGGCCGGGGTAGTGAAAATGGTGTTCTTTGCCGCATGTATCCTGTGAAGCAGCAGAGACCAGGTGCAGGCCCCAATCACGCCAAGGACAATCGCCACGAGGAATGATGCCAGGAGACTCCCGGTAACGGACGTGACTTGAAACGTGCCTATCTCGTATGTCTCCACCATGGCAACTGTGATGATGATACTGAGGACGGCGCTCACCGACGATTCCAGTGACAACATAGTCTGGCTTTCTTCGGTCATCTTCAGTTGTCTGGCCAGAGGGATGACAATCGCCTCGGACGTAGAGCCGACGATGGCCCCCAGAACGAATGCCGCTATCAGCTCCAGATCCGTCAGCCAGAACGTAAGGCCGGCGACAATCGCCGTGGTAAGCAGGAAACTGATAGTCGATATCTTGATAGCGCCGCCCAACGCGGAGCGCAGCGTGCTCAGCTTCAGACTCAGGCCACATTCGAACAGAATGATGATGAGAGTAATCGTGGCGAAGACGGGACCCACCCCTCCGAATTGGGTGGGCGAGACCAGACCGAAAACGGGCCCGAGGCAAATGCCGATTAAGATCAAGAAGATGACGTCGGGTATTTTGGTGCGACTGAAGACGCCCGTGAAGAGGTGCGCCAGAAAGACGATGGCACCAACCAACGCAATGACCGGGGCGATTTCCTGCATCGAGGTCGATCCTTCACTTTTGGGATGCTACGCCCCGCGACTATCCGGGCACATCTCCATTGCCGGTCACACGGACGCAGAGGTCCCTTAGCATGATACTAGTGGCACCGCACCGAGCCGTAAACTACTCGATGGTAATTTCCACCATAGTAGTATCGTTTGGCCGGGTAATACCTCCGCTATTCCGCTCGTCGGCATGAGCTCGTTGAGGGCGCTCATCAGCGGAGTACTAGCAGAACGACCATTGGCAGGCCATGGGGTGGTGGCAGTACAGCGTTTTCAGCTTCGATTTCTGGTACGCCCGGAGGGATTCGAACCCCCGACCCTCGGTTCCGAAGACCGATGCTCTATCCACTGAGCTACGAGCGCACGCTATTGCGGTGTGGCCGCTTGGAGAGCTGAATGGGGTGAGCGGAGGGATTCGAACCCTCGATCTTCAGGGCCACAACCTGACGCCTTAACCGCTAGGCTACGCCCACCATGTAGTGCTCGCAGGCTGATCGCCGCACCAATTCTAGCACCTGCCGATTCGCACAGTCAACACGACCGGCGGACGGTGAATTGCGCGTCTACAGCCCGCCGTGCTAGAATAGAATAGTGCTTGGCCAATTCGAAGGGCTGGGTCCAGGGTTGTGGAGAGGAGCACCGGATTAGACATCGGGTTGCTCCTTTTTTCATGCCCGCAGTCGAGGCGAACGAGGAGTCCCACAGATGAAAGCTCATGAGTATCAGGCGAAGCAGCTAATGGCCGAATACGGCGTGCCCGTGCCCAAGGGCGGTGTTGCGAAGACGCCGGCCGAGGCCAAGAAGGCAGCGGCCGATCTCGGAGGCAAGGTCGTGGTCAAGGCCCAGGTACATGCCGGTGGCCGGGGCAAGGCCGGCGGCATCAAGGTCGTAGACTCACCGGACGAGGCCGAGAAGGCCGCCGCCGGGATGCTCGGCAAGAAGCTGGTAACCCACCAGACCGGCCCCGAGGGCGTGCCGATCTCGGCGGTGCTGGTCGAGGAGGCGATCGAGATCGACCGGGAGCTGTATCTCGGCATCGTGATCGACGGCGTAGCGGGCGTCCCCGTCATCATGGCCAGCGAGGCAGGCGGCATGGACATCGAGGAGGTGGCCCGCACCACGCCGGACAAGATACTGAAGGTCAACGTCGACCCGGCGCTCGGCGCGCGTGGCTACATAGCCAGGGAGCTGGCCTACGGGCTCAACCTGAGCAAGGAACAGATCAGGCCCGCCACCGAGGCGATAGCCAACCTGTACAAGCTGTTCCAGGCGAAGGACTGTTCGCTGGCGGAGATCAACCCGCTGGTGGTGACCAAGGACGGGCGCGTGCTGGCGGCTGACGCCAAGCTTAACTTCGACGACAACGCGATGTATCGCCAGAAGGCCGTTGAGGCCCTCAGGGACACCTCGCAGGAGGACGCGCTGGAGGTGGAGGCCAAGGCCAAGGGCATCGAGAATTACATCAAGCTCGACGGGAGCGTGGGCTGCCTGGTGAACGGCGCAGGGCTGGCCATGGCGGTGCTCGACCTGCTGAAGCAGGCCGGCGGCAACGCCGCCAACTTCCTCGACATCGGCACCATCAACGACCCGGAGCGTGTAGTACAGGCCATCGAGATCATCAACTCCGACCCGGACGTCAAGGCCATATTGATCAATATCTTCGGCGGCATGGCCCGGACAGACGTCATTGCGGAAGGTCTCGTCGAGGCCCACAAGAGGATGACCATCAAGTCGCCGGTGGTCGTGCGTCTCGCGGGGACGAATGTGGAGAAGGGCGATGAGATCCTGGCCCAGTCGGGACTGAATTTGATAAGGGCCCACAGCTTCAAGGAGGCCGCCGAGAAGGCCGTCCAGGCTGCCGGGAATTCGAAGTAAGGGGTTCGCTGTGAGTATCCTAGTCGATGAGAATACGAGGCTTCTTGTTCAGGGTATAACCGGAGGCGAGGGCAGCTTCCACACCCGGCGTTGTGTCAAGTACGGCACCAAGGTCGTAGCGGGCGTGACGCCGGGGAAAGGCGGCACCGACCTCGATGGAATACCGGTGTTCAACACAGTGCACAAGGCAGTGGCCGAGACCGGGGCCAACGCCAGTATCATCTTCGTGCCCGCGGCGTTCGCGGCCGATGCCATACTCGAGGCGGCCGACGCGGGTATCCCCCTCGTGGTCTGCATCACCGAGGGCATCCCGACCCTGGACATGGTCATGGTCTACAACTACATCAAGGCCAAAGGGACACGCCTGATCGGCCCCAACTGCCCCGGCGTGTTGTCCGCGGGCAAGAGCAAAGCGGGCATCATGAGCGGCGATATCTTCAGGCCGGGACACGTTGGCGTCGTGTCGCGGAGCGGGACGCTGACCTACGAAGCAGTGGGGCAGTTGACATTCCTCGGCATCGGGCAGTCCACCTGCGTCGGGCTGGGTGGCGACCCCATAATCGGCACCGTCTTCGTGGACGCGCTGGAGCTCTTCCAGAACGACCCCGAGACGGAGGCCATCGTCATGATCGGCGAGATCGGCGGCTCCCAGGAGCAGCGGGCCGCCGAGTTCATCAAGAAGAATGTCAACAAGCCGGTGGTCGCCTTCATCGCCGGCGCGAGTGCCCCTCCAGGAAGGCGCATGGGGCACGCGGGCGCTATCATCACGGGGACGTCGGGCAGGGCCCAGGACAAGATGGACGCCCTTCGCGCGGCCGGTGTGACGGTGACGGAGAGCCCGGCAGAGATAGGGTCAACCATGCAGAAGGTGCTCGGCTCGAAGAACTAGCCTGGACTGCCGGGATTCGCAGCACACTCAGGGGGAAGCGACGCTTCCCCCTTTTACCAATCCAGGGAGAGCGAGGCGACTCCGCACGACTAGTCGCGATACAGCGTCATCTCGTTGAGGAACTGGAAGTCCGGTGTCCTGCTCGGTTCCAGCTCCCTCAGCAGCTCGTTCACCACCTTGCGGAGATTCGCGTTCAACTCTTGCAGGGTCCGTCCTTCTGACTGCGCTCCAGGGAGTCCCGGAATGCTCCCCTCATACAGACCGGACTCCGGGTTCTTCTCTACCACGACCTTGTAGGTCTTCACTATCCACCTCTCGAGGAAGCACGCCACACAGGCAGCTGAAGCTGTTGCTTCGGTGGAGATATCGTACAAGATGCAAAGGCGCGGTGTCAACAAGCGTGTGACGCCCTATGGCTTCCTGGCGCGCAGCTCCCACGCGGCTGACCACCTGGAAGGCTCCAGTTCACTGGGGCGCTCGACGTGCTCCAGGCTGACGACCTCCAGGTCGGAGAACAGCTCGCGCAGCTCGGCTTCGGAGAAGAAGTGATGGGGGAGGTGCCCGTCCAGTGCATCGGTGTCGATCCTGGTGTTTGGCTCGACTTCGCGCCCGGTGAGGGCTTTGGGGTGGCTGGTAGACACGGCGACGAGGAAGAGGAGGCCGCCGGGCTTGAGGACCCGGACTATCTCCCCAGTAGCCTTACGGATGTCGTCGAGAAACCCGTGCTGGATGACATGATTGCACAAGATGGCATCGAAGAAAGAGTCCGCGTAGGGTAAGGAAGTGAACTCGCACTTCCCGAGCGTGGCCTCCGGGACAAGCCGTGCGGCCTCGTCCAGGGCCTCCGAGGACGAGTCACATGCGAATACCTCGAACCCCTGATCAACCAGGTAGCGCGTGTGCCTGCCCGTTCCGCAGCCCAGATCGAGAACACGCCTGGCTCCATAGGTCTTGAAGGAAGCAACACCGGCCACGACGCGGGGCGAGACCTCGACCTGAAAGGCGCCCTTTTCCTTATAGATAGAGTCCCAATTGACCATAGGTGAAGCTACATGAGCTCAATCGAGGCCGTTGGCCCAACCGGCGCGCGGATCATCGATTTGCACCTGGTGAACGCCGCCATCGAAACTGCCCTGCAATCCGAGGTACTCTTGCTGCATGTCGGGATCGGGATAGGCCCAATCGTGCAGGTAGTACACCGCGTGTACCTTTGCCTGCAGAAGCTCCTTGGTGCAGCCGAAGCACGGGCGCATCGTGGAATAGAGGGCGCTTCCCTCGACCGCTATGCCGAACCGCGCCGCCGAAAGCAGGGCGTTCTGCTCGGCGTGGACGCAGATACAAAGGTCGTACCCCTTGCCCGATTCGAACTCCTCGGGATGGGCGCAACGCCTGCATCCGCCATCCAGGCAGTTGGTCATGCCCTCGGGCGTGCCGTTGTATCCCGTCGAGATGATCCTGTTGTTCAGGACGAGCACAGCTCCCACACGCCGTCCCAGGCAGTTGGCCTTCTCCCTGACGGCGATGGCGATCTGCATGTAGTACTCGTCCCAGCCCAACGCCTGCTGCCTGTCTACGCTCATGCCCCCTCCCCACTCAGAGAATGCCCATGTCCTGAAGCTCCGCACGCAACTGCTCTGCGGACTGGAAGTGCACGCCGGGTATGCCCAGCTCCCTCGCAGCAATCACGAATGCCTCAACGTCGTCGATATAGGCGACCGGGCCGGAGCCCGACGACAGCTCGACAGCGCGCTCGAATATGGCTCGATTGGGCTTCATGCAACCCGTCTCGAAGGAGTAGATGTGGTCGTCGAAGAGGTCGAGCACGCTGTACCGCTCCCTGATGTGCTCGATGTGCCACGCGCTCGCGTTCGACAGCAGCACGAGCCGGTAGCGGCGCCGAAGCTCCTCGATCATCTCTATCACGGCCGTGTTCTCCCGGAACATGTCGCACCAAGTTTCTTTGAACCACGCAGGCTCAAGGGTCACGCCCAACTGCTGGGAGCACCGCTCGACGAACTCCTCCGGGGTAATCCTGCCCTCCTCGAATGGCTTGAGGAACTCCCAGTTGTAGAGCGCCTTGTGCACGAAGCCATGCTCCAGCCCGTACATCTCGGCGATCTTGCGCGATACCTCGATGTGGTCGAAGGGGAGGATCACGTTTCCCAGGTCGAAGATGATCGTCGGGCGGTCGTCAGATACAGTCTCGCTGCTCATCCGGGGCTAGTATACAACAGGGACCTGATTGCACGCCATTCGAATCCTGACTACCCGGTAAGAAACGAGAGGCAGCTTCACAGGTCGACTCCTGTACGGCGGCAAGGTACTCACCAATCGCATCCCTTATGTTCTCAATGGCCTCGTCCTCGGTGGCACCCTGCGACCAGCATCCGGGCAGACCAGGGCAGCATACGCTGTACCCATCGTCGCTCTTCTCGATTACCACTCTGTACTTCATACCCAAGACTCCATTGGCTGTTCGGTTACATTATACACCCCGACCCACAGCCACGGCGTGTCGGAGCCGCTAGTACTCCTTGTACTCCGCGTGTCCCTGCTGCACCAACAGGTCATTGATGTTGACCCAGCTCCCGTCCTCCTCCAGCCAGATGTCGGCGAGGTAGCGCCCGTACTTCCCCTTCATGTCGCGCGCCTTGCCCTTGACGGTCTGGACAAGGACGGTCTTGTTCTTGATTTTGCCCCGCAGAAAGTCCCGCGCCACGAGGCTTTGAGGCCTCTCGGGGCCCCTGATCTCCGGGGCGTTGATGCGGTACAGCCGCACCTTCTCGCCCCTGGCTATGATCCCCAGCCCCAGGTCGATGTCCAGAGTACACGTATCGCCGTCGTAGACTGCTGTAACCTTGGCCCGATAATGGTATAGAGTCATCTCCACAGGCTCCCACCTCCTCTACGTTCTGGGCCCTACCCGATACGCAGAACCTTGGCCCCGCGTATCTTGCGCGTCTTCAGCTCCAACAGCGCGGTATTCGCCTCCTCCAGAGCGTACTCCTGGACCTCCGGCTTGATCGGTATCTCGGCGGCAAGCTGCAGGAACTCGCTGCAGTCGCTGCGGGCGACGTTGGCCACGCTCACGATCTCCTTCTCCAGCCACAGGTGCTCCGTGTAGCCCAGCCTCAGCAGGTAGTCCTTGTCGAAGTCCTCCTTGCGGATGGCGTTGACCACCAGCCTGCCGCCGGGCTCCAGGTTCTTCAGGGCCTCGACGATGGGCTTCCATACCGGCGTCGTGTCGATGATCGCGTCCAGCTTCTGCGGCGACTCGTCGGTTGTGTCACCGGCCCAGACCGCCCCCAGCTCCACCGCGAACTCGCGCTCCTTCTCGCTCCGGGCGAATACGTATACCCTGGAGTTGGGGAATCTGCGCCTCGCCATCATCAGCACCAGGTGGGCCGACGCCCCGAATCCGGTCAGGCCCAGGCTCTGCCCGTCCTTCAGGTTCGCCAGGCGCAGGGAGCGGTAGCCGATTGCACCAGCGCACATGAGCGGCGCGGCCTCGGAGTCGGTGAAGACGTCGGGGATGGGGTAGGCGAAGTCCTCGGGGACAACCATATACTCGGCGTAGCCGCCGTGGGCGTCCCTGCCCGTACCCAGGAACTCGGGGCAGAGGTTCTCCTTGCCCGAGAGGCAGAACTTGCACTTCCCGCACGCCGAGTAGATCCAGCCGACGCCCACCCTGTCGCCCACGCTGTGCCTGGCGGCGTCCCTGCCTCTCTTCTCGACGCGCCCCACGACCTCGTGGCCCAATATCATAGGAAAGAAGAGCGGGGGCGTCCTGCCCTCGATCTCGTCAAGCTCCGTGTGGCAGACCCCGCACGCCAAGACCTTGAGCAGGACCTCGCCTTCGCCCGGCTCGGGGACGGGCATCTCCACCAGCTCCAGCGGGGCCTCGTTCTTCGAGAGGTCGGTGATCCTGTTGAGGACAAGTGCTTTCATGGGGCTACCTCGCATCTGCACGAATTAAGAATCGGGGTATTCAAGCACTATTGTAACGGAGTCACCAGGGATACCTCCAACTCCTGATTCAGTGTCCTCAAGCAGCATCTCGACTACTTCTGTGAGGTTAGCCTTAAGCTCATCGAGGGTCGCGCCCTGGGAGTGAGCGCCGGGGAAACCGGGTATGTAGCCGACGTAGAGGCCGGTGTCGGGGCAATACTCGACAAGAGCAGAGAAGGTCAACATGTCGGTCCATTCAGACAAGGCGTCCTTGAATAGCACCATCACCGCCCCCATCATCAGCCTCGCCCTGGGTGCTTGATTCTATTCCATGATGATCACCGTCGGCCAAGCACTCTGAACTCGGCAAGTCACTTGCGTGAGCTCCAGAGCCACGAGTCGGAACTCCAAGCATGGTAGCCAGGCAATTTATCACTTCAATGATATCGTCCGGTGTTTCGTCAGCACGATACGCCTCCAGTACTTCCCTGTCATTGAAGCAAATGTGCAACGTATCCTGCACATGACGCCTCACTGCTGTGAGTGCCTTCTTTCCGTCTAAGAGAGTCCAAGGGATCTCCCCGTTCGCTACCTTGTCGGTGTATACACTCCTGAAGTAGGCATGCAACTCGCTCAGCCTCTCAGCGCGATCCGAGCGGACGTACTGCTCCTGTTGAAACATAAGGTTCGTCCTCACCGCATCCTCATCTCCTCTCGCGAATGCCAAGAGCCAATCTGTCAAGCCTTCAACAGTCATTTCATGAGGTATATCAACCTGTTCGCCCCTATCCCCCCACTTTGATGTCAAGAGACGCGAAAGAGCGACTGGTTCGAGCAGATAGCACTCACGGTTTCTCCTACACGTGTGGAACAGCATTCGCCTATCCGTGTTTGCCCTTTGTTCGCGAGATTCCACCTGATGGTTCAGCAGGAAGTCACGATCCGAGAGATATACATAGTCGAGGGAAACACCGACCAGTTGCTCGAAAGCCGCAATAGCATCGAACGGCCACTTGGCCGACTGCCCCTCAGTCTGTATGACAGTCAGTCCCGCGGCTGCTCTAGAGAAACCGGGATATAGAGACTCGCCCAACACACCAATAAATCGCTTGTAGTCGGAATCCTTGCCCTCCACAAAAAGCGCCTTCCGAGTGCGGAGCATCTCGATCACTTTCGAAGGTACGAACTCGATGCCATGCTCCGACAACACCTCAACCGGCCCAGTAGGATCGACGAGTGTGACGGGACTCTTCTTCTCACTGTCTACGAGAAGAACCTTGGCTAGGTCGGCTTCGTCGATGAGTGTGGAGCTGTGCGTGGCGATCAGGAATTGGATACCGCGTGCCTCGGACAGTCGTTCAAGAACTCGAAACGTCAGTCTCTGAAGGTCATCATGCATATGTGAATCAGGCTCATCTATTAGCGCTACCTTCGGTCCATGGAGGTAGAGAAAACCCAGTATGTTCACAAGTTGTAGGAATCCAGAACCGGCCGAGACAAGGTCAAACCACTTTCGCCCTTCGCGGTAGTTGACCTTCAGCCATTGGTCTCTAGCTGCATCGAACGGGATTTGGATGCCCTTGATTCTGAAAAGAGGCTCTACTATCTCAAGGAACTGATTCCACTCATCCGGCTTCTCACTGAGCTGGTACAAGATGTTCCTCAACACACTGTTCTGATTCCCTTCGCGAATCATCCGTTCTTGGGCAAGCGGACGTACAAGGTCCTCCCGCACCGTTATGCCAACCATTCCTGGTATGAAGATGGGCTTGAGGCCGCGTAGACGATCGTATTGTTCATCTGTGAGCCGGAAGTCGCAGCCACCAATCATGAAGTTCCGCGCATAAGCACTGTATATCTCGAACCTGACGTCCTGCAACTCGTCAGTCGATATAGTCAGGCCTATCTTGGCGGGCCTTTTGCCCGACCTAAGCGTCCGTTTATGAAACAAGTCTGCAAGGTCGGAGTTCGGCACCGCATCTGTCTCAGTAACCTGCGTCTTGCGGATCACCAGGTGCTCTGCGTCGGTTCTGGGTGCCGGAGTTCGGTCGAGACACCAGAAAAATAGCTGCAAGGCATGGAATACCGTCGTCTTCCCGCTGTTGTTGCTTCCAACAAGCAAGTTGAGTCTGTCAAAAGGTAGCTCGTATTCCTGGAAGGCCTTAAAATGCTCGATCTTCAATTTCTTGATCATTGCGTCCCTCTGCGCAGGACATGGTTTTCGCACAGCAGTGCCTGAGTGCTCTACGTTCTTCCAACACCAAGCCCGCTGAAGCCATTCTGTGCGCTACGCACTAGCATCCTACACGACAACCGTCAGAGAGTCAATCAAGCGAATTGACTGATAATAAATGTTACCGAAGGTGGTATAGTTGCCTCAGAAAGAATGTTACCCAGAAGGGGGAGCATGACGAGAGGCAGTATAGAAGAGTACAAAGAGGCAGTGAGAGGGCGG
>Ga0180432_10003289_pt1 | contig 23290 bp, 16 predicted proteins | sample SS_ome_10_FD_132414 | JGI IMG/M metagenome (GOLD analysis project Ga0180432, IMG submission 132414) | Hypersaline lake sediment archaeal communities from the Salton Sea, California, USA - SS_1_MS_2 metaG | ecosystem: Environmental > Aquatic > Non-marine Saline and Alkaline > Hypersaline >... | reverse complement strand
GGAGGGTATGCCCATTAATAAAAAGGACGGTCTGTTCCTCTGGGACCGTCCGCAGTGAAGGCTCTCCTTGCCTGACCAACCCTTGAAAAACCAAATTCACAATATGGTTTTCCATCTCCGATTGAGTGGTGTGCCCTTTCAGGTCCCACCGCTTTAATACGCAAGCCTCGCACATGATTTTGATGAGATTCGCTGTAAGCCGTATGTTTACCTCTGGCAAATATCCCTCATCCATACACTCCTTCAGGATGACTTCGGTCCTTTTGTGCCGTTCCCGCTCTCTCTGGAGTAACTGATTCAAGTACTCCCTCTTATTCATAAGTATATGGGTCTCCCGATAAAGGAGAAGCACCGCGTCATTCCACTCATGGAGGATATCGAGCTCGGCCCTGATGGACCTTCGAAGCTTCGCCAGAGGGTGCTTGACGCCTTCCAAGCTCATGGAAAGGGTTTCATGGGCGGATTTATTCACAAAGGAGTGAATCAAAAAGAAGATATCCTCTTTACAACCTACGTAATCGTAAATATTGCCGTAGCTGATTCCGGATGCCTCGGCCAGATCCTTGAGGGTGGTCTTGTGATAGCCCTTCTTGGCAAAAAGGGTAATCGCGGCAAGCACAAGTTGTTCCCGGCGTCTCTCAACGAGTGCCTTATTTTTTATGGTGGTGGGGATTAAATACATAGCCAAGCATGCAAGCAGGAATTAAAAAGGTCGATTGATTGATCGGATATCGATTAATCGATATTAAAAAAACATCTTTAAACGGTCAAGAAAAAAATTCCGCTTTTAATTAAATAACTTGATGGGCTTACATTGAGATGCTTTGTCTTTGGGCGGGATTATTCCACAATGCCCTGCTTGAAGAGGGCATCCACCTCTTTTTCGGGATGACCCAGCTCTATCAAGACCTCGCGGGTATTGGCGCCCCGGGGACCTCCCGGTCCAAGGGCCGTACCCGGCGTGCGAGAAAGCCTGGGTGCCGGTGCAGGCTGCAACACACCCTGGATATCTACAAGCAGGTCCCTTTCCCGGTTGTGGGGGTGGTTCCCCACCTCCTCCAATCCAATCACCGGAGCCACACAGGCATCCTTTCCCTCAAAAATGGCGCTCCATTCATCCCGGGTCTTTGTCTTGAACACCTCGGCAAACCGGGCCCTCATTTCCGGCCATTTTTCTTTATTGTTTTGGTCGGGCAAGGAAGCGGGATCCAGGCCCATGCCTTCCAGGAGTTCCTTGTAAAACCGGCTCTCTATGGCGCCCACCGACATGAACTTGCCGTCGGCCGTTTCATAGGCCTGGTAATAGGGTGCTCCCCCGTCCAGCATGTTGTTTCCGATGTCAAGCGTCATGAGTTCGTGGGCCAGCATTCCAAAGAAGAAGGTGCTGAAACTGGCCGCACCGTCCACCATGGCCGCATCCACAACCTGCCCTTGGCCCGAACGATTCCTTTCCATCAGGGCCAGGAGGATCCCCATGGCACAAAGCATGCCGCCCCCTGCAAAATCACCCAGCAGGTTGCAGGGTGGCAGGGGTCGTTCCCCCTTTCTCCTGAAGAGGGAAAGGGCCCCGGAAAGGGCGATGTAGTTAATGTCATGACCGGCCATGCTGGCATAGGGGCCCTTCTGACCCCATCCGGTAAGCCGGGCGTAAACGATTTTGGGGTTTAAGCTCAAGGCCTCATCCGGTCCCAGCCCAAGTCCTTCCATCACGCCGGGCCGGTAAGGTTCGAGGAGCACATCAAAGTCCCGGATCATGCCTTTCACGATCTCCACCCCTTGGGGGGACTTCAAATTGATCCGCATCGAACGTTTGCCTCGATCAAAGGGATTCCTGGTCATAACGTTGGGAATCTCCGGAACGCCCCTGGTCAGCCGGTCCACGATGACCACCTGGGCCCCAAAATCTGCCAAAATCATGCCGCAATAGGGCGAAGGGGCCAGCCCCGCCATTTCAACAACCCTGATTCCGTCTAAAGGCCTCATATATGCCTCCTTTTTGCCTATTCGTCTTCGAAGAGTCACCACTATAAGGAATCTACCGGTCCCTGTCAAGAAAGGCGCCTGTCCTCTTTTTCCTTGACAATTCCCGGCCGCCTTATTGGAATGTGTAGGCCCCGCCGGCGGACCCCTCCAGACCCAACGGCAACGGGAATGGGCCGGGCACAGGCTTTATGCGCCATTGTAGGCACTCTAGGAGGTAGTTAAGTCCAACATGAGACCCTTTTTTAACCCCGCCTCCGTGGCGGTCTTTGGTGTGGGTACAGATCTCAGGAATCTCGCAAAAAACATCATCTGGCATTGCCAGGAAATGGGATTCAAAGGAAGAATATTCCCTGTAGGAAGAAAACCGGGCAGGGTTCACGGCCGGGAGATCATAACGGATCCTGAGTCCCTGCCCCGGGGTATTGAACTGGCCGTCATCCTTGTGCCCTCCGGGTCCGTGGGCCGGACCCTGGAACTCTGCGGCCGGAAAGGCATCCGTCATGCCGTGGTTTCCACCGGGGGGTTCCGGGAATACGACGAGAAAGGTAACCGGGCCGAGGAGGAACTCCTTGACGCGGCCCACCGTTTTGGTATCCGATTTATCGGTCCCAACAGTATCGGTGTCATATGCACCGGGTCAGGTCTCTGTACCCCCTTTAACCCCATGCACCCCAAGAAATTCAAGAAAGGCCCTGTGAGCCTGGTTATTCAAAGCGGGGGTGTGACCACCCAGATCGCCTACTACTTTTCAGAAGAACACAACGGGTTTTCAAAGATTCTGAGCGTGGGGAACAAACTCAACCTTAATGAAATTGATTTCCTCCAGTACCTGATTCAAGACCCGGATACAGAGCAGATCCACCTTTACCTGGAAAGCATCGAACAGGGGCGGGAATTCATGCGTCTGGCCAGGAGCTCACAAAAGCCCGTTGTTGTGTTTAAATCCAATGTGAGCCGAACCGCCTCCAAAATCGCCTTCTCCCATACGGCGGCCCTTTCCAATGATGACCGGATCGTGAACTGTGCCTTCAGGCAAGCGGGGATCATCCGGGCCTACGATATCCATGACATGACGGTTGCCGCCAAGGCCCTCCGTCTCCCCCCCATACGGGGGGACCGCCTGGTGGCCATTTCTTTTTCAGGGGGGTTTTCTGTTATCCTGGGAGATACCTGTGAGAAATATGGTTTTCACTGCCCCCCCCTTCCCCGCTCCCTTTTGTCGGAAATCGAGGCCTTTAGGAGGGGAGGGGTTATTCGCATGTCAAACCCCATGGACTTCGGGGATGTTCATGATCTGGAGGGACTCTCCTTCACCCTTAAAAGCTGCCTTGCCCTGGATCATATTGACGGCCTGGTCCTGTCTTTCATGTATGAACCGGACATGGTCAAGATCTTCGGCCCTCAAATTGGCAGCCCCGCCCAAATGCTCCAGTTTATTAAGGCCCTTTCTGAGAGAAACGGAAAACCCATCGCCCTGAGTTTTTTTACGGAAAGGGGGCACCTTGAGGCTTTCAAGAAGCTGAACACCTATCCGGTCTTCAACAGCCCTGAAGAAAGCGTGCAAGGCCTTAGAATGCTCCGGGACCACTGGCACACAAGGGAGACTTAGAGGAGAGGTAATCCTATGGACTGGATCCCCCTGTTGATCGTTTTTTTAGCGGGATTTGCCCTGGGAATCGTGGTGGCCCTCCTTTTGAGGTTCATCCAGTCACGTTCAGCCAGAGAGCTGGCCGAAGATCTCCTCCAGAAGAGCGAGGCTTTAAGCAAAGAGCACCTTGAGGCCTTAACCGGCCATATGAAGGCCAGCTTCGGGAACCTCTCTCTCGAGGCCCTCGCCAAGTCGACAGAAGAATTCCTCAAGCTTGCCAAGGCCAGATTTGATTCGGAAAGAGAGGTGACAGCGGGTCAGATCGATGCCAAGAAAGGCCTCATTGACGAGCAGTTGAAACGCATGTCCACGGAACTGGAACGGATGTCCGCCCTCGTTCAGACCTTGGAGCGGGACAGGGTGGCCAAATTCGGTGAGCTTGCGACCCAACTCAAATCCGCCACGGAGCAGACCGCCGCCCTCACTCAGGCGACCCACACCCTGCGCGAGGCCCTGGCAAGCACCAAAGTGAGGGGGCAGTGGGGGGAGCGAATGGCCGAGGACATCCTCCGCCTGGTGGGTCTTGAGGAAAACATCAATTACCTGAAACAAAGGCCCTTGAAAGGGGGCGGGACCCGACCTGATTTCACGTTTCTTTTGCCCAAAGGCCTTAAATTGAACATGGATGTCAAATTCCCCTTGGACAACTATTTAAGGTTTTTAGAGGCCGGATCAGAGGCTGAGAAGAGCACCTTCCGAAACCAGTTTCTCAGAGACGCCAAGGCCAGGATAAAAGAAGTCACGGGCCGGGAATATATTAATCCTCAGGCGCGTACCCTTGATTATGTCCTCCTTTTCATCCCCAACGAACAGATCTATGCCTTCATCCAGGAGCAAGATCCCGGTATCATTGACCGGACCCTCAAAAAAAGGGTGATCCTCTGCTCCCCGCTGACCCTTTTCGCCGTACTGGGAGTCGTTCGTCAGGCGGTGGAGAGCTTTGCCCTGGAGGAGACCTCCAGCCACATCCTCTCCCTCTTGGGAACCTTCCACAAGGAATGGACGGAATTTACAAAAAAGATGGAGACCATGGGTAGGCGCCTTCAGGAGGCCCAAAAGGAATATGAGTCCCTCATGACCACAAGGCGCCGTCAACTTGAAAGGCCTTTAAAAAAGATTGAAGATCTCAAGCGGCAACATCCCTCCTCCCCCCTTCCACAAGATGCGGCCCACACCCTGGATCTAGAAAAAGAGGAATGAGGCGCCCGGCCTTTTCTTTTGACACCCGGGCACTGTTTGCCTATATTAGCCCCGTTTTCGCTCTTGCCCCAAAAGGGTTTCCGGCCGGGAATCTTTCCGGCCCCATTGAGGCAGACGCCTCGTTAGTCCACCAGATACCCGGAGAAAAAAATGGACGTGCGCTTCTGGGGGACCCGTGGATCCCTTCCCGCATCTGTGACCACAAAGCATATCCGTCAAAAGGTGCATCGTGCCCTTGAGATTGCTGTGGAACGAGGCCTTGGTCCAGACATGGATATAGAGGCCTTTATGGACCAGACCCTGCCCTTCTGGGTGAAGGGAACCTATGGCACCAACACCCCGTGTATTGAGATTCGTGAGGGCCGAGAAAGACTCATCTGCGACGCAGGATCCGGGATCAGGGACCTGGGCAATCACCTCCTCAGGAACGGGAAAGGATCTCCCCCCCGGGAATTCCATATCCTCCTCTCCCATCCCCATTGGGACCATATCCATGGCTTCCCCTTTTTTGTGCCCACCCTGATTGAGGGGACCCGCATCACCATATACGGATGCCATGATGGCTTGAAGGAGGCCTTTACGAGACAGCATAGCGCCCCTTTTTTTCCTCTGGATTTTCATGATCTGAGGGCGAAAATCGAATTTGTCCGGCTTGAAACCGACCGGGCTTACGACATTGCCGGCTTTCAGGTAATGGCAACAGCGCAGCATCATCCCGGCAAATCTTACGGTTACCGAATTGAAAGAAACGGAAAAGCGATTGTCTATTCCACGGATTCGGAGCACAAATTCGAGGGCTCTATCGAGACCCTGTCCCCTGTTTCGTTTTTTAAAGGCGCCGATCTGCTTATTTTTGACGCCCAGTACACCCTCGCCGATGCCTGGACCGTCAAGGAAGATTGGGGACACTCCAACAATGTGGTGGGGGTGGAATTCGCCAAAGAGGCAGGGGTCAAGCACTTATGCCTGTTTCACCAGGAGCCTGTCTCAGACGATGAAAAACTGGATAAGATCTTGGCCGACACAAGAAAACTGGCCTCCTTGTTTGAAGGGGACTCCCCCCTTGAGGTGACCGTTGCCTGGGATGGACTCACATTGAAACTTTAAGGAAACCTATGTCCAGCCTGGGCCATCCGGACTTCAGAGAAGATCTCCTCAAGGAAGCGGAAAACATGTATCTCCTTTAAGGGGGACCTTCACCAGTTTTCTCGGGGCCATTCTTAGGGGCCTCGGGCTTAACGCGCCTTTCCCTGATCCTCTCTATGAGCACATAAAGGACCGGAACCAGGACAAGGCTCAGGAAGGTGGAGGCGATCATCCCTCCGAATACGGCCGTGCCCAAGGAGTGTCGACTGGCCGCACCCGCCCCCTCGGCTATAACCAGGGGCACCACGCCGAGAATGAAGGCAAAGGCGGTCATCAAGATGGGCCTCAGGCGTTCACGGGCCGCCTGCATGGCCGCATCCACAATGGACAGGCCCCGTTCTCGGAGGTCCTTTGCGAATTCCACAATGAGGATGGCATTCTTACTGGCCAGGCCGATGAGCATTACCAGTCCGATCTGGCAGTAGACGTCGTTATTAATGCCCCGCCAGTGCTGGGCCAGCAAGGCCCCCAAAAGGGCCAGGGGTACGGCCAGCATCACCATAAAAGGCATGGTCCAGCTCTCATACTGGGCCGCCAGGAAAAGAAAGACGAACACCAGGGCCAGGCCAAAAATAAAGGGGGCCATGCCGCCCGACTTGATCTCCTGGAGGGCCACCCCGGTCCACTCATAGCCGTAGCCCTCGGGCAATTGCTTTTCAGCCAGACCTTCCATGGCCGTGATGGCCTGCCCCGAACTAAAGCCCGGTGCATTGCCGCCGTATATGGACACGGTTCGGTAGGCGTTATAGTGTTTGATATTCTGAACCCCGCGGATCTGCTCCACCTCCACCAGGGCGCTCAGAGGAACCATTTGCCCCTCCCCGGCCCGGACATAGAGTCGGGCGATATCCGCCCGGTCGGAACGAAACCCCTTTTCCGCCTGGAGGTAAACACGGTACACTCGGCCGAACTTATTAAAATCATTTACATAAATAGAGCCAAGGTAGGTCTGAAGGGCCGTAAAGACATCCGAGACCGGAATCCCCAGGGCCTTTGCCTTGGTACGATCCAATTCCACATAGAACTGGGGATAATTGACCTCAAAGGTGGTATTCATGGGAAGGAGTTGGGAGTATTTCCGACCCTCCTTGATGATCTTCTGGGCCACGGCCTTCATGTCGGTAAGTTCTCCCCCTTCCATGTCCTGCAATTCGAACTCAAACCCTCCGGTGGTACTCAATCCCCGGATAGGGGGGGGATTAAAGGCCATGACAAAGGCCTCGGAGATATGAGCGGTCTTGCGCCGCACCTGGCCCATAATACTGTCGAGGTGCAGGTCCGGGGATTCCCTCTGGTCCCAAGGTTTTAAGATGACCACCTGGGAGGCCGAACCTGAATCCAGGGTGCCCCCCACCAGGTTGAATCCCCCGATGGTGATGACATCCTCCACCCCCGGAATGGACATGAGGATCTTCTCCACCTCACTGGCCACCTTCTCCGTGCGCTCCAGGGACGCCCCTTCCGGACCCTCCATGGTGGTATAAAAATAGCCCTGGTCCTCCGGGGGGACAAATCCGGTGGGTACGGCACGAAAGTAATAATAGGTCACTCCCATGAGGGCGAGAAAGCCCGCAAGCACCACCACCCAGCCCTTGATGAACCACCGGACCCCTTTAAGGTACAGGGCCCTCGAGCCGTTGAACACCCAGTTGAAGGCCCTGAAAAACCAGTTTCCCCGCCCCCCCTTGGGCTGCAAAAGAGATGCACACAAGGCCGGGCTCAGGGTCAGGGCGTTTATGGCTGAAATGGTCACGGAAAAGGCGATGGTCAGGGCGAATTGCTTGTAGAGCTGGCCGCTGATTCCGGGCATAAAGGCCACCGGAACAAAAACGGCCATAAGGACGAGGGTGGTGGCTATAATAGGACCCACCACCTCCCTCATGGCCTCCTTGGTGGCCTCCTTGGGTTCCATGCCCTTCTCGTCGATACACCGGGAGGCGTTTTCCACCACCACGATGGCATCATCCACCACCAGACCAATGGCCAGGACCAGGCCAAAAAGGCTTAGGGTATTAATGGAGAACCCAGCGGCCTTCATGACGCCGAAGGTCCCCACCAGGGATACGGGAATGGTGATGGCGGGTATCAGGGTTGCACGCCAGTTCTGGAGGAAGACGAAGACCACCATAAAAACCAGGAGCATGGCCTCAACAAGGGTAATAAGGACCTCCTTGATGGATTCCTTTACAAAGGCGGTGGTGTCATAGCTTATCCGGTAAGACAACCCCTCCGGTAATCGCTCCCCCAGGTGGGCCATGGTTTCTCTGACACGGGTGGCCACATTCAAGGCATTGGCTCCGGGGAGTTGGTAAACAGCAATGGTGGCGGAGCGCTTCCCATTCAAGTTCGAATACCAGCCGTAATTCTCGGCCCCCAGTTCAACACGGGCCACATCCTTTATACGTACCAAAGACCCGTCTTCCCCGACCCGGACGATGATATCTGCAAATTCCGAGGGCTTTGAAAGGCGACCCAGGGTGGTGATGGAATAGGTAAAGGCCTGACCGGCCGGGCTGGGCGGCTCACCGATCTTGCCGGCCGCCACTTGGATATTTTGGTCCTGGATCGCCTGAATCACATCACCCGCCGCAAGCCCCAAGCTCGTCATCTTGTTGGGGTCAAGCCAGATGCGCATGGCATAGGTCCGCTCACCCAGGACGCTCACGTCTCCCACGCCCGGGAGGCGCTTGAGCACGTCCACGATGTTGATCGAGGCGTAATTACTGAGAAAGAGATCATCGTAAGTATCGTCCGGCGAAAAAAGGCTTACCGCCATGGTGAAATCGGTGGACTGCTTTTGGGTGGTCACCCCCACGCGGCGCACATCCTCGGGGAGTTGGGGCAGGGCCATGGACACCCTGTTTTGGACATCCACCGCGGCGATGTCCAGGTCATAGCCCACTTCAAAGGTGACGTTGATGGTCGAGGTCCCATCGCTCGCACTCGTGGACGTCATGTAGAGCATTCCCTCCGCCCCGTTTATCTGTTCCTCGATGGGGGTGGTAACGGCCTGCTCCACCACCTCTGCATTGGCCCCGGTATAGGTGGCCTTCACCTGCACCGTGGGCGGCGTAATATCGGGAAACTGGGCTACAGGAAGGAGGGGGATACACACCGCACCGGCGAGGGTGATCACGATAGAAATGACCGCCGCGAAGATGGGTCGATCTATGAAAAAATTGACGAACATTTTCCTGTTTAACCTTTTAAGCTCCCCGGAGGGCCTAGGGGCCTACTTTTTTGCATCAGCCCCGGTCTGAGTGACCTGGCCAGGATTCACCTTTTTCTCTTTCTTTGGGTTCTGCCCTGAGGCCTCTTCAGTGCGAACCGCAATGCCCGGTCTTACCGTCTGAAGGCCCTCCACGATGACCCGCTCACCCGCCTTTAGACCTTTCCATATGACCTGTCTGCCCTCGAAGACAAAGCCGGTGGTCACCTGTCGTTCCTCCACCTTGTTATCAGGGCCCACCAAATAGACATAGGTGCCGCCCTGATCCTCTCCCACGGCCTTCTGAGGCACAAGCACTGTATCAGGGATGTCAGTGACGAAGAGGCTCACATTCATATACATTCCGGGCCGGAGACGCCCGTCGGGATTGGGAAATACGGCCCGAACCGTAATGGTGCTGGTATTCTTATCTGCCGTGTTGTCAATGAAGTCCACTTTTCCCTGATGGGGATAGGGTTCCCCGTCAGAAAAGGCCAGTTTCACCGGAAGGGCCCCTTCCTGTTTGTGCCTGAAGATTTTAAGCAGGTCTTCAACACTGGGGCTGAAATACACATAGATGGGATCCAGTTTGACAATGGTCGCCAATTTGGTCCTCTCCCCCGCCCCTACGAGATTCCCCACATGGACCAAAGTCCTCCCGATGCAGCCTTCCAGGGGGGCCCGTATGGTACAGTAACCCAGATCCAAGCGGGCCTGTTTGATGGCCGCACGATCCGCCTCCAAAGCGGCCGCCGCCTGCTTTTCCTGGCTTCGAAAATCATCCAGCTTTTCCCGGGCCACGAAATCCTCCTCTGCGAGCCCCTTATAACGCCTCACCTGCTCACGGGCAAAAGCCAGGGCGGCTTCATCCTTGGCAAGCTGTGCCAGATTTCTCTCAAGTTCGGCCTGGTACGGCCTGGGATCAATGACATAGATAAGGTCGTCCTTTTTAACAACCGTGCCCTCCTTGAAATTCCTCTTCATCAGGAAGCCTTCCACCCTGGCACGAATGTCCACGGACTTGACCGCGGCTGTGGTACCGATGTATTTGAGCCAAAGGGGCACGGTCTTCCGTTCAGCGTGAGTTATCATGACCAAAGGGGCCTGGGCTTTGGGACCGGCTGTCTCTTTTTTCTGTTTACACCCTCCCAGAACCGCCAGGATAAGGATCAGTATCATGCCATGGGTCCAAAAAAGCCTTTTCGAGCGTGCCATCCCTGTCTCGTGCCTCCAGCGCCTCTTCCGGATCTGCTCACCGGGTTCCCGGCTCCTTGCCCCGGCCCTCTCAGACCCCTTCCGCCTCCAAGGGCTTTCCTGGTCTTGGACCGGGCCGGGAAATTTTATATCTGCCCACAATTTTTCTTGTAAAATCGGCGGATCATGATAATCATAGCTGACGGATAAATCAATAACAAATCCTATAATATAAGGCTCAAAACGGAGTAAATCCATGAACACATGGGGACGTATCTGCCTCCTGTGCGTGGCGGCCGGACTCGTCTTTACAGTTTCCCCCCGTTTCTGCCCGGCACAGGAAAAGGTGGTCACCCTTGATCAGGTCTTGGAGCTGGCCCTCAAGCGCAATCCGGGTATCACAGCGTCGGCCCAGGAGGTGGAAGCATCAAGGGCCAAGGTTACCCAGGCCGAATCGGCTTACCTACCCCAGGTCTCCTCTCAGGCCAACGTTGCGCGGGAACGACAGTGGTACTCGAGCACCGGCCAGGTGCCGGGGTTCAAGGGGACCCATGAGGAGTACAATGATTACAACACCAGCCTTTCTGTCTCCCAGTATATCTATGATTTCGGCAAAACCGCCGGCGCGGTGGAACAATCCCAACACGACCTTTTGGCCAGTCAAAAAGGCCTCCACAAGACAGGGACAGACGTTGTGCGCGATGTCAAAAACGCCTATTTTGAAGTCCTCAAGAAGATGGAACTCGTGGGGGTAAACGAGGAATCACTCCGGACCCAGGAAAGACACCTGGCCCAAGCCCGGGCCATGCATCAGGCCGGCACCCGCCCCAAGATTGATGTGACCAAGGCCTTGGTAGAACGGGCCAAGACAAAATTAAGACTCATCACTGCCACTTACGACGTAAAGACCGCCAAGGTCAAGCTGGAGAATGTGCTGGGAGGCCCTCCTGTGGAAGGGGAATACACCGTGGCCGAGCACCCGCATGCCCGTCCTACCACCATCACCGATCCCGATCCCTTGTTTCAGGAAGCGCTCAAAGGAAGGCCTGAAGTCCTCCGGCTCCAGGCCCGGGTAAAGGCGGCCGAGGCCCAGCTAAAAACCGCCCGGGCGGGGTATTGGCCTTCCATAAACGCCGGGGCCTCTTACGGGTGGGGGAACACGGAATTTCCCCTGGAAGACAACTGGGAGGTAGGGGCGTCCCTGCAATGGGAGATCTTCTCCGGTTTGAAGACCCAAGGTGAAATCAGGGAGGCAATGGCCAATCTGGCAGGAATCAGGGCACAGTTAAAGCAGGAGGAGTTGCAGGTTATTCAGGAGGTGTCCCAGGCCTTCATTGCGGTCAATGAATCGGCCGAAAGGATCAAGACGGCACAAATCGCCCTGGGCGAGGCCCGGGAAAACATGGAGTTGGCGGAAGGGCGCTACCGCATGGGCGTGGGAGACGCGATTGAATACAGCGACGCCCAATTGCTTCTCACAGAGGCCAGGAGTGATCTGGTTCAGGCCACCTATGAACATTTTCAGGATCTGGCCGACTTGGACCGTGCCCTGGGCCGTGGATACCAACGGTAAGGGATGGGTCTTAATCCTCTCCCTCAGGGGCATCGATTCCGGGTCTCAAAAGGCGCATATAATAGCTCCCGGTGGTATAAAGGGCCGCCCCGGGGTTATGGGCAAGGACCCGATCCTTGGCGATGAGCACGGTGCTGAAGGCCTCACTGTATTTAAAAAACAGGGAATCATGCCCCACACACAACCCGACCAGGATATTAAAATCCGACTTTTCCCGGTTGAGTAGCATGGCCTGGGCGATGGGACTGCACATGGACTCGAAGTCACCGATCTTGATTTTTTCCTCTTCTTTCAACCCCAGGGCCTCTTTTGGTGTGGCACCCGCCTTACAAACCACTGAAATCACCTCAAATCCCTGGGCCTTGAGGACTCGGGTCAAGGATCGAGCCTCCAGATAAAGGCCCGCGCAAAAGGCGATACCAAGCCTTTTGTAGCCCATTTTTTTTGCAAATTCACAGATCTCCTGGACCCTTGGCTTGACGGGATGGAGGACGTAAGGCTTGATGTGGCGGTTGGAGTAACACTCGGCCTCTTGGATGGAGGCCATCTTGGCAAAGTGCTTTATCTCCGGTTTTTCATATTCCCTGTTGATCACTTCAAAGAAGTCCTTGTTATTGATGGTGGGACAAAAATCAGGCCCCTCGCCGTCCTCTCGCTGACAAATCTTTTGCTTAATGGGGCATAATGCGCATTGCGGGCTTTTATCATCACTCATTGACCGGCCTCCTTGGCTTGAAAAATTCCAAACACCTTATCCCACGGTGGACAGGTTAAAAAGAAAAATCGAATATCCTCTAATATTTTATAAACATTTTAGTGTCTTAAATTAGGCCTTCTCGTCCGCGCTACCGGGTTGTTCGGCCGCGCCCTCACCTGTTTCACCGGGGTGAAAAGGTTTTCCAATGGTGGAGATGATTTTTTTTAAAGGAATTATTGTCGGTCTTTTCCTGTGTGCACCGGTGGGTCCTATTGGGATATGGTGTCTGAGGCGGACCCTGACATTTGGCCCCACCGCGGGTCTCTTGTCTTTTCTGGGGGCCTCCACTGTGGACGGCGTGTACGGTGCCATTGCGGGCATGGGCCTGACCTATATCTCGAACTTCCTGTCCCAGAAGCAAACCCTGATCCAACTCATCGGCGGCATGGTCCTCATCCTGCTGGGCATCCGTGTCTTCTTTAGCCGCCCTCAAGAAACCCCTAATTCCAACAGGGCCAAAGGGGCGTTGGGCGCCTTTACATCCAGCTTTTTCCTCACCCTCACAAATCCCATGCCTATTCTTGTCTTTACCGCCGCCTTCAGCGCCCTGGGGGTACACGGTTGGAAAGGGGCCTACATCTCCACGGGCGTCCTGGTGGCAGGGGTTTTTGCCGGATCAGCCGCCTGGGGGCCCGTCCTCGTGACCGCCTTAACCCTGTTCCAGCTCCGGCTCACGGCCCGCGAATTTCTGCTGATTAACAGGGTCTCGGGCGCCATCATTATGGCCTTCGGCCTGGGGCTGGAAATCCTCACCCTCCTGGGCAAACAGGTCTGAAGGACCCCAAGGGAACCTCCCATGGCGGCATCAAAGGCGTTCAAGAAGCTTAACCCCGTTAGTGCAAACGCATTCGGTTCCTAGACATATAAATACAGCAATAACAGAAACTTATTCTATTTTACATCCAGGGTTTGGATATCACTATCGGTGCTTTCCAAATTTAAAGCGTTAAAAGTGGCCTTTGAAGCCATAAAAGGCAGGATGAAGAATGCTTAAAGCGCCTTTTATGCCATAACGGGGTTAACAGATCACCTCGTACACCTGGACCAACTGTGATTTCCCTTTAACCCTCACAGGGGGGAATTCCCTGAGACGGAAGCCTTGGGCCAAGCGGTCTCTGGTAGAACGACTGATGAGAATATCCGTATCAAATTCCTTGTTCAGGGCTTCGATCCTAGAAGCCAGGTTGACCGCGTCGCTGGGTACAACACACGGAGTCTTTCCTTTCAGTATATTCCTGCCTCACAACCCGCGGCGATGGTCTTGCCCATTTCCTCACATTGATCGAGTATATCAGGGCCTATCGGCCCCCTTGCAATCAAAGGATCATAGACCTTCTTGAAGGGGTACCCGATACAGATCCGTTCAATGCTGCTCAGGGCCCCGGTTCCATCATTTCCAGCGCTGATAAACACCACATAGGGTTTCTTGAAGACCTCTTTTCTTTCCCGGGCCTCATAGTAGGTTCGATCAAAGAAGTCCTTGACCATACCAGCCATGTAACCGAAGTATTCTGGAGATCCGAAAGCCACCCCGTCACAATCCAGAAGATCCTGAAGCGTGGCCTCTGAGGCCCTCTTTTTCACCACGTGCACATGTTCAATGGAGCCTGCACCGCAAGCGACCTTTTCGGCCATTTTTTCGGTCCGACCCGTTTGAGAGTGGTATACCACCAGAATGGTACACATAAAAAATCTCCTTGAAGCCTCGAGCTTCAGGTCGAAGAGCCCTGTGCGTGTCTCTCATCCCTGTCGAGGGCTCTGGCCTGCTCGGCCTTAATCATTCGGCTTATCCTATTATAGGTAAAGATGCCCTCAAGGATAATGGCCAGTCCCACCGGCAAGAACACCCAACCGAGCACCTGAGTGACGGGGTGATCGAAGAACTTTATGAATGCCATTCCCGCTACAATCACACTCAGGGCGGTGCGCATATAGGAAAGGAAGGTCCTTTTATTGGCCAGGAGGGTACGGTATTCCGCCATATAGTCCCGGAGGAAAACGCTTTGCTGCTTTTCAGGATTCATGGCCGCATATCGCTCCTGTTTCTCCTCCCGGAGGTCGAAAGAATGATGAAAAACAGGTTGAGGATAGGCAAAGGGGGGGATGATGTCAAGGGGAGGTATCCGCGCTTCACATCTTTGAGGTTGACACGGCCGGCACAAGGGTTCATAAGAGTCGGGGTGAAAACCATGCTACGGTGCCGATCTCGTGTCGACGGCCCGTAAGGGAAAGGAAAAGACAGCACATAGGGAGTGGTAGATGCAGAGTAACGTCCTGGACTTCACGGTTTCTAGCCTGGGGGAATGCCGCATCCCCTCACCCATGAAGCATGTCCAGTTCGTGGATGACGGGCGCCGTGTGCCCTATCATTCCGACCTGCGGGAAATCGAGGCCCTTTTGGAGGCGGATGCCAGGCCCCCGGGATTTGAACCGGCAGGTCCCAGGCAAGAAATATTCTTTGACCCCTCCAAACTGCGTTGTGGCATTGTCACATGCGGAGGCATTTGTCCGGGGTTGAACGAGGTTATCCGGGCCATTGTCTTAAGCCTTTATCACCACTACGGCGTTGAGAGGGTATTCGGGTTTCGATATGGATACGAAGGCCTCTCACCCAAATACCGCCACGTGCCCATTGAACTTACACCTGACGAAGTCAAGGATATCCATCATCTCGGGGGGACCATCCTGGGAACATCCCGTGGCCCCCAGAACGTCTCCGAGATGGCGGATAATCTGGAGCGGATGAACGTGGGCCTCTTTTTCGCCATCGGAGGTGACGGCACCCTCAGGGGCGCTCAGGCCATCCACGAGGAGTTGAGAAACCGGGGCCTGAAGACCGCCGTTATAGGCATACCCAAGACCATTGACAACGACATCTCCTTCACCAGCAAGTCTTTTGGCTTTGAGACGGCGGTGGCCGAATCCAGGAACGCCATTTACAGCGCCCACGTGGAGGCCGCGGGTGCGAGAAACGGTATCGGTCTGGTCAAGCTCATGGGCCGCGAATCGGGTTTCATCGCCGCCAATGCCACCCTGGCCAACAGTGAAGTCAATTTTTGTCTGGTCCCTGAGGTGCCTTTTACCCTGGAGACCTTACTGGAATCCCTTAAAAAGCGTCTGGAAAAGAGGGGGCACGCCGTCATCGTCACCGCAGAGGGAGCCGGTCAAGAGCTAATGGAGAACTCCGTCGAGAAAGATGCCTCAGGAAACATCCGCCTCAATGACATCGGCCTCTTTCTCAAGGAACGCATCATGGATTATTTTCACCATACCGGGATGGAGATAACCCTCAAGTACATTGACCCCAGCTACACCATCCGAAGCCGGCCGGCGAATCCCCATGACTCGGTTTTCTGTCTTCTTCTGGGCCACAACGCCGTGCATGCGGGCATGGCCGGTCGCACAGACATGGTGGTCGGTTATTGGAACGGCGAGTACACCCATGTTCCCATCCCCCTGGCCGTGTCAAGGAGGAAGCAAATCGATCCCCGGGGGAGGCTCTGGAACAGTGTGCTCCAGTCTACGGAGCAGTGGCTGTAGCCTCCATCCCTTCAAAAAGGTTCTGCGGATTAAAGGCCTCAAAGTGCAAGCCGCCCCGGTGGCGTGTACCAAAAGGTTTTAGCCCTCTGTTTCTCCCAGGGTGGATACCATCACAGCCTTTATGGTATGTACCCGGTTTTCCGCCTCATCAAAGACCTTGGAGTGCATGCTTTCAAAAATTTCGTCGGTGACCTCACAAATATCAGGGTATTTCTGCGAAAACACCGTGTCCTGATTGTGGAAGGCGGGAAGGCAGTGGAGAAAGATCACCTCGGCATTTCCTGTCTTATTCACCATCTCCTGATTGACCTGATAGGGTTTAAGGAGACTGATCCGTTCTCCGATTTTATCCTCTTCACCCATGGAGGCCCAGACATCCGTGTAAAGCACGTCGGCCCCGTCTACCGCCCTGTCGATATCCGGTGTGAGGGTAATCTTCCCTCCCTCCTCCCGGGCAAAGGCCTCCGCCTCTCGGGTCAACCCCTTCTCAGGGAACAGGGCCTCTGAAGTCAGGATCCTGAAGTCCATCCCCATCTTGCTGGCCCCCATCATCAGGGAATTGGCCATATTGCTCCGTCCATCTCCGGCGTAAACGAATCTAATCCCTTTTAGGTATCCCTTATTCTCCAAAACGGTCATAAGATCGGCAAGGACCTGTGTGGGGTGGAACTTGTCGGTAAGACCGTTCCAGACCGGGACCCCGGCGTATCGTGCCAGGCCCTCCACCGTTTCATGTTCAAACCCCCTGAACTGGATGCCGTCAAACATCCGCCCCAGGACCCTGGCCGTATCCTTAATGCTTTCCTTTCTACCGAGTTGAATGTCGCCCTTTCCCAGATACTCCCCGTGGGCCCCCTCATCCGTACAGGCCACCACAAAGGCGCAACGGGTTCTTGTGGAAGGCTTTTCAAAGATGAGGGCCACATTTTTCCCTTCCAGTCTTTTCCTTCTTCGGCCGGAGTGCTTCTCTTCCTTTAACCGGATTGAAAAATCGAGTAGAAACGCAATTTCCTTAGGGGTGAAATCCTTAAGGGTCAACAGGTTTCTTCCTTTAAGGTCTATCGGCATGCCTTCTTTCCTCACTTTCCTTTTTGTGTCTCCCATCCTCCGAACCCCGCAAAGGGGTAAGACATGGTGCTAATACTTCTCTCCGTAAGATCCAGGAAATTCTCTGACCCCCTCACTCCTTACAAAGGCCATCAATAAAAGGCCCAGACCGGCCATGAAGGCATTAATCAAAAAGGCCTCGGTATACGTTCCCGTTGTATCCCTCAGCAGTCCGCTCACCCAGTGGACCGTGATGGCCCCCAGGCCGTAAAAAGGCGTCCAAGCCCCGATTACCGTCCCCATGACCTCTTTTGGAAAATAGTCTCCCGCACAGGCCCCATAGATAGGGAAAGTTACCCCGTAAAAAACGCCCAAGATCCCCACCAGGATATAGACAAGCCCCCAGGATTGGGCGCTCAGAATGATTCCCACCAGACAGGCGCAGATGAAGGCGTTGCAACCGACGATCGTTCTCTTGCGGCCCAGGTAATCGGAGAGGGGCAGGATGGACAAGACCCCCAAAATTTGACATGTACCATGGACCGTGGCCAGAAGGCTGGCCTTTTCCAGGGGCATGCCCAGCTGATACCTTGCAAAATCCACCATAAAGGTTGTAATCCCATAGAGGCTATAGGCGATGGCCGAGTAGGAAAAACCTATAAGCCAAAACACCTTGTTTCTAAAAACCTTGGAAACGGATGCCTTGGAGTGCGTGTCTCCAAGGCTTTTCGCATATTGACGGGTTACCGCTACACCCCAGGGTGAACGCCCAGCCGATTCCGGATCGCTCCTCAAAAGCAGCCCGTTTACCCCCACCATCACCAAGGCTCCCACGCCCAAGAAGTACCACGCAAACCGCCAGCTGAAATGGGTCACCACCTCGGGCACGGCAAAGCCCATGGTCGCAAAACCCAGACCATATCCCGTAGAAAGGATTCCCAGGGCAAGGCCCCTTCTTGCCGGAGTGAACCAGCGTTGGACCATGGTAATGACAGGCGTCCACATGCCCGTAGAGCCAAGGCCGGTGATACCATAAAAAAGGCATCCCATCCAGAGGGTGTTGATCATACCCATCGAAAAAACACCGACACCCAGGATGAAGGCGCAGGTGGTAATAATAATACGGGCCCCGAATCGGTCTGTAAGATATCCCGCAAGGGGAGTCAGGGTAATATACATCATGAGGTAGGCATTATAAATAGAGCCCCCCGCCGTTCTGTTGAGGGAGAGGTCCCTGATCATTTCCGGGAGAACCACACCATAACCCAGGCGAACCGAGTAGTTAATGAAGAGGTTTACAAAACAGGTGGCGAGGATTACCCAGGCCCAATGAATGGAGCCTTCCCTGACCATGAAGGTTACTCCTTCCTGTGCTTTCGCCCGGTCTCAAACCACAAAACAGAGCGATTTACTAAGGAAGTATAGGAGATGAATCAGGGAGGGTCAATTTCTTAGTGCCTCCTCCTGAGGATTGACATCTCTCGTTCCTCTCCGGTATTCCTGGTCTCCATGAAGACTTCTATCCGTCCCTTTGCCAAAACCTTCAAACCCTTTCTGCCCCTGAAAGAGGACTTCATCCAAAACCGCTGGGCCCTTGCCCTGGGTCTGATGAGCCTTTTGGCGGTGGATTTTCTTCAGCTTCTTATCCCCCTGGTCATCAAAAAGGCCATCGACCTCCTGACCGCCCAGATCGCCACCGGCGCCGTTCTTCTCCGGCAGGCGGCCATGATCGCCCTTATCGCCCTCTTCATGGGCCTCTTTCGCTACATCTGGAGGCTTCTCATCCTGGGCCATTCCAGGGTCATTGAAAAAAGACTTAGAAAACGCATGTACCGACGTCTCCAGACCCTGTCCCCCGGCTTTTACGGGAGGACAAAAACCGGGGATCTCATGGCGAGGGCCATCAATGATATCAATGCCATCAGGATGGCCACGGGCATGGGACTGGTAGCCCTTACCGACGGTCTTGTGCTGGGCATGGCCGCCATCGGCTTCATGATGTCCATCAACGTCACCCTGACCCTTATTTCCCTGATTCCCGCACCCATCATTGTCTTCCTCACCAGGGTACTGACCCGCCGCATGTCCCTGGGTTTTGAGCGGGTACAGAACACCTTCGCCGATCTCACCGAGCGTGTGCGGGAGGCCTTTGCAGGGATCCGGGTGATCAAGGCCTATCATCGGGAGTCGTGGACTTGTGAAAGGGTCAAGGAAGAAGGAGAAAAATACATTGCCGAAAATATGGACCTGGCCAGGTCCCTGGCCTTCTTCTTTCCCATGATGGCCGTTTTTACCAACACGGGCCTGGCAATCGTTATTTGGCTGGGAGGGCGTTTCGCCATTCTAGGGGATATTACCACAGGGGACTTTGTGGCCTTTGCGAGCTATCTTAATCTGCTTACATGGCCCATGATGGCCATGGGCTGGGTGACCAACCTGGTCCAGAGGGGCTCCGCCTCCATGCGGCGGATTAACCGGATCCTTGATGAAACCCCTGAAATCAGAGACATGGATCACCCCAAGGCGCGGCCAACCATTCAGGGGGGTGTCCGGATCCAGGGGCTCCATTTCCGGTATCCTGGCCAGAGGGCGGATACCCTCAGAGATGTACACCTCCATATTGACCCCGGTGAGACGGTGGCCTTGGTGGGCCGCGTGGGTGCGGGCAAGACCACTCTCCTCCACGCCATTCCCAGGCTCATCAATCCCCCTTGGGGGGCTGTGTTCCTGGACGGTGTGGACGTGCGGCACCTGCCCCTGAAGGGGCTACGGAGAAATATCGGATTCGTCACCCAGGAGGTGTTTCTATTTTCCGATACCATCAGAAACAATATTCTTTTGGGGGCAAAGGATGTTTCCGAGACAGCCCTGGAAGCGGTCTTAAGGGCATCAGACCTTCTTGAAGAGGTAAAGGCCACTGAAAAAGGCCTGGATACGCACCTGGGGGAACGGGGCGCCACCCTTTCCGGGGGGCAAAGGCAACGGGTAACCCTGGCCAGGGCCCTTGTCCTTGACCCGGCCATCCTGATTCTGGATGACGCCCTTTCCATGGTCGATACGGCGACCGAGGAGAGGATTTTAAACCAGGTCCTTCAACTGAGACGTCAAAAAACCAATCTTATCGTCTCTCACCGGGTCCCCACCATCAGCAGGGCAAATAGAATTTATGTGATGGAGTCCGGGGAAATAAAGGAACAAGGGACCCATGAAACCCTACTGGCCCGAGGGGATATTTACGCCACCCTTTATGAGAGACAACTCCTGGCCCAAGAGTTGGGGATGGAGGGGTGACCATCGTGTTCGGGGAATATGGCTACATCGAGGAAGGAAAGCTGGGAAAGCCTTACAACATCCGATTATTGAAAAGACTGGTCCCCTATGCCAGGCCTTATTGGGGCATTATCGGAGCAGCCCTCTCTCTCATTCTTTTGATTACCCTTCTTGACCTGGCGGTACCCTATCTCTCCAAGATCGCCATTGACCGCTACATCCTTTCCGCCTGGTATCGGGTGGACACGCAGCCGCTGTCCACGGAGGAACGCCGGGCCCTCTTCGCCAAGTACGGCCACCTCCTGGAAAAGGAACGGAAGGACAGGACCTGTTTCATCTCCCAGCGTTCCATGCGGGAAATGGATCCCGCGGACCTCCACGGCTATCAATCACGCAAGGTCCTGAGGCCGGAGAGGTTTTATAGAATCGGGCAGGAGGCCCTGGACCGCCTCCCGGATCATGGGACCCCGAGGGCGGTTCGCCCCATGGCGGACGACACCGTCCTCATTTCCTACGACAGGCTCAACAAACTCCCCCGCAAAGACCGCCTCCTTATCAGGGAACAGGACCTGCAGGGCGTCACCGTGGTGGCAGTGGTGTGTCTTTTTGTGGTCCTTTTCTCCTTTGGCCTGGGTTACGGGGAGCACTATCTCCTGGAATCCATCGGCCAGCATATGATGCAGGATATTCGACTGGACCTTTTTCAACGCATGCAGTCCCAGGCCGTCCGTTTCTTTGATCGTCACCCGGTAGGAAGGCTGGTTACGAGGGTCACCAATGACATTGAGAACCTCAATGAAATGTTCAAGTCCGTGGTCATCACCGTGTTCAAGGACTTCTTTCTCCTCACCGGCATCCTGGCCGTACTCTTATACCTGAACTGGCGCCTGGCCCTGGTAACCTTCCTTCTTCTTCCCTTAATCTTTGGTCTCACCCTACTCTTCAGCTCCCTGGCCAGGGAGGCCTTTCGTGAGCTCAGGCTCACTATCTCCAAGCTTAACGCCTTTCTTCAGGAACGGCTCAGCGGGATGCGTATCATACAACTCTTTGTAGCAGAGGATGAACAGATGGAGGCCTTCTCCAGGATCAACCATGAAAACTACCAGGCGGGCATGAAACAGATCCGCGTTTTCGCCATATTCATGCCCATCATGGAATTGATGTCCGCCTGCGCAGTCGCCCTTGTTATCTGGTATGGAGGCGGGAAGGTCATAGGGGAAGAAATCACCCTGGGATCTCTGGTCGCCTTTATCAGCTATATCCAGATGTTTTTTAAGCCCATCAGGGATATCTCGGAAAAATACAACATCATGCAATCGGCCATGGCCTCCACGGAAAGGATCTTTGAGTTCATGGACCAAAGGGACGCCATGCCCGAATCAGAACACCGCCGCGTCCCTCCGGTCCAAAAAGGCCACCTGGTTGCGGACGAGGTATCTTTTGGCTACCGGGAGGATCGCCCGGTTTTGTTTGACATCTCCTTTGAGGTCAAACCGGGTGAAACGGTCGCCCTTGTGGGTCCCACAGGTTCAGGAAAAACCACCGTGGTCAATCTCATAGAACGGTTCTACGATCCACAATGGGGAGCCCTTTTCCGGGACGGGATGGACCTGAGGCAGTGGCCCATGGGGGCCTACCGCCGGGGCCTGGGTCTTTGCCTGCAAGATGTCTTCATTTTTTCAGGCAACCTGGCGGACAATATCTCCCTGGGCCGGGAGGGGATCGACCGGGAGAAGATTGAATCAGCCGCCGCAGCGGCCAATGCCCTGACCTTTATCAAAAAGCTGCCCCACGGTTTTGACCAACAACTGGGCGAAGGCGGATCCACCCTTTCGGCCGGGGAGAGGCAGCTTCTCTCCTTTGCACGGGCCTTGGCCGCAAAGCCCCGTTTACTCATTCTTGACGAGGCCACCTCCAGTGTTGACCCGCAGACAGAGCGTCTCATTCAGGAGGCCATCTCCCGCATGGCCGCTGGAAGGACCACCCTGGTTGTGGCCCACAGGCTTTCCACCATCAGAGACGCCCACCGGATTCTGGTCATGTACCATGGCCGGATTATTGAACAGGGGACCCACGAGAGTCTCATGGCCCGGGGCGGGATTTACGCCAAGCTCACCCGCTTGAGAAAACCATCGCACAAGCTACCATAACTCCGTTCTCCTTGCTGGCTGTTCCTGGCTGTTTCGGTCAAAACAACGGTGCTCCACTTGGAGGACATTTTCAATTACATTTTGCTAAAACCCTTTTTTGGACAAGAATGATTTTGGGGAAGAGCTAACTATGCGGGAAGTCATTGATTTTTATAGATTAAGGTTCTACTCGAAATTCATACTCAATGGTCGATACATTATCGGACCCTGGATAAAAGGTTTTTTCTATAAACGAAACATAATTGTTTCTGTCGATAAGTACTATTGTAGATGATCGGGTTCCGTATGAAGGGCTGGTAACAAAAATGGGTGAAAGCATGCTCTCACGTTCCTGACTTATTGCCGTATTCGCAACACTTTCATCGCCGGGAAGAGAGCGGTCACGGAGTAATTCAAAAAGCATCTCTGGGTGAACATCTTTATTCTCTCTCAGAATAAGCCCTATCGCATTTTTTCCACGTGTAACTTTCGGCCATGGACTATCGAGTAAGTTGTTGCTTAAACCGTATATTCCTGATCGGAAATTAAGCAAACCGTTTCCCCTATTTGAGTACCAATAAAATTTGTCGCCTTG
>Ga0180432_10003288_pt1 | contig 23291 bp, 24 predicted proteins | sample SS_ome_10_FD_132414 | JGI IMG/M metagenome (GOLD analysis project Ga0180432, IMG submission 132414) | Hypersaline lake sediment archaeal communities from the Salton Sea, California, USA - SS_1_MS_2 metaG | ecosystem: Environmental > Aquatic > Non-marine Saline and Alkaline > Hypersaline >... | reverse complement strand
GGCTTAATAATGTGATAGTTATATTTTTTGATTTTAAGGATAGTTGATATTTGTTCAATCATTTTCAATATCCCAGAAGGAGCCAGAGATTCTCTTGGAGACAATTATTAGCCTTAGCTTTCACTCCTATTTTCCAATAAGCTTCCCACTCCTTCAAAATTAACTACACCTTCTCCGCCATATTGACACTTTCAATAGCCACTTTGCGGGCCACGCCTCCCGCAAAATTTCACTTTATCACCCGAACGATCGAAAATCAAACGGATTCCGATTTTCGTATGTCGAAAGACCAACAACCAACAACTATCCACGAATAACGGCAATTATTGGAAGCCCGATAAGCGAATTTTAAAGAATTTTTCCTCAGAGCGACAGCCCTATGACACTGCGAACGAAAATTCTTTCCATTGTGGCAAAAACGAGTTCTACTCCGGCTATCCTTTGAATGGATCGACTGCCGCATGGATGGCATCAGATAGATCTGAGATTTCAAATTTGAGATTTGAGATTCCAGGCTTATGCTTTGAGATTCCTTTCATTCGTCGTCTTTGGGATAATCTTGCGGGCGGGTGCGGCGGACCAATTGTTCGATCTGGCGATTGAACGCCTCGGCGCTTCGCCGGGATTCGTACTCCTGTCTCGAACCGTCGTTCAAGTGTCGCTGGCCTTTGATGTCGCTGTTCTGGAGATTGTTCGTCCAGCCGCGTATCTGGCGCGAGCACGACTCGGCTAAGGATTTGAGATTTGAAATTTCAGATTTCAAATGCGCAGCCTCCTCGAAGCGTTCGGTGAAAAGGAGCATGGAGCGGGTTTCGCCGCATGAGCCTCGGGCGATGTAGAGAAAAGCGAGCAGTTCTGCCGTCGAGCCGCGCTCGAAACCTTCGGCGATATTGTTGGAGACCGACAATGACGCCCGGCGGAGCTGGCTGCGAAGATCGCCCGACTGGGAGAAGAACCGGTCTTTCGTCAGGTCATAAACCCGCCTGGCCAATTCGATAGCCGCCTGCCAGACGGGAAGGTCCTCGAACCGCTCGTATTTCATCGCAGTGCCCTTTCAGGGATTTGAGATTTGAAATTTGAGATTTGAGAGTTCGCAATTGGGATTTGAAATTTGATATTTGAGAGTTCATTCCTGGCCTTTCGGATTTGAAATCTCAGATTTGATATTTGAGATCTTTTTTCTCATATGACTTTAACAACGAGATCAATTTCGGCTCATTAGAGCATTAGGGTGCATTTGCCCTTGGGCAGGTCGAAGCAGAGGGTCATCTCCCGGCCGTTGGTGTGGCATGTGCCCGGTTCGAGTCGTAATGGGGCGTTCACCCGCCGGAGCGGGAGGGTCGGTTTCCCGGTGGCCATTAATTTGGGCGTCTTTTCGATCCGCGCCCGCGTTCGGATGGTGAACCGCGGCGTCCCGAACGGTGCGGTGAAGGTGATCCGCCGGCCTTGCTTGTCGATTCGGGTGAGCTCTCTGGCGGCCCAGTAGCGGGCGATCTCGCAGTTCTTCATCCAGAGCAGGTTGTCGTAGCGTTCGTGCATCCGGCGATAGACCTCTTTGAAGATGTTGAAGCCGATTTCCTCGCCGTTGTAGTAGATGCCGGGCCAGTGGCAGACGAGAATGGCCGGCTCGCCCTTGTCGATGACCTGGGGGAGTCGGCCGCCCCGGAGGTCCTCGGTGATGAACTTATCGACCGAGCCGGGGACGAGTCCGTCCCAGCCGCCGAACCAGTCGCCGGTGCAGCCGATGATGGAGACGACGCATTTTGGATTGTCGCCGTCGAGGCCGGAGGCGTATTGGATGAGCGGGGCGACGCTGCGCTCGTCGGTGAAGAGGTCGCGGAAGTAGTGGGGGATCTCGGCGTTGAAGACGTCCCGGCAGGATTCGAGCGTGGCCCTGGCGAGGTTCTCGCGATTCCGGCCGCCGAAGCCGCCGGGCGTGGTGATGCCTTCGCACGGAAGGCCGACGTTTTTGAGGATGCGCAGGGCGTAGGCCATGTAGTCGGTTAGTTCGTCGGCGGATTTGTCCTGGCTCCAGCCCCAGTTCTCCATAAACTGCTCGCTGGCCTCCGGGAAGGGCCGGCCGGTTTTGGTGTCGATGACCCGGGTGTGGCTGATCATCTCCGGGTGGATGTCCCAGTCGGGCATCATGAGCTCGCGGACGAGCTTGAGGCTGTCGGCCAGCTCCTTCTTCGACCAGCCCGGCAGGTAGCGATCCATCCAGCCGACGCAGGCAGGGTAGGGCACGATGCTGTATTTGCCCTTGACGCCGTGCTCGCGGCACCACTCGCCGAACTTGCGGACGAAGGCATCGGGGATCTCGCGCGGCAGGCTGCGCCAGTCCTGCTTGTAGCGGTCGGGAAAGACCTCGTGGAACTGCGGGATGCCGAAGTAGGCCAGGTTCACCAGGCAGGTCGAGTCGTCGATAATGAAGCTGACCGGCACGCGGTTCTGCGGATTAAGAACGGTGACGTCGGATGTTTGCGCGGGGCGCTCGCCTTTGGGCTGCGCGATGGCGGGGATGCTGTGCAGGGCGGAGCGGGCGGCGACGGTCGCGGCGGCGGCCTTCAAAATATCTCGTCGTGTGATGGATTTTGGCTTGTGCATGTTTTATTCTCCGTAAGGATTAAAACGATCAACCGGTTTAATAATGGCAATTACCATATTTTATCCATTCAAGGATCCATTATGATAAAACGCAAGTTACCTAAGTTTACTGAATTCACTTCATTTCTACAACTCGTCTCTAAAGAAATCATTTCGACCAATTATTCCGTTCTAAATTCTGTTGAGAAATTAAGATAAGGCTCTTGAAAACGCAACCGTTTTGCGGTAAAAAAGATCAGGACATTGGAGGAGGCAAAAAAAGTAGAGATCGAAATAATTTTTTCCCTCCGGCGAGAGAACAATTATTTTAAATAGGAGTAGATACTATTTAGTATTAGGTATGAATAAAAAGGATAAGACAATGACCCGTGGAGAGATGGATTTGAAGGTTGGCGGATTCGTGGATCGCTGCCGGCAGTCCGGCCGGAAAGTGACAGCTCAGCGAATTACCGTTTATAAAGAGCTGGTTTGCTCCGACGATCATCCCTCGGCGGAGATTTTGTACCGGAGAATTAAGAAGACCTCTCCGGGTATTTCATTGGACACGGTAAACCGGACGCTTTTGACGCTGCATGAGATGGGGGAGGCGTCCATTGTCGAGGGCACGGGCGAGCCGAAACGATTTGACGCCGGAACGGAAAAACACCAGCACTTCAAATGTATTAAGTGTAAGCGGATTATCGATTTCCATCACAAGCCGTTCGACGCCATCAAGGTTCCCGCCGTCCTGCAAAAGAAGTTCACCGTCCTGAGAAAAAGCGTTTACCTCGAGGGGCTTTGTGACCGGTGCCGTCGATGACGCATCGTTTGGTTTTGCTCTTTAACAAATGAATACGTATTGAAGTGACCCGAAACTTTTGGCTCAGAACCCGTAATTTTACGAGTAGCGGCAACTGTGGAAAACAGGATAATAGTCCAGGCGTTCAACGAACGAAAGAATGCGGCGTTGAACAGATTGCAACTTTGACAGTTAAAGCAGCGACCCGTGTCGCCAAAATGACAGTTGCAGGCATAAGGCTTTGTGCCCACGATGGCGTAATTCTCTGATAAAAAGGGAATTAAAAGTATTGGATTTTTCCTGGCACGCATTTTGCGAAGTGTATCGAAGACAAACGGTCATTATGTCATGACGAAAGAGTAACGCAAAATGATAACGTGAAAGGAGAATCGAAGATGAACGGTAAGAAAATGAGAACTGGGATTTCCCTGTTAGTGTTCGCCGTTTTTATGTTTTCCCTGGCGCCGACTCTGCCGGCGAGGACGAACGAGCTTGACGCATTGCGTCAAACATCCAAGGCGTTTTCCGCCGTTGCGAAGAACGCTGTCCCTGCGGTTGTTTTTATCAAGGTCGAAAAGACGATGGAGACCGGGTCGATACGAGGACCGGTTGTTCCGAACCAATATAACGATCCGTTTGGATTTTTCGGCGATGAGTTTCTTGAGCGTTTCTTCCGGGATCGTATGCCCCAGCAACCGCGTGAATATCGCCAGACGGGACAAGGCTCGGGATTTGTGATCAGCACGGACGGGTACATCCTCACCAACAACCATGTGGTCGGCGACGCGGACGTGATTACGGTCAAGACCCATGACGGGCGCGAATTTGACGCCAAGCTTGTCGGGACGGATGAGAAAACCGACGTGGCCGTCATAAAAATCGAAGGTGAAGATCTGCCGACCATGCCGTTGGGAGATTCGGACCATCTGGATATCGGGGAATGGGTTATCGCGATCGGCAACCCGTTCGGACTTGCCGAGACGCTGACGTTCGGTATCGTGAGTGCCAAAGGTCGCAGCACGGTGGGCATCGCCGATTATGAGGATTTTATCCAAACCGACGCGGCCATTAATCCCGGCAATTCCGGCGGCCCATTGATCAACCTGGACGGCGAAGCCATCGGCATCAACACGGCGATTTTCAGCCGGAGCGGCGGCAGTGTGGGAATCGGTTTCGCCATCCCGATCAATATGGCCAGGCACATCAAGGACCAGCTTGTGGCATACGGCAAAGTCACCCGCGGCCAGTTGGGCGTGTCGATCAGCGATCTGACGAGTGATGTCGCCGATTATTTCGGGCTGGATTCGACCCGGGGCGTTGTCGTCAATGAGGTGGTGGAAGGTTCTGCCGCTCAGAAGGGCGGCCTGGAAGCCGGGGATATCATTTTGAAGATCGACGGCCGGGACGTCGAAGGGATGGGACAATTGCGAAACACGATTGCAACGTTAGAACCGGGAACGACGGTTCGCCTGCTCGTCAATCGCAAGGGCAAAGAGAAAACCTTGCCGGTCAAGATCGGCGAGCTTTCAGCCGAATCGTCTCGGAATGCCGGACCAGACATCCCGTCCAGCAAGTTAGGTTTGACCGTTCAGAACATCACCGAGGACATGAGTCGCCGATACGGACTGAGACAGTCTCAGGGGGTTCTTGTTTCGAGTGTCTCACCCGATAGCGAAGCCTTTCGCAAAGGCATTCGGCCGGGGACGATCATTTTGAGCGTTAACCAGAAGGCCATTCGCTCGGTTGATGAGTTTAACAAAGCAGTGCGGGAATCGACGACGTCGAAAAAGGTCCTCCTGCAAATTGCGGAACAAGGATATACACGATTTATCGCGCTATCGTTCGAATAGAACGAGCGCCGATCTCGCCGGGGCCCCGATTGTTCTGATCTGCTCGTTCTGAAACGAGCGGTCGGAGCAATCGGGGGTGTCGTATCAATAGAACTTAGTTTTGTGAATGAACAAGATGAAGAAAGTGAGGAACTAATGGAATTAAAAGGAAGTCAGACGGAAAAGAACTTATTAGCCGCATTTGCGGGTGAATCGCAGGCGAGGAACCGGTACAGCTACTTTGCCAGTCAGGCCAAGAAGGAAGGGTACGTGCAAATCGCCGCCATCTTCGAAGAAACCGCCAACCAGGAAAAGGAGCACGCCAAGCGGGAGTTCAAGTTTCTCGAAGGGGGCGAAGTGGAGGTCACCGCCGCGTTTCCGGCCGGTACGATCGGCACCACAATGGAGAATCTCAAGGCCGCCGCAGCCGGCGAGCATTACGAAACCACCCAGATGTATCCCGAGTTTGCCGACGTGGCGGACAAGGAAGGCTTTCCTGCTATCGCCGCGGTGTTCAGGAACATCGCCGTGGCCGAGAAACGCCATGAGGAACGCTACCTCGCCCTGGCAAAGAATATCGACGACGGCGTCGTATTCAAACGCGAAAAACCCGTGAGATGGGTCTGTCGCAATTGCGGCTACGTGCATGAAGGCCCGGAAGCTCCCGTCGCCTGTCCGGCCTGTGCGCATCCCCAGGCCCATTTTGAACTGGAAGCCACCAATTATTAATGAATCGAAAGGAAAGACCATGAAAAGGGGCATTCGAAATAAATTCGCCATTGGCGGCGCCCTTTTGGTTGCTGTCGTTCTGGGCTCGCTGGCTTATTCGCACTGTCAAATTCCGTGCGGCATCTACGACGACGAAGCCCGGTTCACTGAGATCGCCGAGCATATCACCACGATTGAGAAATCGATGAAAGAGATCGAGAGTCTGTCGGCTGCGCAGAAACCGAATATGAATCAGGTCGTCCGCTGGGTCAACAACAAAGAGCTCCACGCCGATAAGCTGAGTGAGATCGCCACGTATTACTTCATGGCCCAGCGCGTGAAACTGCCGGCGCAGGGAGATGTGAAGGCGCAGCAAGATTATGTCAAAAAGCTCACATTGCTCCATCAAATGCTGGTGTACTCGATGAAAGCCAAGCAAACGACGGACCTGGATAACGTCGCGAAGCTGAGGTCGTCGCTTTCGGCATTTCACGACGCCTATTTCGGCCACACGCATTAATTAAAAGAAACGAGGTATATCATGGAAGCTACAAAAAACAGTGTCACGTTCCAGGGCAATCCACTGACGCTTACGAGCCGTCCGCCCAAGGTGGGGGATGCGGCGCCGGATTTTGAGGTCTTGAGTAATGACTTGTCGCCGGTGAGACTTTCCGACCTTAAGGGTAAAACCTGCGTCATGTGCTCGGTGCCGTCTCTGGATACGCCGGTTTGCGACACCGAAATACGCACGTTCAACGAGCAAGTCACGTTGTTGGGCGATGATGTGGTCGTCCTGGCCATCAGTATGGACCTGCCCTTTGCCCAGCAGCGATGGTGCGGGGCGGCGGGGGTCAAGAACGTCCGGACGCTCTCCGATCATCGCGACGCGGCGTTCGGCCGGGCCTACGGTGTGTTGATCCAGGAACTGCGACTTTTGGCGCGGGCCGTATTTGTTGTGGACAAAAAGGGCGTGATTCATTACATACAGATCGTTGACGAACTGACGCATGAACCCGATTACGAAGCCGCATTGAAGGCCGTTAAGGAAGCGCAATGACACGAGCACTGAAGCCGGGTATTTTTGCCGTCGGAGCCATCGATTGGGACGCCAGGCTGTTCGACAGATTGGTTCCGCTGCCGGATGGGACCAGTTACAATGCCTATGTGGTGCGAGGTCGTCAGAAAACAGCCCTTTTGGATACCGTCGATCCTGCGAAAACGCACGTTTTACTGAGCAATATCATCGAAGCGGGTGTGGATACGATCGACTATATTATCTCCCATCATGCCGAGCAGGACCATTCCGGGTCTATTGCCGATGTTCTGCTTATTTATCCGGACGCCAAAGTGGTCACCAATCCCAAGTGCAAACAGATGTTGATCGACCTGCTCGACATCGGAGAGGATCGATTCATTACCGTCGAAGACGGACAGGAGCTTTCGCTGGGCGATAAGACGCTTCGGTTTGTTTACACCCCGTGGGTCCACTGGCCGGAGACGATGAGCACGTACGTGCCGGAAGAAAAGATCTTGTTTTCCTGTGATTTCTTCGGCACCCATCTTGCGACGAGCCACTTGTTCGCTGAAGAGCAGGACACGGTCTATGAATCGGCCAAGCGGTACTACGCGGAAATTATGATGCCGTTCAGGAAGCAGATCAATAACAACCTGGCAAAACTGGATTCGCTGGATATTGAGATAATTGCTCCAAGCCACGGTCCCGTGCATCATCAACCCGCGTTCATTCTGGATGCTTATAAGGACTGGGCCTCCGAGACGCCGAAGAATGAGGTCGTCGTCACGTACGTCACGATGCACGGCAGCACGGGCAAACTGGTGATGCACCTGGTCGATGCCTTGATCGAGCGGGGTATCCAGGTTCGGCAGTTTGAACTGGCCAGTACGGACGTGGGGAAGCTGGCGATCTCGCTGGTGGATGCCGCGACCATCGTGATCGGCTCGCCGACGGTGCTGATCGGCCCCCACCCATGTGCGGCGTATGCGGCGTTCCTGACGAACTCGCTTCGACCCAAGGCCAAGTTTGCCTCGATCGTCGGCTCGTACGGGTGGGGCGGTAAAATGGTCGAGCAGTTGACGGGAATGTTGACCCATCTCAAAGTCGAACTCTTTGAGCCCGTACTCACAAAAGGTGCCCCGAAAGACACCGATTATGCCGCGATCGACCGGCTGGCGGATGACATTTTGGCCAAACACAAGGCGGCCGGGCTTATTTAATAGAACTCACAAATGACGAAAGGAATTTGTTATGGCAAAAAAACTTGAAATTTATAAATGCGAGACATGCGGGAATATTGTCGAAGTTCTCCACGGCGGCGCCGGGGACCTGGTCTGTTGCGGCAAACCCATGACGCGTCTGGACGAAAAAACGGCGGACGCTGCGACAGAGAAACATGTTCCCGTCATTGAGAAAATCGACGGCGGCTACAAAGTGACCGTCGGCAGCGTTTCGCACCCGATGGAAGACAAGCACTACATCGAGTGGATCGAGCTGCTCACCGACGGAAAGGCCTACCGGGAATTTCTGGAGCCGGGGATGGCGCCGGAAGCAACGTTCCTCGTCGAAGGCAATGCCGTCAACGCCAGGGAGCACTGCAATGTTCACGGCTTGTGGAAGGGGTAAGCGATGATAAGCAAAAAAATTGAAAAGGCGCTCAACGCTCAGGTGAATGCGGAACTTTACTCGGCCTATCTGTATCTGTCCATGGAATCGTACTTTCAATCGTTGAATTTGAACGGATTCGCGAATTGGATGAGGGTACAAACGCAGGAAGAAGTCTCTCACGGCATGAAGATTTACGATTTCATTAACGAGCGGGGCGGCAGGGCGTTATTAAAGGGGATCGAAGGTCCCCAGACGGAATGGAAATCACCTTTGGCTGTCTTCGAGGACGCGTATGCCCATGAGCAAAAAGTGACGGGTTTGATCAACGACCTTGTGGATCTGGCGATCAAAGAAAAAGACCACGCCACGAACAGTTTTTTGCAATGGTTTGTCAATGAGCAGGTCGAGGAAGAAGCCTCCGCCGACGCCATCGTCCAGCAGCTCAAGATGATGGAGAAGGCTCCCGGCGGCATGTTCATGCTCGACCGCGAGTTAGGCCAGAGAGTTTTCACCCCGCCGGCCGCCACAGGAGAATAAGAAACTCAAACGGACCGTTTAGGGATCGAATAATGAAGTAAATCGTTCAAAGGAAAGGTCCAGGCCATTATCAAAGAAGAGATCGGTCATATGGCGATCTTGAATGAGAAACTGCAAGCGTTGACGTAGAATAAAGGACCATTCGGTGACTGTGATGTTGAATCCCCTGGAGATTTTCGAGATTGCCGAGCAAATTGAGCGCAACGCCGTTACGTTCTATCGCCGGGCGGCGACCCTCTTTGATGATCCCGATATATCAGAACGGTTTCTTGAACTTGCTGAGTGGGAGGCTGAGCATGAGACGACCTTCATGGAGATGAAGCAGAAAATGTTCGGAACAAATCCCGCATTAACGTCCTTCAGGCCGGGGGAGACAAAGCCCGATCCGAAAGTGATGGCCGGTCTGGCCGTCTTCGGTATCCGGGCAGAGCCCACGGAGGAGCTGAACGGCCGAGAAAGTCAGGATGACATCTTGAGAAGAGCCGTCGAAAAGGAAAAGGATTCCATTGTTTTCTATAACGGCCTGAAGGACTTTTTATCGAACGCGTCCGATCAGGACTCTATCGACAGCATTATCACTGAAGAAATGAAACACATCAGGATACTGCATGAGTCACTCAATAAAAACAAAGGATAAGGAGCGAAAGAAATGAAAAAGTATAAATGTTTACTGTGCGGATATATTTACGACCCGGCGGCCGGAGACCCCGACAACGGCGTGAAAGCCGGGACGGCTTTTGAGGATTTGCCGGATGATTGGGTCTGCCCGGAATGCGGCGCGGGCAAAGATGATTTCGAAGCGGTTGACTAAACATCGCTTCGGAAAACCAGATTCCTCTTTTAATCGAAAGCAAATTTCAGAGCCGTTGAAATGCAGACTATCACCCCGTTCGTTGAAAAACAGGACATTCTGTGTGCGGAGACGGTTGCGGGACCGAATGCGCTGGTCGTCTTCGGCGCCTCGGGCGATCTGACGCACAGGAAGCTGCTCACAGGTATCTTCAAGCTCTTTTCACAGGACCTGCTGAGCGAGAACTTCTACCTGTTGGGGTGCGGCCGGAAAGCGTTCTCAATCGAAGATTTTCGCGAGACGGCCAAACAATCCATTCGAGATCATATCGACTCCGTCTCTGAGGGCGCCCTGGACGCCATTGCAAAAAAGCTCTACTATTTGGATGGCGATTACGACGATGTAAATTTCTACCAGCGCATCCAAACGAAACTTGCCCAACTAAACCAGGTTCACAACGTTCATGAAAGTGTCGTTTTTTACTTAGCCGTCCCTCCCTTTTTATATACTCCGATTGTCGAGCATCTTGGCTCGGTGGGGCTGGCCTGTCCGGCTAAGCCGGAGTTGAGGGAAAAGGTGAAGCTGGTCCTTGAAAAGCCCTTCGGCCGCGATCTTCAAAGCGCTGTCGAATTGAACAACCATATAACGCAGTATTTCAGCGAATCGCAGATCTATCGCATCGACCATTATCTCGGCAAGGAAACGGTTCAAAACCTTCTCATGCTGCGATTTGCCAATGCCATTTTCGAGCCGATCTGGAACCGCAATTTCATCGACAACGTCCAGATATCAATCGCCGAAACAGTCGGCGTCGAGCACCGGGCCGGTTACTACGACACCTCCGGCGCCCTTCGGGACATGTTCCAAAATCACATGCTCCAGATGCTCACGCTGGTCGCGATGGAGCCTCCCATCTCATTCGAGGCGGATCGCATTCGCGACGAAAAAGTCAGATTGCTCCGTTCCGTCCGGCCGTTCGATCTCAACCGGCTGAATGAATGCTGCGTGCGGGGACAGTATGGTCCCGGTTCTCTGAACGGTAAGGTCGTCAAAGGGTATCTGGAGGAACCGGGAGTTGATCCCGATTCGAAAACGGAGACCTTCGTCGCGACAAAATTGTCTATCGATAACTGGCGATGGCAGGGCGTTCCTTTCTATCTGAGGACCGGCAAAAGACTGGCCGCGAAGGACACGGAAATCGCCATTACGTTCAAAAAGATCCCGTATTCGCTGTTTTCTTCCATTGGCCTCGATGAGCTTCCCGCCAATGTCCTCATCTTTCACATTCAGCCGGAAGAATCAATCTCGCTGAGCTTTCAGGCCAAACGCCCGGGCTCAAAACTATGTATCAGCACGTTGAATATGAGCTTCAGCTACGAGCGTCTTTTTTACGTCCATTTGCCCGATCCGTACAAAAGGCTGCTGCTCGATTGCATGGTCGGCGACCAGACGCTCTTCACGAGACAGGATGACGTCGAGGTTTCCTGGCAGCTCTTGACACCCATATTGCAAGCGTGGGAACAGGATGAGTCGCCGCCCTGTCCCTATGTCGCCGGCGGCGAAAGTTTTGCCGAAGCAGACCGATTGATCGAAGCCGACGGTCGCCAATGGCGGAAAGTATTGCATGATTGACGGACTACCTTTTCGATGAAGCAGGAGAAATCTGAAATGGATGATCCAAAAACAGAGGCTAAAAAGGCTTATGACATCTCCATCGTCCGTCCGCAGATGCGGAATGAGGACTTTAAAATGCGCGGCCGAGAGATGACGCCGGAACGATTGAAGGCAATCCACAAGGGGCTGTTGGCGCTGCACACGCTCGAGTTAATGGCCACAACGATTTATCGATTCCAGCTCACCTCGGAGAATTGCGAGTTGAACCGCCAACTCGTCGCCGCGATGTGCAACGAAATGACCCATTACCAGGATTTCCAGGTCAAGCTCTACGAATTCGGCTTCAAACCGAGCCTGATCCGATGGGCCTACTGGATTGTGGGCTTTACATTCGGCTTCGGCTCGCGACTATTGGGCAAAAAGTCGATTCTCAAAACGGGAATCTGGGTCGAGACCAAAGCCGTCCATCACTATGCTCAGCTTCTGGATACGATCGATTGGGACGACGAGACTCGTAAAGTGATCGAAAAAGATCAGGCGGATGAAGACGGTCATATCAACAAATGGAAGCATTCGCTCGAGCAGATGAAGTAAATCAAGAGAAGGAAATAACGTAAGGAGAAGAAGCTATGCCGGAATTTTGTCACCCTTTCACTGGCCTCGCGAAGGACCGCAAGCTTACGGACGAAGAACTGATCCGCGCCGTTCGCTTCATGGTCGCCGCCGAGTACGAAGCGATTCAACTTTATATGCAATTGGCCGAATCAACCGACAACACACTGGCCATCGAGGTCCTCAAAGATATCGCCGACGAGGAGCGCGTTCACGCCGGCGAATTCTTACGGCTGCTGCGCGAGCTGGCTCCGGATGAGGAAACGATGTACGCCGAAGGCTCTGACGAAGTCGAGGAAATGATCGAGGAATTGAAGAAGGGAACGTAAGGTTTCAATGTATCTGAAATCACATGGAGTACCCGCTGTACAATGGAATTCGAAAAGGTACTTATCGCATTTGGCTTAACGTTGTTTGCCGGCCTGGCCACAGGATTCGGCAGTGCGTTGGCCTTTATGGCCAGGCGAACGAATACCAAGGTCCTCTCGACCGCCCTGGGTTTTTCCGCCGGCGTGATGATCTATGTCTCATTTATGGAGATTTTTCCAAAGGCCAAAGAAGCTCTCGCGGTCGAATTCGGAGACCGCGGCGGCTATTGGTTAACCACGTTGGCCTTTTTCGCCGGTATCGCTCTGATCGCCATTATCGACAAACTGGTTCCGTCCTTTGAAAACCCTCACGAGATTCACAAAACGGAAGAGATGGACGCGCCGGAAGCGGCCGCCAAATTCAAAAAGTTGTATCGCATGGGTATGTTCACGGCGCTGGCGATTGCCATCCATAACTTTCCGGAGGGGCTGGCGACGTTTGTCGGTGCTCTCAAGGATACGAAGCTCGGAATGGCCATCGCCATCGCCATCGCCATCCACAATGTCCCCGAGGGCGTGGCCGTGTCGATCCCCATCTACTATGCCACGGGGAGTCGGAAGAAGGCGTTTATTTATTCGTTTCTTTCGGGCCTGGCCGAACCGGTTGGAGCGCTCGTCGGCTATGTCATATTGTTCTCGTTCTTCAATGACATCGTCTTCGGTATCCTGTTTGCGTCTGTCGCGGGAATTATGGTGTTCATCTCACTCGACGAACTGCTACCCACGGCCCAGGAATACGGGGAGCATCATCTCTCGATCTACGGCCTGATTGCGGGAATGATCGTGATGGCCGTGAGTTTACTCTTGTTCCAGTAGGGAGCGATTCTTGGCAACCAAACACATTCCCGACATCAGGTACGCATTGGATCGATTGTATCAACGATATAATCATTTTGAATTCGTGGCCCCGGATCCCCTGCAATTCGTCTATCGCTATTCCAGTCCGGCCGACATGGAGATCTTTGCTTTTCTGGCCTCGGCCCTGGCTTACGGCCGAGTGCGGCACATTGAAAAGAGCCTCACGGATTTATTCGAACGCATGGGCGCAAGTCCTTATGAATTCGTCGTGACTTTCGATCAGAGAAAACGGCGAATTTTCAGAACCTTCAGACATCGTTTTACGAGCGGACAGGATATTGCCGATTTGATCGCCATATTTCAGATTGTATTCGATCACTATAGAAGCATTGAGACGTTTTTCCTTTTGGATTACGATCCCGATGATAGGAATGTCGTCCCGGCACTGTCCCGATTCTGCCGGCGGCTTCTGAACCTCCACGTGACCGAGAACAATGGAGCCGTCTCGCGTGGATTAAAATTTCTCCTGGCCGATCCCGCCGGGGGCAGTGCGTGCAAGAGGCTCAACCTCTTCCTCCGGTGGATGGTCCGAAACGACGCTGTCGATACGGGCCTTTGGACGTCGATCGAGCCTGCCAAGCTGGTCGTTCCAATCGATGTCCATATGGCAAGGTTGTGTAAGATCCTGCGTTTTTACGACCAAAAGTCTGTTTCTCTGTCCACCGCCGCGTCCATCACGGAACGTTTCGCCCAAATCGAGCCGGACGATCCGGTGAAATACGATTTTGCGTTATCCCGGATCGGTATCGTGGAAAACTGTGACGGCCGCCTTCGACGGCAATGTGAAAAATGTGAGTTGAGCGACTTCTGTCATTATGGTATGATGTGTTCAAACGTATTTGCAAAAACGGGATGATGAGATCGGGAGTGGCGTGATTATGGACAACCGCAAAGACAAACTGAAAGTGTTGTTTCTTTGCACGGGGAACGCCTGCCGGAGCCAAATGGCGGAAGGCTGGGCCAGGCATCTGAAGTCGGACGTCATCGAGGCGTGCTCGGCCGGCGTTTGGCCCGTCGGAGTTAGCTCGAGGGCGATTCAAGTCATGGCCGAAGCCGGCGTTGATATTTCAGACCATACCTCCAAACACGTCTATACGTTCCTGGGCCTGGATTTCGATTTTGTGATTACGTTGTGCGATCATGCGAAGAAAGAGTGTCCCGTCTTCGGCGGCAAAGCCAAATCTGTTCACAAACCGTTTAAAGATCCCATTTCCGCGTCAGGGGACGACGATGAAGTATTGAACGCCTTCCGAAAAGCACGAGACGAGATACGCGCTTTCGTCGAAACATTGCCGGAGAGTATCACGACCGGAACGGAGGCAAAATGAAACCTGAGCCGCTGGAGAAATATTCATCCGCCATAACGCTCTCGGATATGGAAATCTTTGTGTTTCCCGAGTTGATGTACAGCCTGGTCTTGGCCAATATGATGAGTCCCATCATCTGGCAATGGCGGGACCTGGATTGTTTCAAAAAGCTGGAAGGCAAAAGTGCGTACCGAAAACTAATGCGGCTCAAGCAGTTCATCATCGACGAGTTCGAATTCAACCTCGATCTCGAAACGTGGGGCCTGACGAGCAAGACGCAGGAACGTGCTCGTTTCGAGCCATTTATCTCATCCGAAGATATTGCCAAAAGCAATGCTTTATTCGGCTATCATGGCGATCAATATTACTTCGACGTGGACATCCGCCGGCACTTCGGCCTGGACAAATATGATAATGACGTCATCCCATACTGGAAAACCGAAACGATCGAGGCCATGAACGCCTTCCGTTACAAGGAGGGCTATACCGTCGCGGCCGGGGAATGCGTTTCACTTGCCGCCTTATACGCCGCGGCGGCTTTCATCGTTTGCGGCATCCCGCTTGAAGATATCTACATGATCCTGACGCCGCTGCATTCGCAAAATTTTATCGACTTACAAGACGGTATTCTCACGAACAACAGGCGGCTCGTCACGAAAACGATGTGGTTCAACGGCTCGGAGATATCCAACAAAGCCCAGCGGGCCCTCCGCAACGAAAACATTATCATCGTCGCTCATCATACCGGCTACATACACTGGTTGTACAAAGAGGCAACCATCGACAAGGAATCGTATAAGGAGTTTGGCAAAAAGCTCGACGATTATTTGTCCACCGAATTGTCACTGTCTCTCTTTGCGAATTTCCTTCGAACCCATCGTGACGAGCAGAAATTTTTCCAGGTTTGCCGACATTGCCACGGACAAGCGCAGTTCATCAAGGCGGAAGTCCTGTTCCACTACGAGCACGGGAGTAATTATCGCATCGCCGACAATACGTTTGACAAATTACTATCCGAAGTATCCGACGAAGATTTCGTCCGGTACGAATTTCCCGATAGGATTCGGTGTGACCGGCTTGACGAATTCATTTCAAAACACAAACCCGACCTGAGAAATGCAACGGGTAGATCCGCCCTGAAAGAGCTTCTCAAACCTGTCCTTCCCCATGCCGATCAGTTTGTGGCGCGATTAGCTGACTTCATCTATACCAAGGCGTCCCTGCCGAACTTGGATAAGGACTTCTCGCCGCCGGACCCTATCGAGATGTCCGTCGGGCAAAATAGAGAAAGCCTGATCGATTATTTGCAGCAAAAACGCAAGAATCATACGACGGCGGATCTGGCCTTCTATGCCTATCGCGATGTGGAAAGTTGCGACTGGACTCCATTCATCAAAGCGGCGATGGAGCGCAATCCCGTCTCCATCCAAAAAACGGCCGCCTTATCTCTCGACCAGGTCTATCAATGGCTTGGCCAAATGGAAAATGGCTCGATCTACGACGCCAAACGGTTGGCTCAACCCGACGAAGTGGCCAATTACCAAAGGGGCGATGGTCTCGAAAAAGCATTCTTGCTGGCAAACGTTGTCCGCGAACGAGAACCTGCACAGGACATTAAGATTATCTCAGACAAAAACGATATCGTACTTCAATCGAGTAACGATTATCGGTTTACTTCCAATAAGAACCTCGAAAAAGAAATTCGCATACCGCCGAATGGTCCCATCGTGGGATAGAGCGATGAATCCGATTATATTTACAAAATACCACTTTTCTTGTTGATTTCACGAACATATAAGACTATATCAGTCGTATATTAGGTTGTGGGTTTATGGCCCACGGTACAAGGTCCATTGATTTTGGAGAATGCGTAGGAATGGATGTAGTCAGACGAAACACGGATTATGCGGTCCGGCTGATGGTGAATCTTGCCCGGCGGTATGGCGACGGACCGGTCTCGACCCGTACGGCCTCAACCGAAGAACAGGTCTCCTACCAACTGGCATGCAAGCTGATGCAGAGCCTTCAAAAAGCCCGGCTTCTGAGAAGTACGATGGGGCCCAAGGGCGGATTCTGTCTGGGGAGGGAACCGTCGGAGATAAGCCTGCTCGATATCATCAGCGCGATCCAGGGCCCGGTCAGCCTGAACAGGTGCATATTGGTTCCGAAAGTCTGCCCTCAGCATAAGACCTGCACCGTTAGAAACAAGCTCGCGGAGCTGCAAAAAGGTATCAACGACAGCCTTGCGAACATTACGCTTGAGGATTTGCTGCATAAGCCGCGTTCCCAAAGAAAGACAAAAAGGAAGTAAAGAATTTGACTGAATTAGTTTTCGTTCCGAAAAAACGATTTGTCATTCCCGCGTAGGCGGGAATCCAGTTTTTTCGTTTTTGACCCCTGCCTGCGCAGGGGTGACAGTGCTAATCTTTGCTGTCCACAACAGGCACGAATTGAAAAATTACCGCTTAGGGATTTTGATATGGCATTACGGAACATCATAACCATCGACGAAGAAAAATGTGACGGCTGCGGGCAATGTGTCACCGCCTGCGCCGAGGGGGCCATCCAAGTCGTGGACGGCAAGGCCAGGCTCATCAGCGAGACATACTGCGACGGCTTGGGGGCCTGTATCGGACACTGTCCTCAAGACGCGATCACGATCGAGCAGCGGGAGGCCGTTGATTTCGATGAAGAGGCCACAAAAAAACATCTTTCCGAACAGAAAAAAACGGAAGTACAGACGGATTTTGTCTGCCCGGGTATGGCGATCAAGGAGCTCAAACCCACGGCGGCTCCGAATCACACACCCGTAAAAAATGGACCCTCGCAACTCGGTCAATGGCCGGTGCAGTTGAAGCTGGTCTCCCCTCATGCGTCGTACTTTGACAAGGCTGATCTGTTGCTCGTTGGGGACTGTGTCCCGTTTGCCGTGGGTGATTTTCACAACACGTTCCTCAAAGACCGCAGCATCGTGGTCGGCTGCCCGAAACTCGATGAGACGGAGCCGTATATCGATAAATTAGCGGCCATATTGCAGGCAAACACTCTGAATAGCCTCACGGTCATACACATGGAAGTCCCTTGCTGTTCCGGCTTGATACATATCGCCCGACAGGCGATTGCGAAGAGCCAGGTTGAAATGGACTTCGAGGATGTCACCATCGACTTGCAGGGTAACATCAGTCGGACCGAAACCCAAAACAGCACCTCCGCCAAGTAAGGGCGTGTAAAATGCCTGAATTTTTTGGGACGATCATAAAAGACTTTTGGGCCACCATCGGGGAAATGTCGCCTTACTTATTATTCGGTTTCCTCGTCGCCGGTTTTCTTTCGGTTTTGGTGTCCCAACGGCTTGTAGAACAACATCTCGGCGACAGGGGGCTGTGGCCGTTATTGAAAGCTTCCGTCCTCGGCGTTCCCTTGCCCTTATGCTCGTGCGGCGTTATTCCTGTTTCTATGTCGCTCCGAAAACACGGAGCAAGCAAAGGCTCCACGATCGCGTTTCTCCTGTCCACCCCGCAGACCGGCGTGGACAGTATCTTCGTCACGTTGAGCTTACTGGGTCCGGTCTTCGCCATCTTCAGGCCCATCGCCGCATTGATCACAGGGCTCGTCGGAGGTACGCTGGTCGATATTTTCGGGCAGGGCACTCAGGCGGAAAATCATCACCAGGAAAGATGCACGGATGCGTGTTGCGGCGACGAAAAAACCGGCAAGATTCGTAAAGGATTGAAGTACGGCTTTGTCACGCTGCCCCGCGATATCGGCAAGGCGATGCTCGTGGGACTCCTCGTTGCGGCGTTGATTTCCGCCCTGGTGCCGGATGGCTACTTTGCCGAGAAACTCGGTACGGGGATATTCCCCCTGATCGCCATGATGTTCCTGGGAATACCCGTCTATGTGTGCGCCACGGCTTCCGTGCCCGTCGCGGCGGCGATGATCTTGAAGGGCCTTTCACCCGGCGCGGCCCTGGTGTTTCTCATGACCGGTCCGGCCACGAACGCGGCATCCTTCGTAACGATCTGGAAGGTCCTGGGCAAGACCACAGCGATTCTCTACCTCGTCACGGTCGCCGGCTGCGCTATGATGAGCGGCGTTCTCCTGGATTATGCCGCAGCCGGGATGGACTTCGAAGTCGCCGCCCGTCCCGGATGGATGCTTCCGGAAGCTGTGAAATCCGCGTCGGCACTCATCCTCTTCGCCGTACTGGGTTCTGCACTTTTTCATAATCCCAAAAAGACACATCAGGACCACACACCGGCCCTCATTAAAAAAGCAAATCCTTCTCCTTCACATACTTAACTTCAACACGCCAAAGAAAAAGATTGTTCCGAGCTCATATCACAATTAGAATCCTGGAAACAATCGGCTAATCTCAATCAAATAAGGCAAGGTTATGATAGATAAGGTGCATATGAGTCGCCGGGAAGCGATGGCGGCTATGACAAGCTCGCTGGTTGCGTTGTCAACGACAAGCCGGGCTGAGAAAAGCCCCATATCAACGGTTGTTGACAATCACGATCAACACCTTCAGCAAAGACTGGATACCCAAGTCACTCAGACGTGGAGTCGATGGTGCGGCGCTTGTCCCGATACGTGGGGACTTCATCATTGCCATTCGGCGGCACGCATCCTGCGGGACGGGGCTGCGGCTTTCTTCCATCCGGAATCTATGTTTCACAAAAGCGAATCCCTCTACGCACGAATGGAACTGGCGGCGGGTTTTTTATTGCGCTCGCAAAGGCAGGATGGAAACATCGATTTGATCACCACGAATTTCAACTCTCCGCCGGATACCGGCTTCGTCGTTCACAATGTCGCCACCGCCGCGAGACTGGCACAATTATACCAGCACCGGAAACTTCTCTCTCTCCTGAAAGATTTCCTTATCCGCGCCGGCCACGGCATGGCCAGGGGAGGCATTCACACGCCCAATCATCGTTGGGTCGTCTGTGCGGCCCTCGCTCAGATTCATGAACTCTTTCCCGACAATCGATACCTCCAAAGGATCGATCAGTGGCTTGCCGAAGGCGTCGATATCGACGAAGAAGGCCAATTTATCGAACGCAGCACGACCGTTTATAATGCTGTCTCGGACAATGCCCTTGTGGTGATGGCGCACAAATTGAAGCGGCCGGACTTGCTCAAGCCCGTTCGCGGGAATCTTGACGCGATGACCTATCTTCTCCATCCGAGCGGCGAAGTCGTCACGGAAATTTCACGCCGCCAGGACCTGAACACCCGGGGAACAATGGCCGGTTATTGGCTTTCTCTGAGATACATGGCCATTCGAGACCAAAACGGCCAATATGCATCGATGCTGCGATTCATTGAACCGGATCATATCCGTCTGGCATCACTGATGGAGTACCCGGACCTCCGGAAAGATCCGCCCGCCCCGGCGGCGCTTCCCGACAACTTTGAGAAATATTATCCGCTGTCGAAAGTGACGCGTATCCGGCGCGGCAAGGCAAGCGTGACCATCATGCACGAAGGGAACAGCCGGTGGCTATCCATCCGCCATGGACGGGCCGTCGTCAACGCCGTTCGCTTTGCCACCGCCTTTTTCGGCAAGGGCCAGTTCGTCCCTGAGTTTGTTGAGAAACGCGATGGGCAATTCCGCTTCAAACAAGAATTGGAAGCTCCGTATTACCAGCCCATGACAGATCCGAACCGGCTGCCCGTGCATCGCGGGAATTGGTCTTTCCTTAAGCTTCAACGTCAGAAGACCGAAATCAACCGGTTGACCTATGCGACAAGCCTTCACGAACGCCCCCACGGCCTTGATGTCATCGTATCGGCTGATGGCACCGACGGCATCCCTCTGGCTCTGGAGATCAACCTGAGAAAAGGAGGGAAATTGAAAGGCGTCGTCCCCGCGCCTCATGTGGATGATGCGTTTCTTCTGAAAAACGGCCACGCCGAGTATCAGATGGGATCGGATATCATCCGTTTCGGTCCCGGGCAATGTAAGCATGCCTATACCCAGGTTCGAGGGGCTCATGACAAGTTGCCCGGATCGAGCGTCTATATCACCGGCTACACCCCGTTCCAATACACGCTCAGCTTTCAATGGCTCTAAATGAGACAGATTGCAAAAGAGGATCATAATGATGCGTCCAACCATTGATCTGATGACACATTGTCGCCATGCATTATTCAAGACAAAGATGTTGTTCATCGCTCTGTTTCTTTCATTGGTTGTCTCCGCAACAGGCGGGCTAACAGATAGCTATCCGTCCGGCTTTCAGAGCAAACGTGCGACAAAGACACCGTTACGCTTAGCCATCATTGGTGATTCCACCGTTTGTGAATACTCCCCTGAACGGGACTGTCGCGGCTGGGGGCAATATATCCAGGGCTATTTCAAGGACACGGTCCAAGTGATTAATCTCGCCAAGAGCGGCAGGAGCACGAAGACGTTCATCAATGAAGGGCTTTGGACAAAAACGCTGGAGACTAAGCCTGATATTGTGCTGATTCAGTTCGGCCATAACGATTCCCACGCTCCGGACCGGCCGGAATCGACGGACGCCGCTACCGATTACCAGGATTATTTGCGGCGTTATATTGATGAGGCCCGTGCGATTGGCGCAACGGCGATCCTCGTGACTCCGGTGCAACGCCGGACGTATCATCCAAACGGCACGTTGAATAACAGCCTGATCGTCTATGCGGATGCGATGAAAACGGTCGCGGCTCAAAAGAACGCAAAAGTGATCGACCTGAATGTTTCGAGCGGCATACTGTACGAGCAACTGGGTGACGCCGCCAATGACGTCGTTGCCAATGCGCCGAAGGACCGCACGCACTTTAATGAAGAAGGCGCCCGCATGATGGCCCATCTTGTTATGCAGGAATTATCGCAGATCGAACCACGCTTGAATAAGCAACTATCGCCGGATGGCCCGATGGCGCTGGGTAACATAGCGGCCAAGCCGCTCTTTCGCGATCCCGTTCACGATGGAGCGGCCGATCCGGTCCTCTGCTGGAATCCCGCCGAAAAGAAATGGTTTATGTTCTACACGAACCGCCGGGCGAATATCCCGGATAAACAAGGCGTCGCCTGGGTTCACGGCACGCAAATCGGCATCGCGGAATCAACGGACGGCGGTGCGAACTGGACATACCGGGGCACCGCGAAAATCAACTACGGAAAGGGCGAATACAGCTACTGGGCGCCGGAGGTCATCGAGCACGAGAGAACGTATCACATGTATTTAACCTTCGTGCCGGGAATCTTTGCTGATTGGTCGCATCCACGCGATATTCTTCATCTAACAAGCAGAGATCTTCTGAACTGGACATACGAATCGACGTTGAAACTCTCGTCCAACCGGGTCATCGACGCCTGCGTCATGCAACTGCCGGACGGTACGTGGCGCATGTGGTACAATAACGAGGTGGATCATAAATCCATTTACTATGCTGATAGTCCCGACCTGTACCAATGGACCGACCGAGGCAAGGCGATGGGCGAACGGCCGGGCGAGGGGCCGAAGGTCTTCCGCTGGAAGAATCGATATTGGATGGTCGTCGATGTCTGGCAGGGTCTTGGCATTTACTCTTCCGACGATTGTCTGAATTGGACGCGGCAGCCGGAGAATCTGCTCGAAACGCCGGGAAAAGGCCCCGACGACAAAGTCAAGGGCGGCCATCCGGACGTCGTGGTCAGCGGCGATCGCGCCTTCCTTTTCTACTTTACACACCCGGGCAGGCGGGATCAAATTCCAAAGGAAAATCTTTACGAACAACGGCGCAGCTCCATCCAGGTCGTCGAACTGAAATACAAGGATGGCCGGCTCACCTGCGACCGAGACAAACCAACAACCATCCGCCTATTGCCAACCGGAAGCTAATCCTTCACTTAAATGAAAGGAATGACACAACGATGGAAAAGTACAAATCTTATCGCATTCTTTTATTCCTTTTTCTTCTCACAATTCCCTGTTCGGTGCGCGCCCTGGATTACGCTATTGGCGCCGATCTTTCCTTCCTCAAGCAGGCGGAGGACCGCGGGGTTCAATTCAAAGATTCCACTGAAGTAAAACCCGGCTTGCAAATATTCAAAGACCACGGATACAACTGGATTCGCCTGAGATTGTTTCACACCCCGACGCGTCTGCCGAACAATCTTGAATACACTATAGCCCTCGCACAAGAGGCGAAGAAACTTGGTTTTAAATTCCTGCTGAATTACCACTACTCCGACACTTGGGCCGATCCGGGCAAGCAGTACATTCCCAAAGCCTGGGAAGCTAAATCCCATGATGAGCTTGTGAAAGCGGTCTTCAAATATACCAGGGACACGATTATTGCGTTTAGAGAAGCCGGCGTGATGCCGGAGATGGTCCAGCCCGGAAATGAAATTATCAATGGGATGCTCTGGCCGGACGGCAAGCTGCCGGATAAGTGGGACCATTTCGCCGAGCTTATGAAGGCGGGAATTGACGGCGTCGATGCGGGCCGGGGCCATGCCGATCGTCCATTGATTATGGTCCACATCGATCAGGGCGGTAACCAAAAAAGGACCAAGGCCTTCTTCGATAAATGGAACTCATACGGTATCGGCTATGATATCATCGGGCAATCGTACTATCCGTGGTGGCATGGATCGTTACTCGATCTTCGCGAAAACCTCATTTTCATGGCCAATGAGTATC
>Ga0180432_10003287_pt1 | contig 23310 bp, 46 predicted proteins | sample SS_ome_10_FD_132414 | JGI IMG/M metagenome (GOLD analysis project Ga0180432, IMG submission 132414) | Hypersaline lake sediment archaeal communities from the Salton Sea, California, USA - SS_1_MS_2 metaG | ecosystem: Environmental > Aquatic > Non-marine Saline and Alkaline > Hypersaline >... | reverse complement strand
TTCTTCTATCTTAAATATTTCATAATGTTTTATAAAGCACGCATTATCAAACAGATACCTAATTGCATCCGTCAATTTCTTGGTTTCATAGTACTGGCTATTTAGTGATATATTGACTGTCGCGGTCGGATTTTCTTTATATTTCATTTTCAATAAGTACATTTCGTTCTCCTTTTGTTTGCTTCGATGTAAAACGGTTTTACAGATCATGCCGAAACTATGGTTTTACACCGAGAAACTCACTGTTCAAGTTCTCCCATATTCCGGCACAACCATTACTATATCTTTTCGACTTCTTTCTCTTTAATCATTCCTTCAATCCATTCGGTTGTGATCTTGTCACATTTCTGCAAGAACTCCTCAAACAGTCTATCTTTCGCTTTTTTTATCCTGTTTTCGCTCTTTGTTAGCAGTTTCACTTTCCGGCGATGGTCGTTCATCACTGCTTTCAGCTCTTGCGACAACTTCGATACAGACATCCTCTTCCTCTTTGACGGTTATATACCTTATACTAGAGATATCAGTCCAAAACCCAATGTCTTGGTCTGGTTCTATATATACACGACTTGCGTTTAAATGGTTAAAAAAATTCTCTATCTCTTCTTTTTTTACCATGACAGATAAACTTTTGTCGTCTTTATATATCATGTTCACTTTGTACTTCATCATAATCTATCTCTTTCTTCACAAGTTCAAATTTTTTTTCAAAGTCACCATCCCAATAAACTGATAATCGGGTTCCGTTTGCATAATCTTTTACTAACCAATCACCTATCTCTAAACAATAATTCCAATACGGAGTCTTTACTGTGTACTCGTTGCCAAATAGATGCTCGATATCAGCACGACACCATTTCTTTATCTTTTGGAAATTTCCTTTTTTGAATTGTATAGCCTCAACAAATACTGGGTTTTTTCGGTATAGTTGTGCTTTCATTAAATTTCCTGTTTACTGCGCCATTTAGACTCTTTCTTTCTTAACTTCATTAACTCTTTTGATTTTTCTTCTCTTTCCAAATCTTTGGGAGTTTTTCTATATTTTGTATTCTTTTTCCCAAGTTGTTGACGAGCATCGACTTCTGTATATCCGTCACCCGTCCGATTTTGTATCTTCTTCATTTTCTTCCTCCAATAAGTTACCCATACAATTTCCGTCCTTGTCAAAAATCCACATTCCCTCGTAGAATTTGTCGTAGAGGTTGTAAAGTTCTGATCTTGACACTGGTTCTTGACTTTCCTCGCATACGACGTCTACAGAATGGAGAAAGTCGCGTTTGTAGATTTGTGCAAAGTCGTGCATCGCACGCTCTACAGTCGGGAAAGATTCTATGTAGACAGGGTATCGCTCATGGCAAGACAAGTAACCATAAATTCTATACATAGGACCCCTCGTTAAAATAAGCAATTAGTGTCATTTGTTTGAACTGGTTGATCGGTACTCCCATAAACATTCCTTTCATTATACCGGTCAACCGCCTCTTTTGCTTCGTTGCAGAAGCGTTCCCAATCTTCTTTCTTTTTAAATCTTATATACGGCGCAAATTTCTTTTCACCTTCTGAGTTCGTATACATCTTTGAGGGTAGATTTACCCATCTGCCCTTTTCGTTCTGGCATAGAGAGCATCCGTTTATCTCTATTCCCCAAGCTGGCAAATAGAAGTCTGCAAACCCGAGTACTGCTCCCTTGTTATTCTCTTTATATCTTGTGCATTCAATCATTATATTTTCCTTTCAAAAAGCTTTCTACTAATTTGATAAATTCTAATATTGAGGCTAACTTCTTGCTGTCTATCTGCTTAAGTGTTTTTTCAATATTCTCTCGTTCTTGTCTTAATCTACTTAAAAGATACCTTGTTTCTCTTGTCTCTTGAGAATAATGTAATTCAAGTTGATGTAGCTTTTTATAGACATCACTAATAGATCTTTCAGCTTTTTCTATCATATCTTGCAGTTGTCTTATCCTGATTTCTTGTAAATCGCGTGATTGCTCAAGATCTTCTGCTAATCTATTGAATTTGTTCCTAATTTGTGGTTCTAGCTCTTTTGCCATAATTTAAACGCTCCATTCAATCATTTCAGTTTCCTATGTTTTTTGTTTTCCAATTCCAATATCCCCATATATGACAAGCAATACTAAAAAGGCAACTGCACGCCTGTACTTTTAGCCCTAGACCACAGTTTCTTACAAACCAGTAACTTAAGCATACGATCCAAACAATAAAGCATAGTCGCTGGCCTTGGATATTGAAGTATCGACCTAGTTTGCCCAGCAATGAGAATATTAAATCAGTTAACTCGCCCATTTAATCATCCTCTTTGCTACAGAAAATTTCTCTTAACTTATCTTTTAACTGTTTTTTTAACTCCTGCTCTGGAGTGTCTAAATGTCTCCAATAATACGGCTCTTTGATTTCGTAATCGCTAAACAACGGCTTTAAACCATTTTTAATATTCCATTTGCATACTGCATGTCCTTTAATTTCTTCATAGTTATTACGATAAGAAATGCCCTCAAGACTCGCATAAACAATAATTTTGGTATCTTCTGGCGGTAATTCTTCTTTAAACCTTTTCCATTCCGAAATATTTTCTTTGGGTTTCATTTTCTCTTGCTTCAATATGCGATTTTTTTTAAATAAAAAAGTACAATACCCAATGAGACATCCAATTGCTATAGACATTAAGTCAATTATATATTCCATTTATCAGACCTTACTTTGGTTGTTTTACAAAATATTCTAGTGTTACCATCGGAACATGCTTCCCACATTCACACTCTCTAAAAATCTTTACTATCACTGCCCCCTCATCAGACGGCTTTAGATGGCCTGCGTTGATCCATTCTTCTACAGTCTTAACTATGTTCGGCTCATCTATCGTTAGAGTCTCTAAACGCGCGAAATAGCGCAAATACTCGATGTTGTTGCCCTTGGCTGTTACAACAAACATTCCCGGTTCTGTATGTTCCATATACACCTACTTTTTCCATATTTTAACAATCAAAGCATACAATGCCCACATTCCAATGAGCAGACTACTGAAAGACATCCCCGCCAAAAAGGCGACTATTAACCATAAGTTATCTAGATTCATTTTCTGCCCATCTCATTAATAGTTGCATCCATTTCGCGTGGTTCTATACCAGCCTCTTGACACTGTTTGCACTGAACAGTCATTTTACTGCCCTTAATCTTTACTATGTCAGCATCTTTACCGCATAAACAACTAAACTTAAGGCCGTTAAATGTTGGTGGTTTCATCATTTTTTAGTCCCTCCTAATTAGTGGATCGTTACTTAAATTCATCTGCTATCCTTGTTTTTTGCCCATGTTTCTGCTTTACTCACCGTCCCTTCAAAAAGATGTTTTCTAGACAAAAATAATCCATCAGATTCTTGGGATATTACTTCTACCTTATCTTCGGGATTACAATTAATTCCGTTAGATTTTAGAAATGATAAGTAATTATTGAAACATTCTTTAGCTATCAGTTGATCTGTATCCGAAACAATAAACGGAGCTGGCGTTCCATATTCACCTATTCTGATCCAGACTTCTTTGTACCTTCTATTTAAATCTTGTTTCATAATCTACCTTGTTGGCTTTACACCAAATGATGACGGATGTTCCGCTATATTCAGAATTCCACTTTTTTGTCTTTTCTTTGCCACATTTCATACATATCTTAGTTGCATACGAACCTTCAATTTCACCGTAGTAAAATATCGATCCACATCTTAAAAGAGCCCAATCGTGTTTGCAAAATAATCTTTTTAAAAACATTGTTAGCTCTCCATCTTTTCATTTCTTCTTCTTTACCTTTTTGGGCAATTGCTTGCCTTTCGGTGTTTTTTTTGCAAACTCTTTTGCCACTTTTGGCTTTTTGGCAAAGAGATATTTGCGTTGTGCTTCACTTTTAAAAGGCATTACTTTCTCCTGTTAGTTCGTTCTCTATGTCCTTCATAACCATTTTATGAAGCTCTTCTAAAACTTTACACAGATCGTCAGCATTTAAAAGCATATCTTTGTTAACATAATATCCATAATCAAAAATACCATCTTCTCCTGTGGCGCGTAAAGTCACATGAATTTCATTAGAAATATTATTTGAAATAGCACGAACCTTGGCCCTTGGCAATAAGGACTTAACTTCTAACACCTTGGGCGTGGCTAAGTATTTAAATTCTGGCATCCTGCCATACTTAAGATATTCTGATTCTTGCTTGAATCGCTGGCGTTCTTCAAAAACCTTATTAAGTTTGCTTTCAAGACTTTTAATTTCGTATTCCTGATTAATAATTACTTTTTGCTGCTCATTTGCTAGTAAACCTATTGCATCACCGATATCCATTTGTTTACCTTGTCCTCCTTATAATTTTTCTACTGAAACGATATAGCCCATTTTTGAAAACAGATTTTGGAGAGAATATAAAATCTGATTTATTTCTTTACTGATTTTTTTTGCTCTATCAACGTCCTTCTTTTCCAAAGCTAGTTCGAATTTGTGAGCTGTACGATTTATGATATCTACTGCTGTAGAGATGGTAAGTCCTACTTCCTCTAGAATATCTCTGCTGGTCTCTATTCTAATAAACTCAGTCATGCATTTAGTGCAAAACTTCCAGTCTGCATACTCTGATCTAAAACATTTCCAATCAGCAACTCTACCGCATTTGCATCTAATTTGATACAGAGGGTCTGCTGAACGTGTATTTGTTAGCTCGTCTTTAATCTGATGTTCCATTTGTGCTCCACTTTTTTAGCAGTTTGAAAACCTGGTTTTCAATTTTTCTGAATTCTTCTCCTGTCATACCGCCCCTTTCTTTTTCTTGTCGTGCTTATGTCCATGACCCTTAAATGGATAGTACTTCGGGTATCCCCACTCTATCGGCTTGTAAACGTACCGTTCTTTCTTACACCATCCGCATATCCCCAGCTTGAACTTTCCGATGTAGTCCATTACCCACGTTCCGCCGTGATCTATTGCGCAATTCTCGCAAATAGTCTCCGGATAGTCGTATTTTCTTGTCTTTTTAACCATCTCACCCCTTGATTACTGCTATCGGTATTAACTTTTCTACTACTTCAACTAGATCACTTTGAGCAGCCATGACTTCGTCAATGTCTTTGTACGCTGAAGGAGCCTCATCTAGATCTTTTTGCGTCCGTATTGCATGAATAATGCCCAAATCATCTAACTTTTTCTTTTCTTCTTCTAAAGAAAGAATTGCTCTTGCTTTTGCCCTAGACATCTTACGCCCAGCACCATGCGAACACGAGAAAAAAGACTTGCAGTTTCCAAGTCCGCGAGCGATGTAAGACGCTGTGCCTTGTGATCCGGGTATTATAGCAATCATGTCTGTAAAAGCTGATGTTGCGCCTTTTCTATGTACCCAACAATCGTCACCATTAACCCAACCAAATTCGGCAAAGTTGTGCACGCTTTCAAGATACTCACCTGTAGCAAATTCTAAATCGGTCTCTATTAATGACTCAATACACCGATCCATCATCAGCCTTCTATTCTGTGATGCAAAATATAACGCAAAGTCCATACACTCAAGATATTCGTTCCCTTCGCTGCTAGATACCGGAAAAAAGGCTAAAGAGTCTTGTTTGTTAAAGGTTGGTATTGCCGAGTGCCACTTTTTACACATAGCATCAGCTAGCTCAGAGTACCACTTTGCGATCTTCAACCCAATATTACGGCTTCCGCTATGAATCATGACCCAGATACAGCCATCTTCACCACGTTGTATTTCAATGAAGTGGTTACCGCCTCCAAGAGTACCGAGTTGCTTTCTCGCGGAACCCAGCTCTTTATTAACGATATAGCAATCTGGAGCATCATAGAAGCCATCCCACTCTTGATCTTCTTCGTGATGGTTAAAGCCGACCGGAATCTTCTTTCTTATGATAGACATCGCTCTTTTAATGTCACCATCTGAAATGTCCTTTATGGTCGTTTTACAGGCTATCACACCGCAACCAATGTCAACACCAACTGCATTCGGAACAATCACGTCACGGGCTGCTAAAACACCCCCTATGGGCATTCCGTAGCCAGCATGACAATCAGGCATCAAAGCGATGTGTCTTTCCGCAAAAGGCAGCATCGCCAGATTCTTGGCTTGCTGTAGTGCTGAATCCTCGATATCTTCACACCATGATAGAATGTCAAGCCCTTCAGTTTCAATCTTATACATGTTACTCCTTAAATGTAAAACGGTTTTACAACTCAAAAAAACTTTTCTTCTCTTTTTCGATCGTTTTCTTTATGCTTACCAGTGACTTAAGTATATGCTCTCGCTCTTCAACCAAAAGTTCGATTATGTCATTGACAGTCTCTATCTTAGATTCCACAACCACTACTTCCCTGCCAAGTTCTCGCATTTTAGCCAGTATTCGCTTCTCTTTCTCTTTTCGTCGTCTTTCCAGTTTTTCAGCTGTTTCTTTTTTCATATGTAAAACCGTTTTACAAGGTTAAAATCCGAGCAGTTTCTCTATGAACTCCATGAAATCGGGATCAGAAGGACCAACTACTTTACAGTCGTTGTATTCTATAAGCTGCGGTAGCTCAGTACAGCAAAGTACTTCCATTTTGAAGCCAGTTTGTACTTCGTAAAAGTCTTTGTCACAGATACATGGGATAATTTCCTCCCGGTTCATCGGGTTTCTAACTAAGCATAGAGCCGTTTTGCCAAGACATCCTCGCTTCCAAGCAGACTCCCCGTTTTTTATCTTATACACCATGACTAAAAAGTCATCTTCGTACTCTGGAAAGTTACACCACTGCGAGCACTCTATCTTTTCGCCCGTGATTAAATCACATATATCGCCACGCATGCTGTAGCCCCTGCACACATGCAGCGAGGGTTTTTTTTCGTGTTTATCTTTACCCCAGACAAGAAACTCGAAATCGTCAGATTCTTCTCTAGCTAGTCTTTTCCAAATGTAGTCATATTTCATTTTTCTTCCTTTTTTGGTTTTAGTTGGTTGGTAATTCTGGTATATGGCCCCAAAAGCAGCAATCAAGCTCGAGGCCTGTCAAGGTGTCTGTCATCTTGCCATAACGGAATTTGGCTATGTGGAAGCTCTGTAGAGGCATCCGATCTGCCATCCGCTTATCGGCGTACTCACCGTATGCGATCACTTGCACCGGGTCCGCGGGCTTTTCTTTCTTGTAGTCTTTCCAAGAATTTTCTATACCACGGTTTGTAGCCACTAGTATTTGGCATAGATAGTAAAGCTTGAGATTCAAAAAAAGTTTTGGTGTTACATGTTCGCCGGTGATGTGCTCTTCGTATCTTATGCGCTGGTCTAGCGGGTCACCGCATTCAACGTATGTACAGCACAGTATGACTTCATCATGTATCTTTCCCTCGCGAGATCCGTAAACTATACGATAGCTTGAATGATCGGATTCCGACTTCCATTCAAATAATTTATTTTCTTTTTCCATTTTTCATCCTTAGTGATGTTTTTTTTAAGTCTCGCTTAAGCGTACGATACTTTGACACTTCGCTGGCTTTGTGCGAGTTATACAAATTAAAATTTCGTTTTGGTTTCTCCGCAGGCTTCTCTGGCTCAAGAGCAAAGCGCCTGTCTACTATCACTAAGCATACCAGAAAAACCATCGCCAGTACAGAAAAAAAGGTTATCATTTCTCCCCCAAGTAGTTGTCTTTCAAATAATTAATTAACTGTTCGGTTGTCAGCTCGTGCGCTTCTGAGCCTGCCACGATCCACTTTGTGCCACAGCGTCTTATCTCTGGCTCAAGAAAAGACTTGTCATAGACGGGAGCTATGCGTTGGCCAAGCTTGAAGAACTCTATATGAGTGTATGGCTCGGGAGTGTAGATCTTATGAAGCTCGGTATATGCAATTTGCTTGTCATCGTCAAAGACAAGATCTGACATCATGTCGAAGTAGTACTTGCACAAGTTGTCTATGTCTGGTTTCTTTGTGTGATAGGAGCCATTTGGAGACCGTTTAAGCGAGTCTGAGCATCGACCCATACCGAAAGTCATCTTGCATCCGATTGGGCCAACCAAGCGCGTATATGACGGTTTTAGACGTATTTGATCGAGTACTTCGATCCGATGTGTGGCCTTCTGCTGTGAGCATGGGTCGTAGTAGTGAGTCCTTCCATCCCTCTGGTAGCCTCTGTGTCGAGCTTGTGGTATCGGCTTGCCGTACAAAGTGAAAGTGTGTGAATCGGGTTCTATAATCATTTTTTTAATTCTCCGGTTTGCGGTGTCTTCGGGTCTATGACCCAGGAAAAGTCTGTCATTCGTGCTTCTTTGCGTGCTAGCTCTCGCTCTGCTGCGATCTGCTCCGCCTGTAAGTCTCTAAGTGCTTGCTCATGAGAGCGCTTGATCTTGTCCTCGGTGTCAGCCTTCAAGCAAGAAAACTCTGTACAGAAACACCAACGCTCGTCTAAGTGCCAGCAAGTATGCATCTTAGAGCCGCCACAACGTGGGCACACCACGTCTGATAAAAGTGATGGCTTGGGAAAGCGGTGTGTCTGGCCTTTGTACAGTCTGCCCACGATCACGTCCCCCATCTGCGTGCTTCCTTGAGGACGTGCTCCCTCAGTGGGTTAGGGCATGCAAAGATCTGGTCTGCTGTGTATACGTCAAGTCTCGCTCCCTTGTGTCCGATCTTCACAACTCCCTTATCGTAGTCGACAAAGAAGCGCAAGTCTCTCGCTGCGTCTACTCCTCCAAAGACAGCCTGCGTATGCTGCGTCTGTGCTTTCGTCAAGAATGACTTCATCTCCGGTTCAAATGCGCACTTAAGTGCCTGGTTATCAGCACTTTTTGCCTGGTATTTCCGTAATCGCTCCTCTCTCTGCTTCAGCTCTGCTTCTCTCAAGTCTTTCTCTCTCAAAGCCGTTATCACCCAGCGCTTTATAGCCCAGAAGTCTGTATACTTGTATGGCTTTTCAAGCGACTCTTTGTACTCTGCAAGATGAGCTATAGCCCGCGCCGTCATCTCTTCGCCATGCTGCTTGACCAAAGCATCCCTTTGCTCAGGAGTCAGCTCTTTGGATTTTTTTTCTTTCTTTTTTCTTGGCTTTGGCGGGGGTGAAGAAGATCGCTTGCGATCTTTCTTTATACATACGTTAGTATGTATTTCTTTTGGATATTTACTATACTTATTATTACTAAGGGGAGGGTTTACCGACGTGCGGGTTTCCAGTCCGTCGGTGTCGTCGTTTTCCAGGCTGTCGGTATCTTCTTCTTCTTCAGTGTCTTGTGAAATTATATCTAAATTGTCTACCTTTTCCCGAGAAGTCTCAAAAAAGTACCATTCGTGGCCAAGCATCTTTCCTGTTTTCTGATCCCTTTTCGGCATTCTATGCAGATATCCCGCCTCTTCTAACTGTTTCAGCGCGCGACGAATTGCGTCCCTACCCTCAGAAAATCTTGAAACGAGGTCGCTCATATTGAATTTCCATGAGTCGGGGAGAGACATCGCATAAGACCAGATCCCGATGGCTCGGGCAGATAATTTTTTGTGAGAATTTTTATTTCTGGAATAAATGGTTGTGTTTAATATGACATATGGATTATTCTTATCGTGAATAGTTCGCATAATGCTCATCTTTTTTCCTTATGGTTGTATGGGCATTTTTTTGGAGGCTGGCGCTTCGGTCGGCCTCTTTTTTTTGTATCTCGCCCAGTTGATTTAAATTGATTACGATTCGTCTTTCTTTCAAATCGTATGTAATAATAATTAGATTTAACTTCTGTAGCTTGCGAAGTCCGCGCTTCACAGTCGACAGAGAAACACCAAGATTTTTTGTGAAAAAAGCATTAGTTTCTAAGCAATGCTTTCTGCTAGAGCACAGCCTTTTGATAACTGCCAACAGAAATTTTTCTGTCGATGTTAAACTTTTTTGGCTGCGTACTTGATTTGAAATAAAAATGCCCTCGAAGCTGCGCTTTAATTCCATAAATCAGCCTTTACCTCGTATGAGTCTTTTGTCTTGCAGTATGCAAGCAGCCCTTTGGCTCCCCACAATAGACTAGAATTTTGTAAAATTTCATTTGGAACGATTGTAAACTTGCCAGAAATTGCATTAATCTTTATACTGTCAGACACACAAACTACCATTTGTATATATGTGTCTGGGTTAGAGCACATATAGACGTTTAAGTTGTCCCCGTGGACGCGTGTTGGGTGCTGACTTCGGTCAGTGCCCTTTTTTGTCGCATCCCGCCCCCCTCAGAGCTAAAATTCTGCTTATAAGCGATCGGAAAATATCCGTCTATCTTTTTATCTTTTTTTTTAAAGAAATCGTAAAGATCTGATGTAAAACCAGAAACAATCTCTGTAAAACCACGATGTAAAACGGTTTTACATGTAAAAACATTATTTTTTTTCGTTTTTTTGTTGACAAGTTCTTGATATTGAGATATTATAGACCACATCAAAGCACGCAAAGCTCGCGTCATCGGCTTAGCTGGGCAAGTCCCCCGAGCGCTTGAGCAGTGCAGCGATAACAAAAACCACACACAGGAGAAAAAATCATGGAAATCGATGTTTTTTATCATGATAGGGACGAACTTCAGTTTACAAATGAGTATGGCGAATTTAAAGTAGAGCATATACTAGGCATAAATTACGAAGTAAGAGAGCTTCGCGATAACCGTTTTTTCCGAATAGGTTCAATCAAACTCACTCGAAAGCAATTCAAAGATCCAAAAATTGTTTTTAGAGCGATTTTGCTAATGGAAGAAGAAGAAGTTGATAATCTTTAAAAAAACCACACACAGGAGATAACAAAATGTATTCAGTAGACAATTTAACCAGAAAACAATTCGAAGAATTTCAAGAATTATGGTATAACTTGCCACTAATCAAAGATTTATACGCTCTGTTGGAAGGTCGATTTAACGATCAAAACGAACTAGACACCATAATTTCTTATTCTTGGGAAGATTATAGAGACCCTTACGATGTAGAAGCCGATTCTCTGCAAGAGCTGGCGCACGAAGTTTTGCGCATGTTGACAGACCGCATTCATGCGAAGATATGTAACGCGTTCGCAATAGAGCGCAGCGATATAGAAAGAGAATTTCGCTTGTATGATTGTTCAAGAGATGAAGCCCTGTCACAAGTCAATCTTTTCTATGATTTGCAAATGTTAGCGCGATGTGTAGACGATCTAGTAATCAAGCATACAGGGGCATAACATGGACACGGAAGAATATTATCTCTTTGAAGAACATGGGATTGAACCCCAAGACATAGAAGATGTAAAAGATTTTTTGGCTGGACTGGTTGAAGCCGTATATGAAACCGGCGATATCGGCAGTATCGAGGGCTGTCTTGAAGAATTATGTCACTTCTTTGATGTGCCATTTTCTGATAAAACGCCCAAGATACAAACCCGCTCCAGCTTTTTGATGATACAGACTTTTACGAGCTTACAAAAAAATCTATATGGAGTAAAAAAATGACAGACAAAAAGAGCATGCTAGACCCAAAAACAGCGACAACAACATATTACGTTATGTATGACAATAAAGAAATCTTATTTACTTCTTCAAGTTTATCACTAGCAAATAACTACAAAGATAAACTATTGAAAACCAATGATATAACTAAATACGAGCTCTCAATTATAAAAGTGTTTCCTGGGGGAGCAGGAGAAGTTGTCGGGAAAAAGATCAAGCCAGCTTTAGTGGATGCAGTTAAAAGCTTAAAAAAACAAGGGAAATTGTAATGGAAAAACAAGAAAAAGAAAAAAAACTATTTGAAGAACTGCTTGAAGAACAGCTTGAACAGCGTAGGGAAGATTGCATTCCGGTGCCCTATAAGCTGCTGCGCTCGAGTTTAAAGTGCACTGTAGTTGGATTTATGATGACCGCACTCGCAGGGGCTTTCACTAGAATGGTAGATTCTAATGGAAAAAGTAATTGGGAGGTTGATGTATCGCAGCAAATTGGGGACAAATTAACCGCTAAAAGAAATATCACCAAAAACAACATTCGAAAGATGATCTTACAGTGCCAGGAAAAGAGGCTGTTGGAATATGCCAAGGAAGTGGACGGCAAGATTATCGTAAAAATTAACGTAGAATATCTTTTTGACGAATTCTTTAAAGGAGAAAAATGAAGATTAAAACTGCAATTACAATAAAAGACATAAAGCGCGCAGCGCGGTTATACAACGAAATTATAGAAAATAGCGAAGATAAAGAAAGCGCGGGCTTTCTCTTTGCTGGCGCGTTCTATGCTTTTTATTTGAGTTCATACATTAGCAAAGAAGCAGCCGATCATTATGAGAAGCAGCTAAAAGATTTTATCAATGCTTTAATGAATGAGATTGAAAAATTGGAGGACTCAGATGACTGAAAGACGATAAAAGACTTGACACTTAACACTAAATGTGTTATAATTAAACATTTAAAGCCACACACAGGAGATAAATATGGCTAAAGAAAAAAAAATAGAAGATTTTACCGATACCGTAAGAGCCGACTTTATGGCGTTGGTTGATAAATACACAGAAAAAAACTTTAACCCCACCGAGACGCTTTCATTTATGTTGTTTTTGTCGCTTGGGATGCTGGTTGCCACCGTTGGCGCAGAAGAATCTAAATCTATAGTTATTGATCTGTTTCCCCTAGCGGAAAAATCAGTAAATAAAGTAAACGCGGAGGATTCAAATGGCTAAAGAAAAAAAAGAAAAAAAAGAACAAAAACCACAAAAATTAAATCTGCATCAAAAGTTGATCGAAATCCGCAAACAGGTCACATACCTTAAAAAGGGAGAAAAAAGTTTTAACTACAATTACGCAAAAGGGAGCGTCCTATTAGGACTGTTACGCCCCAAAATGGATGAGCTAAACGTTTTGTTATCTTATGAAATTGAAGAAATGGATACCAGCGACGTAGAGAGAACACAGTTCGATAAAAAAACCAAAGAAAACATCAATGTGCAACTTGGGCGCGTGCGTATGAAATATACATTTATTTTTACGGATGCAGACGATCCAAAACAAGAGATGAAAAGAACCCTTTACTTCCAAGGCGTTGGCGACGATATCAAAGATATCGGGGGTTATAATACATATGCAATAAGATATTTCTTGTTGGGATTCTTCAATATACCAACTGACGATATGGACCCGGATTCATTTGAAAATACGACAAACTTGTTAAAGCCCAAAGAGTTGATATCTAAAGAGCAAGAAAAAAATATAAATGATCTTATAAATGGTCATAGCGATATACGCAGGCGCATAATAGCAAAATACAATGCCATCAGCAAAATAGCAGCCTGTCAATATGACCAGATAATCACATACATCCAACAGTTAATCCAAGAAAAGGAGGCCACAAATGATTGAATATGACATAGAACAAAGATCTCCGGAATGGCACATCTGGCGCTCTGAAGGAATCGGAGGCAGCGAATCGGCCGCTATCTTGGGTTTATCTAAATACAAAACACCGTATAAAACATGGTTGTTAAGAACCGGGCAAGAAATGCCCGACCCCATCAATGAAGACATGCAGCGAGGCATTGATCTTGAAGATGGAGTTGTAAAATCATTGTGCGAAAGATTCGGCGAAGAATTTTCTCCTGTGTGTGGTGCTCATGAGAAGCAGCCGATCTTTCGCGCATCTTTTGATGCTATAAATGCAGATCGAACAGTTTTTGCAGAGATAAAATGCCCGAGAACAATGAAACTGCATTCGGCGATTATGTCTTACGATATAAAAAGAATCAAAGAAGAATTTCCCGACTATTGGATACAAGTACAACACCAATATGGCATTGACGATAACCTTGAACAAGGCTTTTTGGTTGCTCATGTCGAAGGCCAAGAAGATGCGATTATTCTTATACCAAGAGATAGCGCCTTTATTGAGAAGAAATTACGCCCTGGCATAGAGAAGTTTTGGAAAACTAACATCGTGGGGCGCAAAGCCCCAGAGTTAATGGATTCAGACTATGAAGAAAAATATGATCCCGAGTGGGAAAGGTTGGCATTCGAATATAAAGCCGTAGATCAATCAATAAAGAAGTTGTTGGAAACAAAAGAAAAGTGTCGCCAAAAGTTAATCGCGATGTGTAAAGACCACAGTTGCAAGGGTTACGGTCTAAAGGTAACAAAGATCAAAGAGCGCGGACGTGTAAATTATGGTGATATTCCAGAGCTGGAAAATATTGATTTAGAGAGGTATCGCAAGGACGATATAATTAAATGGAGAATATCATAAAGCCGGTATGTTATTAGATTTTTATGACCGCCAAGGTTACGAAATTGATGGAGAGCGATGGAAAAAGCTCTCCAAAGATTGTGACTATACACGAATAAGAGAGACCATGGTTCATGGTTACTTGGTGTATACCTCGTGGAATGGCATTCATAAGAAATACTCGAAAGAAAAGTTCTTTCTATTTGAAACGTGTGTTTACAATTACAAAAAGAAGAAATTCGAGGAGATCATATCTATAAAATACATGACGGAAAGTGAAGCAATAGAAGGTCACGAGGACGTTGTTAAAATGATCCAAGATGGAGATATAGAATGGAAGAAAGTCAAAAAAAATATGGAGAAACAAAATGATGAAAAGAGTTGATGCTTGCGAAAATCTTAGAAAAATGACGCAAGAAGATTATGAAAAATTATCTTATCATGTGCCAAAAAAATGGATAAGACAACGCGAAGCAGTGGTTAAATATGTCATTGAGTTGTTCAAGAAAAGAGAGATATATAAATCAAACAAAATCAATCGCAGGTGGAGCATATGAATAAAGAACTGTTAGAAAAATTTAAGTCTCTTGAAAAATATAAAGATGTTTCAAATCAAGAGGTGATAGACGCATTGGAGTTTCTATGCAAATTTCCTGAAGCAATAGAAACAGAGCTAATAACTGTGTATCTTGGTGATAAATTAACGAAAGTATGTTCGGCAATGATGTTAATCATGATGGAAATTGTAAGACCTGATAAACCGCAGCTGTATAAAGCAGAGTGGCTTAAAATTTTAATTAGAACCATATTAAATACTTCAAAAAGGGCAGAAGAATTCATCAGGGAAATTAAAAATGAAAAATAAAGAGACATTAATTAAATTCATGAATTCTTTAGATTTTTCGATTCACGACATAGCCATCGATACAGATGGGAATGAATACGTAGCCAAGAAAATGATTGATAGCGATGATATTATTTGGTGGAGAATGGAAAAAGAAGGAAGTGGATTTCGAAGATTATTTAGTGGTGCTATAAGAGAAGCAATTATAAAAGATTACAATCAGGAACAAATTGAAAGCAAAAATTAAGATAGAATTTTTCTGCTTATCAGAAAATGAGAAATCTAAACTATCTGAAGAAATGAGGCAGACTATTGTTAATTTCATTGAGCTGGCGCAAAAAAAACATTACAGTATCCTCATGATTGAACCAAAAATGCTTTCCCCAAATGGTGGAGAATTATGCATCGAATATGAGGTGAACGAATGAAGTTATTGATTATTTACGGATGTTTAGTACTAGTCTTTGTGTTGGCTATAAGAAAAGCGTAGCGCGTCCGCAGACGCGCCGTATTATTCTTTTGATTCAGGCGTAAGATCTATCTCAATGCCTGTGTTTGATTCAATCTGCTCTTCGAATGCTTCCTCCAACAGATTATCATCATGTAACCCCAACTTCTTATTCACATAAGTGCATGCCCCTAATAGACTTGCACTTAACAAGACAACAAGTATTGCTCTCAAAATGACCTCTTTGTGTTCTTTAATCCATTTCATATCACACCTCTAGTTGTGCTTGATTGACAATAGCCTTTTAAGCTCATTTTCTTCAAGTCCCAAAGCTTGTGCTTTCTCTTTAAAGAACTGCGCATCTTCTTTTTCTTTCAAAGCTTGTTGTGCTTGTCTGGCCTCTCTATCTATACGTGCTTGTTCTCGTCTTGAAAGAACTTCTTCTTCTTCTTCGGGAGACAATTCAACATGTCTAGCTTCGCCAGTAGTTGCATTTATTACCATCTTTTTCATATTAACCTCATTAACTGTGTACTTGTCTAAATAGTCTTATTGTTCCAGTTCCAAGATTATTCTCATTACCGTAAATCTGCACTGCATCACATGCAAAGTTAGATGTTCCGCTAACTCCCATGCCTTCCATCAATGTTGGGTCTGGTAAGTTTGATATATAAGCAGTTTCATATCTTATATATGCCGGGTTCGAAGCATTTGTAACATCATATAACCAGATTCTGCAATAGAATCTTTCGCCTGTGCCTGTACCAATCTTGTCATTCTGGCTTAGTGGTATGTACGCAATGTTGTTTGATCCACTATCGTCTTGAGCATCTTTTTGTACATGCTCTTCAGAATACCAATAACCGGAGCTTTGGAATGACGTTCCGTTGTCATTACTCATTCGGAAATATATCTCGTCACCATCACCACCTGGCACTAAATGATCTACTGTAATTTCGTAACTATAGTCTGTGCTAAGGTCTTCAATATCAATACTTGCGTCTCCGCTAATCGTATATGTGCCAACATATTCCCACGCTCCGCCTCCACTGCCTGCAACTTGTAAATCAAGCGTTCCTGCACCGCCAGTAATTGTAATAGATGCATCTGTAGAAGTAATAGTTGCAAAAACGGGGTCTGCTCCTGTAGAGCCAACAAGCACTTGCCCATTTGTTCCGACTGCAAGAGCCGTTACCGCTGAAGTGCCACTGCCAACTAATACACCGTGATCCGTTAACGTTGAGGCTCCTGTTCCGCCGTCTGCAACTGCAAGATCAGTAATTCCGGTGATAGAACCGCCGGAAATCGTTACATTGTTTGCGTCTTGTGTGGCTATTGTTCCCAATCCAAGAGACGTACGTGCTGTAGCTCCTGATTCTGCAACCCAATTGCTCCCATTTCCAACGATAAAATTACCGTCTGTTACCGCAAGTGCTGCAATATCATCTAGTTGCGCATCCCATGCCTGAACGTTTGTGCCAATTACCAAGCCCAAATTTGTTCTTGCATCGCCTGCATTAGAAGCTCCTGTTCCACCATCTGCAACTGCTAAATCAGTGATACCGCTTATAGAGCCAGATGTTATGTTAACATTTGTGGTTGCTTGTGATCCCATATCCCATGCACCTGCAAGTGCTCTAGATCCATCAGCTAGAAGATATTGTGTATGGTCATCGTCACCAAGTCCAGTCAAAGCACCGTGATCCGTCAAGCTGGACGATACACCACCTCTTGTAACACCAAAGTCTCGTAAATCTATATAATCATCGCCAGCAACGTTAACCGTTCTAGTTCTAGACTTTACTGCATTTCCATAACTATTTGATGTTTGATATATGATTGTTCCGAGAAACTTGAATTCAGCAGTTGGCAAGCCTTCTAGAATGATATCAACAATCTCTGTTTCAGCACCGTCTCTTGCAGCAGTTAGGGTTGCATAATCAGCTTGGCCTTGCACGACACCAAATTCTCTATCAGAATCATTCATAACAAAGACGTGCGCTAGAACGAATTGGTTATTCGTGACCTCTGTTTGTTGCCATGTGCCTGCATTGTTTTGGTTGTAAGCAGCTCTACCTGTTCCAGTTGTAAGCACGCCAAATGAAGCGGACTCATCTATACGCCAAATGTTGCTGGCATCTGCACCACTGCGATAATATACAGCGATGTTTGCTGTGCTTGTTCTAGCACTGTATGAGAATCGTGCGTCCTCATCCCAAGCGATTGTTGCTTCATTACCAAATTGTGCATGAGAAGCAAGGGCTCCGGATGCATCTGTAACAAAGTCTGTCAACGCCCCGCCTGTATCTAATGCGAAGCCCCTGGTTTGATGTAGACTCGCATGCGTTAAACCACTCATCTCGCGAGTATGTAGATGTTCTTGGCCAAGATAGAGTTGTTTGCTGTTAGTCGCATCCCAATAGATAATCGCCACGATTGCATATTTTGTGATTATATCTGTTGAAAATGTTGTTGTGCTTGTTAATGTCGCTCCATCAAAATAAACGTAGTGCAAACCTTCTGTGTTTGTTATAACAATGCTTTCTGAGCCATTCTTGGTATATCTTGCTCCGTCAGACCAATAAGAATAAGCTGATACCTGTGGAGATACGGTTAATGTTCTTGTGCCATTGACAAAAGATATCTGTGCATCATTAGATGGATCTTCAAAACCCACCGGAATGGCAGCACTTGATAATGTTGGATTGCCAACAACGCCATCACCATTTATAATATATAGACCGTCTCCACTAACGATAACTCTAGATGCGAAATTGCCCACACCGTCATAAGTGGCAATACCAACATCTTGGAGATTGATTGCATTTTGTGTTGTCATATTGCCCCCTATACGATTGTTATGTTGCCTTCTGAGTCGCTAACAACCCAGTCGGTATTTGCTGTAATACAAGTAAGCTCTATGCAGTCATATTGCTTTGTGCTGCTTAAAGAACCACCAGCACCAGTTGTTGTGTCTGTATCTATGAAATGTATTGTCTGTCCTGCGTTTTGAGCCACTTTCCAGCCTCCCGCACCTTTACCAAGGACTTCTATCTTCTCGCCAACAGAAGCCGTTGCAGGCAGCGTGAGCGTTACCAGAGCTGCGTTATTGGCAATATATCCATTCTCAGCACTCATGGAAGCCGAAGTTAATGTAATTTCATTCCAAACGAATGCTCCTGCGGTATTTGTAATAGTGATAGCACCAGCAGCGTTTACAATATTTATGCCCGCTCCTGCGGTAAGTGTTGCCAAAACAGGGTCGTTCCCCGTGGAACCGATTAACAATTGACCGTTTGTTGGCTGTGCTGTAGCAGTAATTCCAGACGTGCCACTTCCCAGCAATATGCCCCCATCTGTTAGTGTGGAAGCTCCTGTGCCACCATTTGCCACTGTGACAGGTGTATCAAGCGTGCAGGTTACAGTGTTGCCAGAACCAGAGAAGGCCATGCCAACGCCTGTAAATGTAATAACACCGCCTGCTGTTGGAGTTGCTGTTCCTGAATCTGTGGCAAAACTTGTTGTGACAGTGCCACCGCCAGGAGACAAAACGAGATCTAAATTTCCATTAATTGGATTAATTTTTAATGGCATAACCTACCTCCTATGCGTAGACGAGGGAGGCTCTGTTGTCCCACACAAATTCATATTCTGAAGATGGATTTCCAAATGAATCTTGAGGCCATGTTTTAGTCAATAGTGCGTTATTTCCGTCCCAGGTGTGATATGCGATTTGCCATTTAGCTTCACTGGTAGATGTGCCAACTTTAGCCATGCCAAGATATATGACATTGCCACTGGCATCGTTCTGTGCTCTGATCGTGACTTCACCATCATGCACGATAAATTCTCGCCTATCCATAGCACCAAACTTGAATGGGCGGTTTTCATTTGCTCTAGCCATTATGTCCTCTAGTGTTGCGTGTAAAAAGGCGGCCCGTAGGTACGGCAATACCAACGGACCTAATGGAAAAAGTTAACCCTTTCCTTATTCTTCTTTTGGAGAGTCTTCGGCTTTTTCGGGTTCTGGTTCTTTGGGCATACTCTTAGCAAGATGTTCATTGATAAGATTTACCATGTGTGCCATAAACTCCGCTGAAGCCTCGTATGCCTCACCAAGGGGCGATCCGGTTTCCATTGAAAATGTGTAGATTCGCTCCCCTTTTTTATATTCAAAGGCAATTACGTTCTTTCCTTGCATTTTTTACTCCTATGCGACATCCATCGCGTTCCATATTGTTCCTGTGTATACTAGAGTCATTGTTCCGTAGTTAGAGTTAATAACAGCCGTAGCAGCAACAGCTCCAGCAGAAGCAATGTTTTTGCCGTTTCCGCTGATTGTGATATTGCTTGCACCTGCTGCACCTCCTTCGTCAAATACGATATATTTACGTCCTGTTTCTGGAGCTGCTGGTAATGTTACCTGCAAAACACCCGCACCAGTATCGCAAGCAATTACATAGTCAGTTCCAAGAGCTGCATATGGGGTGTCAGCATTGGCTTTATTAACAACATTAAGAATTTGTCCTGTCTGAATGTCTAGAGCACCAGTACCTGCAACAATTTGCACACCACCAGCAGCATTACTTGCTGTAATAACAACTGCATCTGCAACGGCTTCTGCACCTGTAATATTGACGCTTGCTGTTGAAGCAGCAATATCAAGATCATTGCTAGCAGCAGTGATATCCACACCACCAGCACTTGCATTGATAACAATAGCGTCAGCAGCAGCTTGTGAAGATACAAGATTCATCTGCAATGCAACGTCAACGTCAAGTCCGCCGGCAGCAGATAAGACGCGAACAGCATCGGCAGCAGCTTCTTCGCCATTGATAACAACTCTACCAGCAGCAGAAGCAAGCGTTAAATCGATTCCAGCACCTGATACGCTGAAGTCTGAAGCAGCAGCACCTTGTAAAGACACGGCACCAGTAGAATCTATTGCTATGCCTGTAGTACCAGCATCTATGTCGATACCACCGCCTGCATTAGAGGCAAATATTCTTACCGCATCAGCAGCAGCTTGGCTTGAAGTTAGATTCATTTGAAGCGCGACATCGACATCCAATCCACCAGCAGCAGATAATAATGTGATTGCGTTTGCAGCAGCCTCTTCGCCGTTTACGACTACACGTCCGGCAGCACTAGCAAGCGTAAGATCTATACCCGCACCGCTTACAGAGAAGTTAGAAGCAGCAGCAGCATCTAATGAGATACCAGCAGCAGAATCAACTGTTATTCCTCCACCGCCATCATCAATATCAATACCACCGGCAGCATTACTTGCATCTATTCTGATTGCGTCAGCAGCAGCTTGTGAAGATGCGATATTAACTTGTAGGGCACCATCAATGTCTACACCACCAGCAGCAGCTTGTATTGTTACAGCGTCAGCAGCAGCTTTTCCACCTGCAATGTCAACTGATCCGGCACTAGAATTTAATGTAAGATCAGCAGCACCAGTAACGGTGAAGTTTGAAGCTGTAGCCGAGTCAATAGAAACGCCAGCAGCGGTATCTATTGTGATAGCACCAGCAGCAGCTTGACCAATTGCAACTGTATGAGCAGCAGCATCTTGGCCGATAGTTATTGCACGAGCGGAAGTTCCCCCTCCTAAGATAACTGCATCTGCTGAGTTATCTGCTCCCAAAGATAGTGTTGCACCCGCGGTCTCGATGGTAGCACTAGCACTAGCTGTTAAAAGCCCAGTGAAGGTCAAACCAACAAATGTCAAAGCACCGTTAGAGTCGATAGATGCGACTTCGGCATCATCTGAATCTGTAAATGATATTTTGTTGGCAGCAGCATTATCACCCATCTTCATTATAATATCTTGGCCTGTAGCTGCGCGGATTGCCATGTCAGCACCAGCACCAACTAGATACAGGGGTGATGTTACAGATGTATTTGCTGTAGCAGTTGTAAATGTTCCGGCAGCAGGTGTGGTAGCACCAATGATACCATCCATATTTACAACGGTAAGAGTTCCATTAGAATCTAGAGAAGCAACTTCTGCGCTTGCATTATCTTCAAACGAGATCTTGTTAGCAGCAGCAGCGTCTCCCATCTGCATAATGATATCTTGACCAGCAGCAGAATTAATGTTCATATCCGCAGCAGCACCAGTAGTGTATATTGGTGAAGTCACAGATGTTGCCAACGTAATAGCAGCATCCAAGTTAAATGTAATTGTTGACCCAGCACCTGCTGTTGTGATATTTGTACCACCAGCAAGAGTTATGTTTCCGGCTGCGGGAGAGATTGCGCCTCCACCGTCTCCGGTTAATGTGTCAACGTCGGAAGCTCCTGGGCCTGCTAAACTCCATGTCGCTGATCCAGAAGATGTTTTGATTTTGATCCAAACTTGATTTGTTGCTTGATAGATCCAAACTTGACCGTCTTCATAATTTTTGTCAGAGCTTGTTGGTGCTCTAGAGGCTATTACTGGTACTGGAAAAATATCCTGTAGAGGAGATCCAATACCATAGCCATTTCTTATTCTAGCCATCGTGTCCTCATGGTTGTGGTTGCGTGTTAACCTGTTGCGTATAAAATAATTATTTTAATTGCAAGAAATGCGAAAATAATGTACAAATGTACACAGGAAAGGAGGCACCATTGTGGATTACAGCTACCATAAGGTGCGGGAACATAGCGTGCCTCCCAGAACAGGAGGCACTTTTGAAAAAGAGAATAGTTATAGAAGTTGCACCGGAAATTCATCAGCAGATCAAGCTAGCTGCATTTGGACGCAGCATGACAATGTCTAAGCTTATGTTGCAGGCGGTGCTGTATTATTTAGAAAAATTTCATAGGTAAATATGTTCTTTTTAACATTTGGTATTATTATGGTTTTGTCGGGCGTGTTAGACTTCTGATTCCTCACTCTTTTGAGTTCCATATATCATTGCTAATTTTTTTATTAGATCTTCAGTCTGTTTTGGAGCTAAGTTTGGCCTTCCCAATTTTTCAATTAACTTCATAGATGTTTTCTCGGCTAATATATCAAACAGTTTTCTGCGTCTTGCCATTCTCCCAAGTTCAACTCCCATTATTGGAATTAAACTTGTTCCACCTGTATAACCAGTTAATCCATAAAGTAAATATTTGAGTCCTTTATCTAGATACTGTTCTTTAACTCGTTCAAATAATGGCTTATCTCGCATTGCAAATTTCTTAATATTATCGGCCATGTTTTTGCCATAGGTCTGTAGCTGTTCAAAAAACTGTAAACCGTCAGCACCAAGAGCATCTTTTATCATAGTTTTAACGTGTGGGTCTGAAATAATATCTTTTGCTTTTGTAAAATCAATAACTTTGTTAGCGTCTAATGTGGAATTGATAATATCAGAAACAGATTGTCTTTGAAGATATTGCCAAGCTTTTTTGCCTTTCGGTGATCTATTTAGCGTATCTTTAACAAGCTTATAGCCAGTTTTGTTCTGCATCAATTTTAGTGTATAATCAGGTCGCATCCCAACATCAAAAGACCTTTGGAGATCTTGAAGGACATTTCCTCGTGCTATTGCTTGTTGGCCAGGACTGGTTAAACTATCACCGTATTCCATCAACTCTTCTAAAGCACGATTAGCTTTACTACTCATATATTTTTTATTCTCAGCAGCTATTTCTTTTGCCAGTTCTTTGGGTTTTTTAGCAATATTTTCTACTACTAGGCGATCAACAAGATCACGAGCCTTGCTTTCATACCCCATTGCCTTGTTTAGTCGTTCTCGGTTACTTGGTTTTATAAATACACTTGTCAAATCTTCGGGAGTTTGGCTTTCTCTCATTT
>Ga0180432_10003286_pt1 | contig 23312 bp, 8 predicted proteins | sample SS_ome_10_FD_132414 | JGI IMG/M metagenome (GOLD analysis project Ga0180432, IMG submission 132414) | Hypersaline lake sediment archaeal communities from the Salton Sea, California, USA - SS_1_MS_2 metaG | ecosystem: Environmental > Aquatic > Non-marine Saline and Alkaline > Hypersaline >... | reverse complement strand
TTTTTTTTGACAAAACCGATAATACTTGATATTGTTTACTTGTTGAACGTTTTGGAGAGCGCCGTGGACAGAGAAGAGATAAGAACGCTTCGGATAATGGAGGAGATAGAGAGGGACAACACCATCAGCCAGAGAACCCTCTCCCAGAGAATCGATATTTCTGTCGGTCTTGTCAACCGCTTTATAAAGAGGCTTGTGGAGAAGGGGTATTTCAAGGCCACTAACATCCCCTCCCACCGCGTCAAGTATATACTCACCCCGAAGGGGATAGCCGAAAAGACCAGGCTCACTTACGAGTACCTCAGGTATTCCCTCAGGTTCTACAGGGAGCTCAAGGATTCCCTTCAGGAGGTGCTAATCGAGATAAGGGTTGACGGCGTTGACAATATCCTTCTTTACGGCACGGGCGAGATAGCGGAGCTTGCGGTCCTGTTTTCAAGGGTGAACGAGATCGATATTGCCGGCATCGTGGACAACAAGGGCGGCGGCCGCTGTCTCGAGATGGAAATCTCAAACCTCTCGAAGATCGGTGACTTTGACTTCGATGCCGTTCTGATGCTTCACACGGAAGACGTGAGTGAGAGGATCTCTTCTCTAACAGAACTCGGCGTTGATAAAAGCAAAATATACACCATGAGAAGAAAGAGATGACGGCCGATTTATCCATCCGGTTTCAGTCTGTTTCATTAACCTTCGTATGTAAAAAAGGCAATGTCAAAAGATATTAGAAAAGTAGTGGTTACCGGCGGCGCGGGCTTCATCGGATCGCACCTGTCAGAGAGGCTCGTTTCCCTTGGGAGTGAGGTCTTTGTGATCGACAACTTCGACGACTACTATCCCAAAGCGATAAAGAGGAGAAACATCGAATCCGTCTCAAAGAAAGACGGTTTCAAGCTCCTTGAAGGGGATATCAGAGACTACAATTTTGTAATGGATTCCTTCAAGTCGGTCTCCCCGGATCTTGTCGTACACCTCGCCGCAAAAGCTGGTGTGAGACCCTCCATAATAAGTCCCCTCCTATATCAAGAGGTAAACGTCCTGGGCACGAACAACATCCTCGAGGCGATGAAGGAGCTTGAGATAAAAGACCTCCTATTCGCCTCCTCATCCTCCGTCTACGGCGACTGCCCCAATATCCCCTTTTTGGAGGACGACCTTATGGCCATGCCGATATCTCCCTACGGCGTTACCAAGAAGTGCTGCGAGGAGCTGTGCTATACCTATCACAAGCTGTACGACCTGAAGGTCCTCTGCTTTCGCTTCTTCACGGTATACGGGCCGAGACAGCGCCCGGACATGGCGATCCACAAGTTCACGAGACTCATAAACAACGGGTCCAAAATCGAGGTGTACGACCAGGGGAAGGGGAGCAGGGATTACACATATATCGACGATATAATAGACGGGCTGTTTGGAGCCCTGAACTTAATATCATCAGAGACATCGCCCCTCTATGAGTTGATAAACTTGGGGGAGTCGGTGCCGGTTAACCTTCTGGAGCTGATCGAATTGATCGAATCGGGCCTGGGAAGGAAGGCCGAAAAGGTCATGATGCCCCGCCAGCCGGGTGACGTGAAACGCACGTTTGCGGATATAGAAAAGGCAAAAAGGCTTTTGGGTTATGATCCGAATACCTCTATGAAAGACGGCGTTGAAAAATTTATCGAGTGGTTTAGAAATCCCTGGTAGGTTTAGAGCTTTTTCTAATATTCTTGCCTGGACGGCCCTCCTTTTTCTTCTTCCTTCCCCCTTATTAAATCCTTGAAGAGCTCCTCCGACTCCTTTAACTGCCTTTCGAGGCCGAAATAGGGGAGTTTTTTCTTTGACGCCCTGACAATCTTTGAGGCGAATTTTTCATCCATGATTATCCTCTCTATCGCCTTTTTAAGCGCACCGTTGTCCTTCAACGGAACCAAGATCCCGGTCTTCCCGTCATCTATAATCTCAGGATTGCCCGTGATATTCGTGGCCACCACGGGGATACCCGCGTTGTACGCCTCGATAATCACATGGGCGAGGCTCTCGTATTCGGTATTCAGAACAAAGACATCGGCGAAGGATAAAAACGATATTATTTGTTCGTTAGGTACCCTCCCGATGAAGTGAATCCGATCGATCACCTTCAAAGATTTCGCCAAATCTGTCAGTCTTTCTCTCTCGGGCCCGTCACCTATTATCAAGAGATGGACGTCTTTCGGAAACTCCGCAGCCACCTCTATAAGGGCGTTTATCCCCTTCCAAGGAACGAGGCGGGCGATTGTGGCAATGATCTTTCTCGCTCCCTTCGGTTTTTCAAATTCCGGCGTCGGTATTTTTTTCGGGTCTATTATCTCTATGGCGTTGTGGGTCACCGATATCCTTTTGCTATTTACGCCCCAGATCCTGGTCAATCCCGCAACGTAGTTGCTTCCCGATATTACAAGGTCGGCGCTCCTTGCGAAGTAATTTCTGATAATTTTCATAATCCTAATTATGGGGCCGTATGATTTTAACTGGAATTCGTCGAGTCCGTCCGTTGTTATTCTGTTTCTCCTGGCGTATTCCCATACTATATCCCCCGCTATCCTTATTGCGAGCCTTTTCCTCAAGAAAAAATTGGCCATTTGAACCGGAAGGCCCGTATCCCAGGGGCCGCCGCCCGTGTCGTAAAGGAGGTCATAATCCCTGCCATGCTTGATAATTGTCATAAAAAGCCTCAGAGACCTCGTGAAAATACTCCCCCTCTTTTGAATCCTCGAGAGGTAGAAGGGATCGTCCGCCAACTTGTTCACCTCGGACAATGCAATCACCCTTACCTTGTGTCCTTCCTGATAAAGGTAGTGGGCGAGGTTCCTCACGTACGTGGCCGGTCCGCCCGATTCAGGATAGTAGATCGATGCAATGAACAATATTTTTATACCTTTGAAAAGCCTGTCGAAGACCCTCTCTGTTTCTCCGAAGAGCCTGTTCCATCCGAAATACTGAAGCCTGTCCCTTGAATTTGAAATCAGCTTCTTTGAGTATCCTGTATCGTTGATCAGTCTCAGTATCGCATTCTTCAGTGCTTCATCATCTTTTGCCGGAACCAGCAGACCGTTTTTACCGTCCTCGATCACCTCCGGATTTCCACAGATATCGGTAGCAATCACCGGAACGCCGACGGAGAACGCCTCGAGTACAATATGAGGAAGTCCCTCATACTCCGTATTCAAGACAAAAACGTCGGAATACGAGAGAAGGGATAGGACCTCTTTCTGCGCCACACGACCGGTAAAAATAACCCTCTTGTCAATTCCCAAAGCCTTCGTCAATTCTTTCAGGTTTGTGAGCTCCGGTCCGTCACCTATCACCAGAAGATAGACGCCTTCTTCAAGCTGGGCGACCACCCTAATTATGCCGTCTATACCCTTCCAGGGCACCAATCTTGCGGCAGTCGTTATAATCCTTTTTGCCCCGTCACACCTTTTTATGATCTCCGGTATCTCCGGTTTCCCGTCGCTCAAATCCACCGCATTGTGAATAACCGAGATATTTTCCCTCTTTACACCCCAGCCGGTCACCAGATCCGCCATATAGTGACCCGGAGTGATAACCAGATCCGCACTCCTTGTAGAGGTATTTCTCATGTAGTTTAGAAAAGCTATCTTTAAACCGTAAAACTTACCCTGGAATTCATCAATACCGTCATCGGTCAACCTGTTTCTTCGCACGTATTCCCATACATTGTCCCCGACAACCTTGGTTACCAGTTTTTTTCTCAAAAAATAATTTGCCCATCGAACGGGGAAGCCCGTATCCCAGGGACCACCGTTGTCGTAAAGTATATCCACGTCCCTGCCGTGTTTCAGAACGGCACAGAACAGCCTGAATGACCTCCTGACTATCGTGCCCTTTTTTGATATCCTTATTAAATATGGGGGGTCGTTTGGATCCCTCTCGATCTCGGAGAGAGCGATGACCTTCACGTTGTGTCCCTTACTGTGGAAGTCCTGGGACAGCCTCCTGACGTAGGTTGCGGGCCCGCCGGACTCAGGCGGGTATATGGATGAGATAAAGATAATGTTCATATATTATAAATATAAGTTATGGTATAAGTATAAGCTACAGCCCTGTCTTACAAACTATTGCCCGTTCTCTATTATCCGTGAAAAGTATATCTACTTTTTCACAGCGCCGAACATCTCCCACAGGTTGCCCTTGATCCCCTGTTTTCTGAAATCCGCGAGTGGGCCTTGATCGTACCTCTCCGGCTTTTGATCCGGGGTGAGCTGCTGGCCGGCCATAATCATGTGCCCCGGAAAGAGCCAGTTGTTGTGCTTCAGCGATACCTCCGCTATATATCCCACCACCTCATCCGCCACATCGGGAGATATATAGAATGTCGGCTTCAACCCCACACCATCGTTATCGATCGCCCCCTCCCTTTTTGCAATCTCGTACATCCCTGTCCCGGAATATATTCTGACTCCAACGATTGCCAATACCGCCGTTGGATCGATCTCGTCGATTGTATCGACGGTCTCCTTAAGCGTGTCGAGAGTTTCCCCCGGGCCTCCGAATATCATGCTCAGGCAGCACTCCATGTCCATCCCCTTTGTCAATTCAACCGCCCTTACCACATCATCCCTCGTGAAGTTCTTTCCCAGGTTCTTGAGTACCCCGTCCGAGAGGCTGTCCACGCCGTAATCGATTCCGGTGAAACCGGCGTCCGCCAGCGACCCCAAAAGCCTCTCCGATACAAAACCCGGATTCAAATACGCCGAAAACCTGAGACCCATCTTTCTTAGCTTGATCTCATCGGCTATCTCTATTGCGTGCTCTTGGGGATTGTTGAAGACGTTGTCCACAACGAAAAATGTGTCAGCCCCGTACTCCTTGTTGGTCTTCTCTATCTCATCGACCACTCCCCTCGGATCCCTCATCCTGATCCCCTTTCCCTCAACGACCGGATACGTACAATATATACAGCCGATGGGACATCCCCGCTTTGTCTGTATTCCCACCATGCCGCCCCATTTCTGGTACGCGGCGCTGTCCAGCAGATCCCTTGCGGGGGTGCCTAACTTGTTGACGTCGACCATTGTCCCGTTCCCGTTTCGCTGTTTTGTCCTTCCCCCCTCCCTAACTATAAGCCCCGGGACCCCCTTCAGGCTTCCCCCGTTCTTCATAGCCTCGACGAGCTCTACCATCGCATCCTCCCCCTCACCCAGTATCCCCATCTCGACCCCTGTGAAATCGAGGAACTCCTCCGGCATAAGCGTAAAGGCCGGCCCCCCCATCACGATGGGGCCTAAGTAGGATGATCGGATCTCGTCTATTATATACTTGTGTCCCTCGGCATAGGTCAGGACCAAGGGGTAGGCGACATTATCGACGTTCCTTATGGAAACACCTACGAGATCCGGTTCAAACGATGATATTTTATCTTTTACCGTGCTTGATATATCATCGGCGAAACATACATCCAGAATTTCCGTGTCGTGACCCGATTCTCTGACCGCGGAGGCGATATAGGCCGCACCCAGCGGGAAAACCGGATCAGGGACCAGCTCTCTGTTTGCCGAGACAATAAGTACTCTCATCTTCCTCGAATTACGTTTTTTTGTCGATAGACAACATATAGACCATAGATTACCGCCACCCTCTTACCACACGAACCTTTAAGGCTCCGATTTTCCAATTCAGGCCGATTCCCTCATAACTCCTCCGCCCCTCTCTCCCCCTTCTCCCCTGCCCCTCCCCTTAACTATGCACGTCCCCTTTATCGTCTTCTCAACTGAATATCCCTTCTCCTCGATGAAGTCCTCAAAGGGACGGTAATTCGTCTGCACCTCGTGGAGCGTATTCGAGAGGGTCCTCTTTACAATCTCCATCGTTGTCTGATAGTTTCTCCTTATAAAAGGATTCTTTGAAAACCACGTCTTGTATAGTATCTTCGGCCTCAAGTGAAACCTCGATTGTATCCTTTCCACCGTTTTCAACATCTGTTCGTGGGGGATCGACTCCGTTTCGACGACAGGGGTGAACATGTCCCAAAAATCCCAATTATATTCCTTGATCATGTCATTTTTTAGATACTCCTCATAGTAGGGCGTCCCCGGGACGGGGGTGAATATCTGGAGCGCGAAGATGTCCGAGTAATCCTTTATCATCTCGTAGGTGTCCCTCAACGTCTCCGCCGTGTCCTCCCTGTGACCCCACATTACGTTTGTCAGAAGGACCAGGTCATGCTCTTTTGCTGCTTTCATGGCCTTGATTACATTCTCTACCTTCTGTTTTTTGCCCCACTTGTTCGTAATGTCCTGACTTGCGGTCTCAACTCCGAAGGACATCTGGTAAAGACCCAGTTTCTTTAGTTTTTCGATCAGATCGAGATCCCTCAAGAAGAGCTCCACCCTCGTCTGGTACCAGAAGGTTATCCCCTTAAGCTCCCTGCTTTCGAGCTCATCTATGAACTCGGTTATCCTCTCTCTCCTCCAGTTAAAGGCGTTATCTACGAAGTAGAAATTGGTCCTGTTAAACTCCTTGCTCAAAAGCTCCATCTCGTCGACCATATTCTTCGCATTCCTCGACCGCCAGGTGTGGTTCCAGAAGGCGGTCTCGGAGCAGAAGCGGCATTTGCCGAAGCATCCCCTCGTTGTCGAGACCATAATCGATTCATACGGTATCATCCCGAGGGTCGGAAACCTGTACGCCATTGTGTAGTCCTCGGGATTTTTTACCTTTAGCATCGGCAGCAGGTGGTATGCCGGCATCGGCAGATCGTTTATATCCTCGATCAGCTCCCTATCCTGAGTCTGAACGAACTCACCGCCCCTCTCATTGTCCAAATATGCAAGTCCCTTGATGTCGGAAAAGTCCTTTCTACCCTCCTCAAGCCATCTGACCAGCTCCGAGAACGTTACCTCCCCCTCTCCCCTCACTATAAAGTCGATATCCCCGTTTACCCTCAGGCTCTCCTCGGGAAGCGCCGTCATGTGCGCCCCGCCCCCAACGACTACTATATTGGGGTCTATCATCTTTGTCAGTGTCGCCGTGTGAAAGGCGTTGTTTACCGTGTTGGTGGAATTGTTCGATATGCCCACCACATCCGGCTTTCCCTCCCTTATCATCCACTCCAGGTCATCCCAGCAGTTCTCGAAGGTTGTGACATCCAATATCTCAACTTCGTGACCTTCTCTCTCCATATATGCCGCCAGCGGGGTCACCGCGGGAGAGGGTATATGCCCCATGAAATATTTGAAGACCTGCTGTGGTGGATCTACGATAAATATCTTCATATCCTCTGTTCCGTATTTTTTTTGTTTTATATTATATACAAAACAGGTTTCGTTATCAATCTATTTGTGTCATATTACCCGCCTTTTTCAATTTTAGGTTGAATCTCCATGCCACATGTTGTATATTCAATCTGAGTTTTTTAAAGGTCTGCCTTGAAATCCCTAAGACACATACTCGGCCTCTTTCTCGGCTTCGGACTCAACGGAGTTATCATCCCCTTTGCAATCTATCACGTCAATATCTTCTGTGATAGTCTTTTGGGCTTTGAAACTTTCGGCACCGATGCTGTCAGGATTCCCTTCGGTATCCTCTTTCTTTCCGTGGGTCTATTTTTCGTCTTCTGGGCCAACGCAATGCTCGTCATACGGGGAAAGGGAGGTCCCTTCAACTACCACCGTCTTGTAACGATAAGTCCGGTCACCGAAAAGCTGGTTACGACCGGCCCCTACCGGTACACAAGAAACCCCATGGCCTTCGGGGCCTTCACGGCCTATCTGTCAATACCCATCTTTATCGGCTCTATCTCCGGGATACTACTCTTTTTCTTCTTCTTCACCCTTGCCTACCTCTATTTCAAGAAGATCGAGGAGAAGAGGCTTCTGGAGCACTTCGGGGCCGATTTCGAGGAATACCGCCGTAGGGTGTCCCTTATAGTTCCCATGCCGCCTAAAAGGGAGTAATATCCAACTGTCTATCCATACTAAAAATCGGCCCCGTCTTTACACGGGGCCGATTATTTTTCTATCAATTGTAATTGACTTCTCTACTTCCCTCTCCCACCTATCTTTATTTTTAGAAACAACTCCTCTGATCTATTGTACCATCGCCACGGCCCTGCCCCCGTTCAGGAGATCGTATATCAACTCTTCGATTCCCGATTTCGATATAAACTCTTCAAGCTCCGGGAAATACTTGAACAGGTTGCAGTGGTCTTGAAGCTCCTTTACTGCGTTAAGTGGAATCTCGTCTCCACTCTCCTCCAGGATGTTCTTTGCCTCCATTACCTGTCTCTTTACAGTCTCGATGAGTGTGGGATCGACATTTCTCTCGTCAATTGCTTCCATTATTCTTACCTCCAAATTTTTTTCATTACCATCCGATTTCGTCGGTTTTCTCTACAGGTCTCCGTGGAGATCTATAAACAGCTTCAACAGGATGTAGTTATCCGGGAGGTTAAATGCATACAGCTCCTCGGAGTTCATGAGATAGCGACAATAGAGGTGAAAACCAACGAGGGTCTGTTGATCTTGAGGAAGTATCTTGTTGATTACCATGACCGTATCCCCGTTCTCTCTGGCGAGAATTCCGTGGGGGTTCATTTTTTCAAATGCGACCAGAATACCGCTCTTTCTGGCCAGCATTTCAAGGTCGATTAGATTCTTGACCTCCTCGACGTCCGAATCCAAAACTGGCTTTTCCTCGAGATCTATTTCTATTATTTTCGCCGCTTCAGTCCTCATTTTATCCTCCTGTTTTATTGCCAAAAAATTATTTTCATTTATCTTTATTCCCCGGCTTCCAGAGGGGAAGGACCAGCTGTCCTCTCGTTTTTTTCAGGAGAGATATCGCCTCGCCTGTGCTTACGAATTTTATTATCTCTTTAGGCTCATCGTCTTTTCCCTTTACCACCAGAAAGTCTCCCGACGACATAGGATTTTCGCCTAGGCTCTTGAGGTATTCCATTATGTCCCTTATTTGTTGAAGGCTGAGCCTTGCGGTTCTCAGCGCATATATTACCGACGCCTCTCTTATATTCATCTCCGTCCATAGGGTTCCCTTTCCCCTGTAGCCGCCGCCCTCCACATTTATGAGACCTCCCTCGCTCCATCTCATAAGGGTCCTGTAAGGAATATTCAAGATTCTTGCCGCCTCCGCGCCGCTTTTCTTTTCCTTCTTTTCTCCCCTTTCATCCATAATCTCGACAATGATTCAACTACCCTTATATGATAATTTTATGGATCTCAACACTCCCTCTTAAATACTTCGATTGAAATATTCCCGGAATCCATAATTTCCTTTTATCCAATATTTACGACCTTACTGTCCTAAAGATAAATCTCCACCAACCTTCAATTAACAAATCCGGCAAATTAACATCGATCTATTTCTAATTAAATTAATATGCCATTACAGCATATTATGTCACTGTGGCATAGTTTAATGGAAATTAATATGGATGTCAAGAAAAAAATGAGTTTTTTCGCTGTTTTAGAGACTTTTTTTGGAAATCACGACCTTTCGATTACCGGATAATGTGATTTTTGAAGTTAAACTCTCGGCTTTTTAATAGAACTATTTATTTAGTTGATTAGACCGGGAAAATAGAAGGTTTTAAAATCTTTTATAAAGCTTGGGTCATTAAAAGGGGTGATATGTAGTGTGGAATTTATAGAATATAGAAATTTCACAAAAAAAGGGGTGCAAAATGAATCTTGCACCCCTGGTATTTGTTAGGTTTTCCCTAAAACTTCACTTTATCCTCATCGCCCCCTCCTCCGATATTCCCCCTCCTCCCCAACACAACATTATCCTCCCCTTACCACAGCCCCCGTATCTGACCCACATTTTTCCATCCCCCACCTCATAATACTATCCCCCCCTTGAAATTCTTTTCCTGCCCCCCCTGGCCCCCTATTCCGTCAGATTACATGGGAGACATATAGAGTTCTCATCCTCCTCTCTTTCAGTCCAGAGTACATCGGATATCTTCACGCCCTCGTGCACTCCGAGCTCGTCGCACTGATAGAGCTCTCCCTCGTAGTAGATGAAGGATTTCACATCAAGCGTGTTTTCGTATTCGCCCGGTTTTATCTCACAGTCTGCAACGGCCTGATATCTCAAGACCACCCTGCTGTTGTAGCTCAGGCTCGGTACGTACCAGTTAAGCTTTTTTCTTCCCACAGGATCCGCTGTGTGCTTACCGTTTATCGTGGTGCTCCCGGGCACGTAGTGGAAGCCTTCCGCCAGGGTATCCTCTACCCTTATCCTTGTGAGTGTGTTATTTACCGTCAGCTCGTATTCATCCACACAGAAATTCTCCATGATAACGAGGAACGTGAATACCCCGCAAGGCTTGCCGTCTTTCGGCGATTCGTCAACGACGATCTTTACGCTCCTTATTATCTGCGGTGAATAGACATCCTTCTCGATCCTGTTTCTCACTCCATCCTTTTCGTCATCATTTTCGGGATACCTCTCCAGACTTCCTATCTCGAGGATCCTGTTCATAAAGGTGATCATATGGTATGCGGTCAGGATCTTCTTCTCCTGCTTCATGAACGGCTGGAGCTCCGAGATGAGCATTATGGTGAATATCAGGTCGAGATTCGTGTAGCTTAGCTCCACCTTCGTCTTGCCTTTATGATCGTATATCGTTCCGGATGACAGGTATAGACCGAGCTGCTGATCCCATTTCTTTTCGTCCAGCTTGATGAAGACGTTTAGTGCCGTATCGAGATACTTCTTGTCGCCTGTTACTTCGTACGTCCTGTAGAGGGCGTTGAGCGGGATCGTATGCGTTCCTATCGACTCGAATTCGCACAGCTCGTCGTAGGGGGTTCCGTCAGGCTTCACCACCGCTATGACTCCCCTCTCGTCTATCATCTTATCTATGATGAAATCCGCCTGGGCCTTTATCATCTCCATTATCTTATCGTGGAGCTCACCCTCGGGAAGCGTCGTTACTATCCTCGTCATGATATCGAGGGCCATGCCTACCTTCACCGCATCCACGCTCGAAGTTATCAGGGTTCCGTTCTTCTTGTCGTAGTGATTATCTATTAGAGCCTTGACGTAGAAGTTTAGAAGCTCTTCGTCCACCTTTTTATCGCCGAGGTATTCAGCGTACTCGTTGAACAGGCCCTCATCTCTCTTCTTGCTCCAGAGGGCCATCGCCCAGATAAGGGAGACCTGATCGAAGAGATCGCTCTTCTTGTCTTTTACGACCGGAACTTCCTTCTTCAGCTCTTTATCCCACTTGAATACAAACTCGTGGGGTATGTAGCTCCTCTTCTCTTCTTTCATCTTCTCGGTCAAATCCACGAGGAAGCGGTGTTTTGCGACCACAACTAGCCTCATCGTATCTTCGACCAGTTTGTCCGAAGGCTCCGATTTCTCCTTATCCTTCAGCTGTTCGAGAAGCTCTATCTGTCTTATCATCGTCTGTGCGATCGACGACGGATAGAGGGAATCGTCTATTTCATCCTCCAACCATCCCTCTTCGATCCTCTCTTCGTAGTAGGGCTTGCCCTCCGCATATTCGAGATAGATAATATCTTCGAATCTCTCTTTTGCACCGATTTTGCCCTTTACCTTATCTATCATCTTTCCGGCAAAGGACTTATCTGTCTTTTCATTCTTTGGCGCCCTCTTGGCCACAAAATCCTTGAGGAATTTCTCCGGTGAGACCCTTCTCTTCTTCGCCATCTCTTTTACGACATCAGACTCGGTAAGCTTCACTCCCATTGTCGAGTGTAATGTGAGGTTCTTCACGTTGAATCCGGCCACCTCGTCGCTCAGGTAAGCCGCGTAGTGGGGTATATCCGGATCGGCGAAGTACGGATTGAACGTCGGCAGCTCGCCCTTGAGGTTTGCCCTGTAGTCGTATATCAGAGACGAGAAGTACATTCCTACATCCGTCTCGAACGTATCGTCCACCTTTGTGCTGACGATAAGTTCAGGTGTGTCGAACCTCAGGTTCGCCTTCCACTTCTTCCAGTCATATACCTTCGGCTCGTCACCGGACGCTATCGCTCCCGTCGGTGTGAGGTTCAATACCATCTTCCTTATGAGTATAGGCGCGAGGTCCCTTGAATGATCCTTATCCCTTATGGGCGTTATGATCGGTTTTATGTAGGACCTTCCGTTCGGGTCTTCCGGTACCAGCGTCAGCGGTGCGTGCCACGGGAAGAAGCGGTTCTCGTACAGCTGGAGCTGTGCCTGGTCGAGGATACGCTCGGTGGTGTAAGACATCTTGTCGAGGTAGTCGTATATATTGTCCTGATCGCCGTTGAGCGTAAGCTCCCTCAAGGCCGCTATGAGCGCGCCGATCGACTGTGGCGTCAGGATAACCTCGTAGTCGTACTCCTCCTCATCCACAAATATCAGGTATTCCTCTTTCCACAGCTCCTCCACCATCCAGTCGTAGACCGCAAGCGCCGCCTCCCTGTATTTCCTGTCCTCCGTTATCACGTAGGCCGTGAGGAAAGCCCTTATCGCGAGGGCGTTGTCCACCAGCGTCCTCCTCGTTCCCGTATCCGGCTGACCCTTGGAATAATCGTAGCTTGTGTAGACTCCGCCATCTTTTTTCGAGACGAGCTTTTCGAGCATGAAGTCCGCGATGTATGTGATATTCCTCTTCGGATCTTCGGTGTTAAGCCTCAGGTCCCTGTTGTCGTTATAGACCGATCTCAGCGCAAGGACGGTGAATCCGAGGTCGGAGGCCTTTATGATATTATCATTTTCGCTTGCCTCTCCCGAAGGTCCGTGAAAGCTTGAGAAGGTCTTGTCGTCTTTATTGTAGTGTATTTTCTCGATTATCTTGTACGTCTCCTTCAGCCTTGCATCAACGGTCTCGATGTTCTCTCTTGCCTTCGGATCGGTTGAGTGGATAAGGACGCTTCTCAGCTTCGAGAGTCCCCAGAGCATCGCCACGTGATCGTAAAGGGTGCTTACCTCGTCGACCACCTCGTATATCAGCCCCGGTTTACCCTTGTCTATCTGTATCCTGCTGTAGTGCGGGAAGTAGGTTACAGGCGGTGAGAACTCCGCCGTTACCGCCAGTTCCTCAAAGGCGGATTTGGTCTTCTCCATAGACTGGGCGAGGAGCAGTCTGCCGAAGAAGCGGTCCGTCGGGTCTTCGCTCTTGAGGTATTTATCTATCTGGAAGGACGTCCTCAACAGCGTGAATCCCAACGCCGCCGGCATTATGTTCTTGTCCATGAAAGACTCTTCCCATGCGAGCCTTCCTTTGGTTATCTTGTCCTCGAGGTATGGATAGGAGCCGAAGTACTCCAGAAAGATAGGCTCGATATCGGGAACCTCGTCGAGGCCCGCCTCTTTGGCCATCTCAAGGAGGTACTGTTCGAGTACGTCCTTCGGCTTCTTGCCCGTCTCTTTCACTTTCTCAAGGATCGTCGGTGAATAGGCGAACGGAATTCCCAGCTCCGACTTCATAACAACATTTCCGAGATTGTACTGGGCGTATTCTCCCAGCTTCTCTATTATCCTGTTGTAAAGGCCGGTCATCAGGTACCTGTCTTCTGGATCGATCCCATTTACAATCAGAAGCGGATTGAGGTAATCTTTGACCATGAAGAGCTCCGTTGCCCCGTACATGGCGATGTCCGTCTGATAGTATATCTCCGGGTATCCGGGCAACGTGTTCTTGAAATCCTGTGATCTTATGACAAGCTTTCTTACTCCGAGACAACAGGCCGGTTTCTTCTCCTTCTTCTTCTCTTCCACTTCACCCGGTATCTCCTCTCTGGGCAGCTCTCCCACCTCTATCGGTATTCCTCCACCTATCCCTGGGAGAATACCCGCCGGTTTGAGCGCCTTCCCCTTGACCGATACCTTTGCTTCGGCCGTCAATTTCTCGACCTTTCCTGAGCTGTCGGCGACCGCCAATACCACGGTGTTTACGTTTATCCCCCTCTTGGCGCTTTGTGTAACCACTGCATGATACTTCAAAACGACCGTAGTTTCTGGGGCGACCGTTCCGATGTTCCAGGTATATGGATTTGATCCGGAAGGATCGTCAAACAGCGCTCCGTCAAGTAGGGTCGTGCCCGGGATATATCTGAATCCCGACGGCATCGTGTCCGTAAACGTGGCGTTATACAGGGTGGATTTCCTGTTGTTTCTAAATGTCACCGTGTAGCGCACAATCCCGCCCTTCTTGACGCTCGTCGGGTCAGCGTCCTTTTTAAGCTCGATATTGTTTACGGGGACGAAGACCTCCGCCGTATCCATGTCGTCGTAATCCGTATCCGCCGCCGTTATGGATGATCCGTTCCTAATTATGGCCTGGAGGTTTCTGTCCATACCGTCGGTCACCGCCGTATTTATCCTGGTTCCTCCCGGAGCCGACGGTGTCACCCGAGCCTGGAACGTTATCGTGAGTGTGGCTCCCGGCAGTATCGTGTAGTTGTTCAGCCAGATAAGGTCTCTGCCGGAGATCGTGGTCGGATCACCGATGTTCGCGCTTCCCGCTATGTACTCGAATCCCAAAGGCAGCGTGTCTGTGATATTCACGTTTATGGCGTCTCCCAGCCCCACGTTCTCTATGGTGTAGGAGTAATCTACGATGCTTCCGTGGACCGCCACCGTCTTATTTGCCGCGTTTCCGTCTATGGCCGTTACCAGTTTTTCAGTAACCAGGAACGGCTCGTTTGTAAAAATCGTCGTTGCGGCGTCGTCCGTGGCGTCCGTATCGGCCGGTACATCCGCGCTCCTGTCTGTTTGTATTGCGGCATTCGAGCCGTCGAGCCCAGCCCCTGTAACGTAGTTCTCCGCAACCAGGCCTTCGACTATGTCGGAGTTTACATACACCCGATATGTAATCTCGAGGGTGTCTCCAGAGACGAGGGTCACGTCAAACGTGGGCAGGTACCACTCTATAACCTCGTTGACCCCCGGACCTCCCGCCGTCGTTATGGCCGGGTGTGCTGTTGATGATGTGGCGTCCCATGAGGCGTCGGAATAGATATTAGGGGCTGTAAGAGGCGGCGCCGGAGTTCCAAATCCGTAGACGATTCCAACGGGTAGCGTGTCTATAGTCCTTATCTCGTAGGCCGTCCCGTCCCCCACGTTGTTGACCCTCATCCTGTAGGTCACGTAGTCCCCTGGTTGGATGCTGTTGTTCCCCGGCCCGAAGGCTACGCCGTTGATATCCAAAACCTCCTTATCCACGGTAAGGGCCGGGACTCCCGCCGTAAACAGGGCGTTATCCGTATCGTCCGTGTCATTATCTACCGCCGGCGCCGGAATATGCGGCGAGTTATCGGTCGGTATGGTGTTTCCGAGATTGTCCTGTCCGGTAACGGTCGCAACGTTGTCGTACAGGTTGGCGTTCAGCACGTTTGTCGTCACAACGGCATCGAACGTGAGGGTGAATGTGGCACCTCCCGCTATATCCGGTATTGCCCACGTGTATGGATTCGCCCCGGATGGATTCGCAGCGGGCACCCCATTGTAGAGCGTTGAGCCGGTCACATAGGTGAGTTCCGCCGGCAGCGTGTCCGTTATTGTAACGCTCGATGCGGTACCGCTCCCTATATTATTCACCTCGTAGGTATAAGTAATGGTATCCCCCGGCTCCGCAAAGTTGAGGGCGCCCCTCGGGTTACCGTTCTTTTCTTCTATCCTTACGATATTCTTTACCGTCTCAAAAGCCGGCACATGAACCCTGATATTGGCCGCACTGTCGCTTCCGCTTTCCGTATATCCTGCGGCTCCCGTATAGTAGTAAGATGCGCTGTTCGGTACCAGATCGTTGTCATCGTTCTGATCTACATCCGCAACCACTGCGTTAAAGGTTATGATCAGAGCGCCACCACTGGATGCGTTGACACCATTGAAGGACCCGCCGCTCCACTCATACGTGGAAGCCGCAGTTCCATCACCCGGGCCTGCGGTCAGAGACGGATTTATATTCTGGGTGGTACCGTTGGGGAATGTCACCGTGGCGCTGTTGTTCTGGTAGTATATACCCTCACCCATGACATCCGTTATTTCAAGGACAGGTATGGTGGCGTGGGGCAGCGTCACCGTTATGGTGTAGGGCACTACATCCAGGACTCCCGAGGCCACGCCTATCGTGAAGTCCCTTATCGCCCCGTCCGGCGTCTTATTAATTGTGGCCCCGGTCTCCACCGTCACGGTGTTTGTGGTATCTCGGAAATAGTCGTTCCAGGCATCGCCGCCGCTGGAGGCTGAGCCGTTTCTCTCCTCGGCCGGAGCTCCCGGAGTTCCGGGCCAGCTCGTCCACTCGAGATGCGTGGAGTTCGTCAGCGCCTGGTTCGGTATAACGCCGGTGTCCACCGTAACCTGATACTCCACCTCCGCATACGAGCCCATCGGGATAGTTGCCGCGGTGAAGCTTATAACCGGCGCCCCGGTTTCATCGGTCACGAGCGCCACGCTTCCCGCCGTCGCCGCAAGCGATCCGCCTACATACGTCAATCCGGCAGGTATCGTGTCCGTCACCACCACATCATAGGCATCAGATGTTGTTGTACCCATGTTGTGCTCTACCCGGATCGTGTACGTAATCGTATCTCCGGCCGCCACGTCCGCTCCAAGGGTGCTGTTTGACTTGTCCAGTGTAAGATCCGCCTCGATTACGGTAACGTTTCTGGAGGTATCTGACCCGGTGTGGCTGGCACCGAAGAAATCGGTGAATTCGTAATCCGCGCTGTTGCCTATGACGAGGCCGTTCTGTACGTTCGCCTCGTTCGCCACTATGGCGTCAAACGTAATCACCAGAGGGCTTCCGCTCGACGCGTCTATGTTGTTGAAGGAGGGTACTAAATTGTGATCCCATAGGAGTGTCGTCGCCGCTGTCCCGTCGTTGGGGCCTATTATATTGCTGGGCGCTATCGCGGATACGGTTCCGTTCGGAAAGGTCACGCTGGCCGTCCCAGTTACGTAGTATATCCCGGCACCCATGTCGTCGTTTACCGTCAGAGTCGGGATGGTAGCCTGCGGTAGACCCACCGTTATTGTGTAGGTCATCCGGTGGCCTATCCTCACCTCCGTGTAGGCACCGTCGAGGGTCTTATCTATTGTGGAGGTGTCCTCCACCGTTACCGTATCCGTCGTATCGCGGAAGTAGTCGTTGGGGCCGACACCCGTCCCGGTCCTCTCCTCTGCGGGAGCTCCGGGTGTTAGCGGCCAGCTCGTCCACTCAAGGTGTGTGGAGTTCGTCAGCGCCTGGTTCGGGATCACACCCGCATCCACCGTAACATTATACTCCACCTCTGCATACGAGCCCAACGGCACGTTCGCGGCGGTAAAACTTATCGTGTCGGGGGCCGTGAAATTGACCACCACGGGAACGCTTCCGGCGGTTCCCGCTAATCCACCCGCATAAGTAAGCCCGGAGGGTATCGTGTCGGTCACCGATACGTCAAAAGCCTCCGATGTGGAGCTTCCTGTGTGCTCAACCCTGATCGTGTACGTAAGCGTATCCCCCGCCGCAACTATATCGTCTATGTCGCTCTCGTCCTTCGTCACCGAGAGATCGGCCTCTATTACGGTAACGGTGCGGGAGCTGTCTGAGCCGTTATGGCTCGTCCCGTTGAAATCTGTGTAATCGTAGCTGGCAAGGTTATCTATTGTGGTAACGGGAGCAACTATCCCCTCAACGTTAGCCTCGTTCGCCACTATGGCGTCAAACGTAATCACCAGAGGGCTTCCGCTCGATGCGTCTATGTTGTTAAAAGACGGTATGGCCGCATCGTCCCACAGCAGGGTCGTGGCCGCCGTTCCGTCGTTGGGGCCTATTATATTGCTGGGCGCTATCGCGGATACGGTGCCGTTGGGGAAGGTTACGCTTGCCGTCCCGGTCACGTAGTATATCCCGGCGCCCATGTCGTCGTTCACCGTCAGAGTCGGGATGGTAGCCTGCGGCAGACCCACCGTTATTGTGTAGGTCATCCGGTGGCCTATCATCACATTCGTATAGGCCCCGTCGAGGGTCTTGGTGATCGTTGAGGTTGTATCCACCGTAACGGTGTCGGTCGTGTCTACGAAATAGTCGTCCCATACGTCGCCGCCGCTGGAGCCTGTGCCGTTTCTCTCCTCGGCGGGGGATCCCGTGAGGCTCGTCCACTCGACGTGGGTTTCGTTTTCAAGATCCTGATCCGGCAGGACATCGGAGTCAACGGTAACATCATAGTCCACTTCAAAGAAGGAGCCGTTGGCTATATCCACGGGATTCCAAATTATTGTCGTCTCGCCGGGGTTTGGGGTGTCGTTCAGCACACTCGCCGCCGCCGGTGTAATTGACGCCACGTTCACCGTAAATCCGTCGGGAACGACATCCGTTATCACCACATCAAAGGCATCGGCGTTGCTTGAAGCCGCGTGATCGACGCTTATGGTATACGTAAGCGTATCTCCCGCCGATACGATATCATCCGGATCGTTCTCATCCTTTGTAACCTCCAGGAACGCCTCTATAATATCGACCGTGTCGGAATCCCCCTCGGTATAGGTATTGCCGTTTACAGTGTAGGTGTGAGAAACATTGTTCGTCTTGGTATCACCGTCGTTGTTTATGTCGACATCATTGATAACCGCCCTGAACGTTATGACGTAGTTGGTTGGGCCTGTAGCATCCGGGATATTCCAGACTAAATCCTGCCCCGATATCGAAGGATCGTCTCCGCCCGGAATGGAAGGAGTGGAAACAGCACTTCCAGCAACATAGCTCATTCCGGCGGGCAGTGTATCCGTTATAGAGATATTCGTATACCCGGAGGCGCTTCCAAAGTAGTTAGCATCTATCGTTATATGTATTTCCTCGCCAATCGTGGCCGTGGCCTCCGTTATATCTTTAGTTATTCCTGAGTACCCCACATTTGTCGTGGTTGCATTAACTTCCGCATAGACGCAGCCGTCGTCACACACACCCCTGACGACAATATCGTTTGTCAGGTTCGCCTCCATTGCCCCTGCCCCCGGAGACGCCGTTAGCGTAAAGGGAGTTATGGAGTCGCCGCCGTTAAAAGACAGGCCCGACCACGTTATTGTGTGCCCAACAACCACCGGGGATATAACAGCCCCTGTCGCATCGGTAATATTCGGCGGAGTAACCGACGACATATCGTAGTCGGAGCCGAGAGTGTCTATTATATAGACTGTTCCGTCGGCAACCTCCCCCCTTACCTCGTCCACCTCGATTGTCCACGTGGCCGAGCCGCCTGAGGGTATTATCTGCAGGAGAGGCAATTTGGTGATATCAAAATCGGGGTACGACGGGGTAATGCTTACCGTATCCGTTGTGGTGTATGTAGTTCCCGGCGGTAGACAAATGTTGTTGTCGTCGTAGTTAAGCGTCATTGTGCTGGTTCCGCCGGGGGCATTTCTACACCAAGGCACGGGCAGCGTAGGATCCGGTATTATATCGAAGGTAAACGTTATCGTCTCGCCGGCATATATAATTCCGCCGGATCCTTCATTAAAAAAGTTGTTATCCCAATTTATTTGATTTGTTCCACTCCCTGATGTGGGAGTCGCAGGAGAGGGGAATACACGGCCTACGTGGGTGCTTGTAACTGTCGTGTTTACAGAGCTGTCGTGGATATACCCGGGCGGAGTGTCGAATGTCAGGTCCGTCGTCGATGCGGTAAGATACGCGTTGGAGCCGTTGTTTACGATGGTCAGATCGATGGTCCCACCGCAGTTCGTCATATCGGCGGTTACGGATACCGCGTTGTCAACGCTCATAACCGGGATCGAGTTTACAATGGAGCCGTCGTTGTCGCTCTCTATGGTACAGCATCCCCACTCTACTTCGGCAGTGTTTATAAGATTGTCATCACAAAACTCGTTTGCCGTTCCCGTGACCGTATATATTAAAATATCCCCCGGATTCATGTCCGGAACCAACCAGGGATCTACATCGGTCCCCGACCCGCTTAATGGGGGAACTATTGTCAAAGAACCAGGACCATCGACGTTTGTGGGAAGAGTGTCCCAGAGTTTAATATATCTGGCCAGGTAGGTACCCGTGTTTCTCAGTGTAAATGTCCATACCACATTATTTGGTGGCTCGGTATCCACGATATCCGGTGTCTTTTCCACCGTAATCTCGGGGTTGGCAAGCTCCGTAACGAGTCTGTTTGTTGCATGGTCACCCGATCCCCCGCACGGCGGGTAGTATAGGAGATCGAGATTTATCTCGTCCCCGTCGGTATAGTCGCAGATGGGGGAATCGCCCGGCTCCACCTCGAAGGTTATCGAATAGATCTCTCCCGGCGCAATGGCGACCCCGCTCGTTGCAAAATCGAACTCCCAGACCAGGCTATTGCCGACTACGTTAAATGCCGTGGAGCAGTCTCCGCCTCCCGCGCAGTCGACAGTGTAAGACCCACCTACATAATCGAAGCTCGCATCGAGGGCCTCAGTCAACACCATATCGTAGGCGTTGGAGTCCCCGATATTCTGAAATCTAATGGTTACGGTGGAGTCGTCCTCGCAAAAATCTACCGGTGTCGAAGAATGCTCTATTATCGATACCTTGGTTGAAAGGTCTTCAACCCTGGAGGTTACCGGGGCAACGTCCTGACAGCAATAGTGGAAACACACCCCGTCAACCGAGCCGCACCCCCAGTGCGCCTCAACGCTGTTCGTTCTGTTGGAACACTCGACGACCTCCCCAGTAAGCAATATCTCCACTGTCTCTCCCGGGGGGATGTAGCTTATCAGCCATGACATGTCGCCTCCCGGGCCGGGTGGCGGCGCCGTGAAGGTCGCAGTCGCAGGTGGAGGACCGGCGTTTAAACCCGTTACCGTGTGAGAATCGTATTGCAGTCCGGTTCCCAGAGTGTCGATCACGTTTACATTGTATGCCGTTCCGCTCCCCCTGTTTGTTATGTACATAGTCCAGGTGGGGTAATTAAGCCTGTCTTTTACGTAAATAACCTCGGGCGTCTTCTTTACAAGGAGATCTCCGCCCCAGCTCCTTATAGCTTCGTACGGTTCTGTGTCGGTAAATGAGGTCCAACAGTTGTCTTCAAATGTTACATTCGCCCTGATCTCATTCTCGTCGTCGCAATCCTTATATACGTTAAATTCTATCGTCCCCGTACCGGCACCCGGGATATCCCCGAGGTCCCAGGTCACTGTGCTGGCGACAGGATCGTATACAGGCACCACCACATAACCGGCCAGGATCCCGCTGTAGACGGTGGTGCCCGCAACGAAGGAGTAGTTGTCAAGAAGCTCCACCTCCACGACCACATTGTACGAGGGGTTCGTCTGATCCAAATCCAACTTAAAGGTTGATTCCTCACACTTGCTTATAACGAAGGAGCATTCACCACTAAAATAATGACAGAACTCAGCAATGGAAAGATCGGCAGGACGCTCGATAGCCGTTATCCACACACCCTCGTGAAAATCGGTATCAGCCGGGCATTGACTGGAGTACCCATCAATACTTACATCCGTCCAGCTTACGAAATCGCCAATGGTGCTGACGCTTGTCAGACATATTGTATATGTTATGGTAAGGGTGTCGTTTGTCTCCGGCTGAGTGGAGAAACCGAGAGTGCCTAGGTCAAAACCAACTCCAAGGGTAATGGTTCCCGTCAGCGTTTCAGTGGTCCCGGCGCTGACATCGTTAAATTCAAATTGCGCCGTGCCGGAATTTCCGCCTCCAAAAAATAACTGGCTGTTGTCGGCGTTTTCTACTATTTCTATATCTGACCATGTAAGGAGGTCATTATTGAAATCGATAGTATTCGTGTACGTGATACACTCGCATAGCTCCTGAGTTGCAACGTCCGATGTTTTGCCCACATCTATCGGTGCCGTAATCTCATCGTCACACTCTATCGCTATACCCAGGGTCGCCGTCTCCGAACACGTTATACACGCCCCCGGATCAATCGTAGCCGTAACACTATTCGTGATAACATGTCCACAGTCACACGGATCTATGGGGCCCGGGGAGGGAATCATCTGGGCGCTGTAGGTCAGCGTAAAAGGCGCTCCCTTCGTGAGAGTTCCGGGATTAATGGTCCATGTGATAGTAGGCGAACTAACTACAACAGATGCCCCGGGAGGCGGGGCCCCCGGCACCAACTGTGGTATTGAAGCGCTGTCTATGGGGAAAGTATCTGTGACCGTCAACGCGGGCGTCTCGTTTCCTGAGCCGTAATCACAGAGGGGGCCGTCGTACGTTATAGTTATGGTATAGGTCTCCGCGGTGCCGTTTATATGGAGGGAGTTGGGCCCCGCTTTAGACACCGTCAGGATATCGTCGCTTATAATAGGCGAGGAGGCTGTCACATCGGCAAGGGAACACACACCGCAAACATTTGAGGAGTTCGTCACGATGACGCTGTTCTCAATAACCACCGTACAATCGGTGCCGTTGTAATCGGCCTGAAGCCTTATATTGTAGGTCTCCGTAACTCCGCCCGTAAAAGATTCTCCGGCCCACGTTATGGTATTTCCGGCCACGGTTCCGCCGCCCGAATTTACCACAGTAAAGGACGTGGGAAAGGTGTCTACAACGTCCGCGGTTGCCGTTATCGTTGCGTCGGCGTTTAAGGTTACCTCTATTTCATAATCTACAAATTCACCTTCGTCCGGTACTTCTAATGCTGCGGGGCTTGTCTGCGTTTTTGTTACCGTGAAGGTCGGGGCAGGAGGCGCCGTCGTTACGGGAAGCTCCTTGACGGGGGGATAGAACAAAGCGCCGCAGTCGTCGGTAAATATCGGCTCGAAGATTATCGATTCACAGTCCACGGGCTGACAGACGTTTTCCCACGAAACGTCAAAGGTAATGGTTCCGAAGGCGCCGGGGACAAGGTCACCTATATTCTCAAATTGATTAGTGCCTGTATTATATGTAACAGAGCTGAGATCGCCTGTGCCCGATACGTTTGTAATATCTATTTGGTTGGGCGTTGCTGCAGGTTGTAATAGAACGCCTATTGTGAGATCGTTTATCCTCCCCGCGTTTGCACCGCTGTTTGTGACATCTATCGTTACGGTGTCGGTACCACAGTAAGGTATATCGACATCACCTCCGCCGGACGTTGTCACAAACGTATAGTCGAGATTCGGAGTCCTGTAGTCGAGCTCCACGCTCCCCTCTACGTTTACGGTTTCGCAGTCCGTGCCCCCACAGCCATAGACCCCGTTGAATGTCATATATATATCTGTACAGGAATCTACAGATGCCGTAACATTGCCGTAAATTGCGGATAAGTCCACAGAGCCGCCGGGAGGGATAGTAGCTATCGTGGCCGGCACCGTCGGGAAGTCCGCCGGGGTTCCGTCTATCAGCGTAAGCCCCGCCGCAGGGGTTGCCG
>Ga0180432_10003285_pt1 | contig 23316 bp, 31 predicted proteins | sample SS_ome_10_FD_132414 | JGI IMG/M metagenome (GOLD analysis project Ga0180432, IMG submission 132414) | Hypersaline lake sediment archaeal communities from the Salton Sea, California, USA - SS_1_MS_2 metaG | ecosystem: Environmental > Aquatic > Non-marine Saline and Alkaline > Hypersaline >... | reverse complement strand
TCCCGCTTCTAGGTCTTACCTGTAATTCATACCCTTCTGGCAACTTTACACATACACCGATGGGGACTACTCTTCTCTCATTAGCACGTAATTCAATGCGTTGGGTAGATTCAACATCAAATCCAACTGAGCCCGCTGTTGCTTTAATAGGGAGTCGTCCTCTATCTAATAATTTAACCAAGATTTTGATTTTCTTAGGTGCTTCAGTCAATTGATGCCTCCCTTAATGCATACAGTCGCAAGGCGTTCTAGGATTATCTCCATGGAACTCCCGAGAGACTTCTGGCGTTTCTTTGCATAATGCAACTGGGATGTCACCGAGATTATCACGGATTAAATTATACGAACGAAGACGAATTTCAGAACTTGCATGATGGTCTTGGCCGACCTTTTCAATATCGCCTGTTTCGTCCAACGATTCCGTGACATCTGTAAATACATCCCTAAAGTTATATCGGATATTGTGAGTACGACTGACCCCTACAAGTCTAGGCGTCCATTTGAGATAAGACAAAGTAACACGATCAAATGGAACTCCAGACCCGACAATCATCTGACATAGGGAAATATATTGGGCTTCCCATCCGTCAACATGTAAAATGGGGTCTATTCTAGCTCTGATCTGCCAGCCTTCATTTGCGTAGGCTCGCGCAAGCTTAATTCTCTGATAGGTAGTGGAAGTCTGTGCCTCGTAATCTCGCCTATACTTTTCTGGTGTGAGTGTCCAACTAAATGTCACACTAGGAACTGGCGAAAGTTTACGCAGAGGTTTCTTCGCTTCTGCGTTATCATACCCAGCCTTACTTAAAACGACCAAATTAGCGTCTGGCAACAGTCTAAATACAGGAATCAGATATAACAAATAATCTGATCCTGAAGCTAGCCCGTCACTTACTCCACCGGCTTTTATCCTGCCATTGGGATTTTCCAAACCCCATTTCGAAATTTCCTTCACCATATCTTCGTAATTATCATAGAATCTCGGATCTGTACTTCCCGCAAGTAATGATTGAAGATAGCAATAACCACACTTAAACGGGCACCCAACATTTGAATGAAGAATGTCAAAAGTAGGGCAAATTAATCCATGAGTTTCTACGAAGCGTGAGATGAAGCAATAATCACTTTTAGCTTTGTGAGAATGCGCCTTCGACGTCCGACGCATTTACTTCTTGCTTATTCCCATAAAAACCATGATACTTCTCTCCAATAAAAAAGCCCCCGCCAAGGCGAGGGCAAATGTTGAGCGCGCTCAACATTTTAAGGTCCGCTTTTCCACCAACCTAGAGCGCGCCCTAAAACGTCTATCACAAGAGCTATTCCGGGTATCGCCGCAATACATGCCCACACAATTTTATTACGCACGGATATGGGAATTACTTTATTAGTAAAACTCGCACTCAATTCATGAATCTGTTTTGTGAAACTAAGCTTTAAATCCGATATGTCGTCTTTAATAGCTTTTTCACTTTTAGATAAAGATTCTTGAACTTCGGCACGATGTTCCGCACATTCCCGTATTTGAGACTCAACTTCTGATAATTTTGCATTGCGGATGTCTTCAACTTTAGCCTCAAGACTATCGACCTTTTCACCGACCGCCTTTAGCTGTACTTTTAGTTCCGCGAACGCTACTCTAGAATTAAACCGCTCGTTATCAGCCACCTCTCACAGCCTCCCTGCCTTGCATGGCCATATTTTGCTCTATTGCGGATAAACGATCCTTAACAAGAGCGTGTAAGGTGGGATTCTGCGATGAGAGGTTTCGTAGCTGAGATACCCTATCAGGGGACCCCGGAGGCATGGATGCTAAAACTTGTGCCATTTGCATAGCTTGGGCTTCAAGCTGCATAACACTCGGTGAAGATCCTCCAGCTCCGCCAGCTCCGCCAGCCATATCGTCTGGCATCATAGGTGCAGGCATACCACCAGCGGCCATTCCAGCCCCCATACCACCCATAGATGGAGTCGGAGTTCCGGCCTCTTGAGCTAGCGTCACATTTTCCTGCGCCATCATATCGGCTTGCTGACGCATAACAGCGATATTTCTCGCCTGCTCTTCTCCTAGAATCTTCTTCAACTCTTCGTATGAATCAAATCCTAGCATCTCTAGCAGAGTTGTATTCGAAATCATCTTCGCCATCGCCATGTTGTAAATTAGCTGCTTGCGCTCAATATCATCGGCGATAGTTGTTTTCTGTAGCGCGATCTTAATGTTATCCCACCGCATCCTTCGTACAATTTTACCCACCATCCATTGCAGAGCTTGATTCATATTCTGCGTTAATGGTGACCAAGCCTGCTCCATAAGACGAAGTGATAATGGTGCTGCTTGTGTGGTAAGAGTTCGTTTGAAGAAGTCGACAGGAACTCCTATACCGTTAAGAATAGTTTCGAGACTCAGTGCCTTTATATCTGCTGTCCATAGTGACTTACCGTCTCCACCATAAGCATTATATTCCAGCGCATATGGTAACGCGTGTGATGATTGAGGGTTTTGCCTATGAACTTGAAGTATATTTTGGACTTTCGCCTCAAACGAAGCTATTCCCTCAGTCGCAATAGGATCAAACTGAGTGCCTTTAGGTGGGCTAAAAATACGGATAGGAGTAAGACTATCAATGGCTAAGGCCGCCTCTTGTCTCTCAACAAGCTGGTGCTTCCAAATAGAATATATACTATTCATCAAAGGCGGCCAGCCCCAGCCATTCAAGCAAATTCCACTTGGCGGCTCGAATGCTGAGCTGAAAAAGTTATCGTTGTTCCAAATCGCCAATTGTTGACGTGGCTGACCTCCCTTTTGGAAGATCTTAAAGTACATAGCCGGAGTCGTAGCGAGGTAGAAGGGATTGCTTTTTTGCAGCCCACTAATTACATCATTGGGCACCTTACGATAGAACACCTTGTCGCCAGAAATCGAGTTATAGTCGATCTCAATTTCATACGGGGTAAGTTGCATGAAACGGATCTTGCGCAAATCTCGAATAGCTGAATCTGTACGGATCATCCTACCATGATGACTACATTTAGGGCACTTTCCAACTAACTGCCCGGTGTCTCCGTCAAATTCGAGCTTATCAACTGGTTCAACAGGGTCCATAGCCACAATCGTCCCACAATTCTGACAAGTTAAAAAGCGAATGAATGGCATAGACGGGACCATAAAAGAAATCCCGTATGTCATCATTGTTTCACCATACTTCATCAGTGCTTGTGGTATCCCGGCTTGTTGGTCAAGCGCAGTTTTGTAAGCCATTCTTTTTTCAGAACTTATGTCGGGTATATCATAATCAGTAATGAAATACGCGATCACATTCCGAATAGCCTGACTTACAAAATCTGTTCTATTCCAAAAGTACTCGCACCACTTAAATACACTATCTAGACTAACAACCTGCCCTTCGATTGGGTCATCGAAGAAGGGGTTATTGGGAAAGCCTAGAATGTCATAATCACCAAATTGAAGATTTGGGTTCGTAAGATCAATCGCCAAAAGGGAGTTCCTCCAAAAGAACTCCCCTTATTATAACATTTACATCTGTTTTTGTCTACTCCGATTCCTCAGATATAGACGCTACAGCGTTCTCTTCAGGAAAATAAAACGGAGGAGCTGGGTCAAACGGAAACTCCTCTGAAAATACTGAAGGGTCGACATCGTGAAAATCAGACATGATTTGAGAGCTTATATGGGGCGGAAGGCCACACCCAATCGCGTTTTGTGTCAAAAGAACTGCCGGTACAAACGCTAAAATGCCCTTTCCTTCTAGCGCTGACGTCCATGGGACGTTACAAAACATAGGTGGGACATCAGCTGGAGCTAACGCCATTTTATCGTACGACTGGAAAAATTTCTTACTGCGATATCGAAACGCGGCGAGATGTTCCATCTTATCAGGGATCCTGATATCAGGTTCATAGGAGATGATCTTCTCGCCGTCGCTAATCTGGTAGCCAATCAACGTAAATCCATTACTAGCAAGAACTACACCCTGAAGGGGGTCAGATCGTAGTTCTCGCGTTCCGATGGCAACCGGCTTGTCGTCTTCACTGGGCTTCTTAGCAAAAGACTTGATAACCCGAAAACGATCGTTTCCGTTTTCGTCTGTTTCCCAGCGTAGAAGGCCTTGCTGCACCATCCACATTGCTATAAAATAGTGCTGGTCCGGGTTATCGTTTAACGTAATGATTGTCTCTCGCACAGCCCTCATACGCATGAGCCGGATACATTCTTCTACGGCCTGTTTAGCTGTTAGCAATTGTCCTGGCATACGTACCTCACTTTATTATTCTGATCTGGTCACGCCGAGCATCAGCACGGCGCTTTTGAAGCTTGGTCATACTGCTTTCTCTTGTCTGTTCCGTCTCAACCGCCGGGTTACTCTGCCGCGGCGGCCTCGGCGGGCGCTTCGACCTCTGTATCAGGTAAGTCAGGCCTGCTACGAAGAGGCTGAAGCAAATTAGGTCGAACATCAACCCCGCGCCAAGAAGACGAGGCTTCTCCCGTTTGAAGGTTAAAGAAGACGAAATTCCACTCCAGCGGAATATTACCGACAAGAGCTTCCAGCGCCGCTAACATCCAACCTGCGGCCATAAAATTAGCGAAGTTCAGTTGTTCTCCGCCTTCCAAATTAGAGATCTCCTGACAGCTCATTTTCGACCTGTCTACGCCGCTTTCACCTAACTCGACATAAACAGGAATAGGAGATTTTGTGGGGTTCGGGTTCAATTCTGGATGCCAAATAAACGTACTACCGTCTTGGTAGTCGTTTTGACCAGAAATAATCCACCCGTCATAGCTCTCAATAAAGAACTTACGAGTGACGTCAGAATCGACCGCAAGAAGAACGAGGTCAACCTTTCCGCCATTAAAGTTCTCTTTGATAAACTCTTCACCCACATACTTATGTACGAATCCTATATCCAACTCAGCTTCCGGATATTTTTCTTGCAACCCTTGGCACAATGCTTCTGCTTTCGGCATTCCCACTTGGATCGGTGTAAACTCTTGTCTTGTCAGATTGCTCGGCTCTATTGTGTCCCCGTCCACTATTACTAGGGACGACGTTTCCTGCTTTTGCAACCGGCGTACTACTCCGTCCGCCAGCTTGGTTCCAATTCCCCCCGCCCCTACCTGGACAATATGGAGTCCCGTAACTGACTCCTGCGGGGACTCCGCTGTATCCTTTCCATCCGTACTCCCATTCGTCATCGTCGGCTGAGAAGGCTCTTCCTTTGCAGACGGTTCTGTTGGTTGCTCTGTCTTTTTTAACGACTGGATTGTTATCGTATGCGCTAGAAGCTTCCTTAAGTCTTTCACTTAAGTCAATCTCCTCGATGTCAAAGGCTTTAAAGATGTCAATTTCTGATCTCGCACCGTTGCAAGTCAAAACACCCGATATCTGGAATTTTGAAAATTCCGAAAATCCCAATACGAAATGTACGCCGTCTAAGTTATTCTCGCCCGACTCGTCATGGTGATCGGTCCCACTATGAAACGCACTCATATTGGGGTGTGTATGTATCGTGCCAAACGGCTCGCGGTTATCATCAAACCGACGAACTACGTAATGGCATGAAGCCCCACTGCCCGATTGATCGGGCACGTCGAAACTCCACTCTTTAGTCTCGGTATCGATATACAGCACTAGCGTTACTTCTTTTTTGTATTTCATCAAATCATGTATCAGTGACCAGAACCAGGAAGACGGGATCCTCGGAAATTCTTCCCAGTCAGGGACCAGACATCTATCTTTATCCGCGATTATCACCCAGCCCAGCATCTTAGCGTAAATAACTGTCGCTTCCATAAGAGTCACCTTATACGGAGTTTCAGACCTTGTAAGTTTGTCTCTCGATATTGTAAGTTTCATATCTACACTCAATGACCTCTAATTTTCACTAAAATGCCGCACGAATTTCTTCGGCGTCATTTCCTGGGTCCGCGGTTTTCTTTTTCTTATCTGCTGTAGTACTCTTCGGCGCTTCTTCAATTACGGCTTCGGCAAGAACTCTATCGTACTTTTCTTCAACGCCAGCAGATCTTAAGTGTCGCAAAAGAACATCACAGAACATGTGAGAGAAATCTCCCGGCCGTTCTTGCAATGTCTTGTCAAAATGTTTTGGACTAACCCCAATATCGTGATTAAACGCGGAGCTCCAAAACAATGCGACAACTTCGTCATAGAAGTTCGAGATGTCGACATCCTTAACTGCGTGACACCCCCAACAAACCCGACCGCTATCTGCGTATGTGTTTGGAAGCATACACAAAACTAGTTGCTCCCAATCCAATAGCTTAGATTTAGATATAACGATCGATACGGAATTAATAGCAAACTGTTTTGCAGTGGCATAAACAGTTATCAAGTAATAGCTATACGGAAGTTGTAGTATGTGATCCTTTCCGTCAAACTTTATGGGGCGGATCATCGGGTAATTTTCAAATAGATGAAAACTTCTACCCGATTCGAAATCATTATCTTTGCCAGTTAACGAAACAGATAAGATGGCTGGCGGGACTCGCTTTATTTTACGAACAGATTTAACGGCTTTTTTGGCCATTTTATAGCCTCCTGATGGATAAAAAAAAGGAAGGGAGAATTTTATTTCTCCCTTCCTTTTTCACAAAAAATGTAGCCTCAGCGACTCTTAGCCCTTTGAGCGGAGCTCCTCTGTCACTGTGAACTCGACGATATTGCTATCGCCGACCTGCGTCTGCATGTTGGCCTCACGACCGTCAACGAGAACGCTGACGTTGTTTCCGAGGTTGAGAACTGAACGGTAGACGTCGAAAACGTCCTGTACCGTCTTTGTCGCGCCGTTCAGGTCCATATGCATTTGCTGCACACCCTTTTTGATGATCATTTTGCTTCTCCGAGAAAGATTTGTTTTGTTACATAAAACTGTACTACTAGCAAAATGTATCACATGTGTATCAAATGTATATCACATATTTAGCAACGTCTAGGCGAGCATTTATATATCAGTTGAGCAAAACACTACTCGAAAGGTGGGTTTTTCGCACTTGTCTCTTCCAATTGGACTAGTCTCATCAAGACGGCTTGTCCTCGATGAGTTACGGATTCGAACCGCTCTGTTAGTGTTTATTGATGGTAACCCTTTCGACTCGGCTCAACCAATACATAAAAAGTAGGACCCGAACAAAAGATGTAAAAGGAGAATTTTTCCGCCGCTCTTCCAATTGAGCTACTCACCCAGATGAGGTGGGGCTCGAACCCACACACAGCGGTATCAATTGATAATCCTCTTACTCCGGCTCGGGAAATGTATCTGCGGGCAAGTTGTTAGAAGTGGGGGTTTATCTTTTCAGGTGATAACCCATTTCCTTCGGCCCGCTTCTTTCTCGGTAGCTAAAAAACAAAAACAAAAAATAGACTTTCTATCTTTTCCAGAATTACTGCAACTCCACTATATATTAGTCCGAAACAGCGAAAATTTCAATTGCTTAAAACTGACATATCTTTAGTCCAAACTTCCTCTGCCGCACCATTACTACGAGGTGTATACAAACCACCAACTCCTGGGATAAACATTTTAACCATCCCCATAGACCATGAAAAAATATATCTATATAACCACGTCTCATCCTTTCTATCATAAACTGCCGTATCTAAGGATGTTGTCGTACGAACGTATAACGCATCTGGCTGCGGTATAGATAAACAATCAGAAAATCCGTTTAACGATAAAGTTGTTATAAATACCGAGCATAGAGAAGGAAAGAACGCAAAGACCCTGCTATTAAATCTAAAAATTACACCCCTCTCATTTTGAAGCTGGTCTTTGTTTAGCATATTAATTTCTGAAGGGTGAATATAGCAAGTAAAGCAATCCTCACCAGTTACATCCTCATCCCATATACACTTAAAAGGTCCTATACGAATATTATCTTTATTGAAAAACGCTTTACATATAGCAGGTTCATAACTTTCCATGATTATTCCTCTACAGAATATTCTCCTATATGTCTTGCTTTAAGTTCTTCAATCTTCGATGGATTCCATCTTTCAATATTACTAAAGTAACCCACAATGCGGCTACGATGTAATATATTCGAACTGCCACAAGATTGACACGACTGATGAAGTCCTAAATTCATACAAGAGCAATCTTTACACACTGTAAATTCCGGAGAAATCGTAAGCTGCGCACACTGACCGGCTTTATGTGTGTTTTGTACCAAACGCTTAATCGACGCCGCTGGCGGCAACTGTTCCCCGACAAAAGCGTGAATAATCGCCCCTGCTTCAATAAACGGATGATACATCGACTGTACTCTAATCCTACGAAGAAGTGAAACATCGGCGTCTGGCAATAAATGAATACTATTTGGGTAATAGACATCTTCTGTCTCCATATTGCCTAGAACACATTTCTCCGCTTCTTTAAAGGTATGCAGATCAATCTTAGCGAGTCGTCTCGAAGCTGATTCTGCTGGAGACTCTTCAAGAACGAACTTTAATCCCGTTCTATTTGTGTATTCTTGACAAATCTTTTGGAGCTCCGCAACATACTGAAGAGACTCTAAAAGAACTGAGTTTGACTCGTGTAAATGCTGCCCACGTAAATGATAGAAAAGAGAATCCAAACCAATAAGTCCTATGATATGCGTTGCTCTGTCTAACTCCACATAGGGCTTGCCGTCAGGGCCTACACGGCCAATTCCACTGAGGCACTGGCCTGGCTCCATGAATTTCTTTACCCACTTACGTTTGATCATGTGTGCCTCAAGCGCGATATCCATTATGGCCCTAGTCTCATTTACTAATTCCTCTAAAGTGGCATTTGTGTTTCTATATCCAATTTGAGGAAGGTTTATAGTAACATTCTGAAGGCCGCAAAAACGAATAGATGCTGGATCATTCATTAAATCTTCATCAAGCGTTGTCCGTAACCGGCAACACGCCGCTAAAGTTACATCTGAATAATCCATCACAAAATAAATGCCGCCATGCTTACTAGCTACTTCGCACGCGGCATCATACACTTCTTCTGCTTCTGGATCAGAATATATTGTCTGATCGACATGAAAATCAATCTTAGGAAATGCGAAAGGAGCTCCAGTATAATCTCCTTCTTTAGCAACTTCTAATATTGCTTTAGCGACTCGTCGAGATTCCCGCTCAAACTCTCCATAAGTCTGCTCCATTTCAACTCCACCCGGCCCTATTGCTGGGAGTGGTTTCATCCATTCTGGAACAGAGGGATGGATATTAAAGTCAGAAAACAGAACTTGCGCTCCCCGGCTGTAAGCGCACTGAGCCAAACTAAACATCAAATACTGCATGTCTTGTTTTAGCTCTTCATAGGACATCCCTATGGAATATGGAGCAAAAGCTATATTCACATAAGATAGCCCCATCGCTCCGGCATAATAGGCCTGCATAATACTAAGATACGTATTAATATGACCTATCAATGTTCGTAAGTGATTAGCCGGCCCGGAGATAACATCAAGATCCGGTAAGTTTAACCCATACTTCTTGATGTAGTCAACGCTATGAACGCTACAATAAACACGATGAAACATACCTAAATCGTGAATATGAATAGCGCCACTCAAATGCGCTGAAGTAGGGGACGAAGCCGCCCCAAAAAACGTCTCTAGCGCCATTCTTTTCATAACAATCTCAGAAAGCGTAAACGAGACGCTTTCCGGATTATATGATGTTTGGTTACTATTCTCGGCGCTAGGTGCCGCTAACAACAGGGATATTTCCTGTTTTGGCAGATCAATTGTAGTCGGTGTTGAAGCTATACCCCGCTCAATCAGCTCTAAATTAACGACCTCTCTGATAAGAGTTGTGCTAATTACTTGTTTATCGAGCTTTCCAATTGCGCTAGATACCCGATCTGCTACATCCCCCGCCGTATCTGGGTCCAAATGAAGTTCCAACATCAGGTTATCTTTAATTCTTCTCGGATCCCATTCCGAGTACTGCTCATAATTCCCTACCAACAAATGCAAATCAGTGGTGTTATCCGCGTGTGTGCTATCCATGACTAGTACAGACATGCTGCTCTCCTTTCGATGTGTAGGTGACTAGTCGTTATAATAGCACAACATTTTCCCATATCAAAAATCATTTCAAATCTGATGTAAAGCCTTGTTATTTCTGACGTTATGAAAGACCAAAACATGTGAATTTGGTGGTTTCAAACAATGTTGAGCGCGCTCAACTATTCGTCGCCTTTTTACTTAATACTGAGCTTTCCAATATTTCCATAATTTCGTTTTCATTTCTGGATATGAGTTTTGGGGCCCCATCCGTGTAACTTACTAATACCGGGACCGTGGAAATACCCAAGAATGACATCCACGCCGCTGCTCTAGTATCTTCAAGAGCATTAGTGACAATAATACTTAATTTATTATCTTCAATAAGCTTTTTTGCGACCTTGCACTTAGCGCAAGTCGGAGTCGATATCAGATATATCATTCGGCATTCCTCTTGTTTGGGCCATAGGAATAAAAAACCACTCCACAGAGTTATCCGCGGCTTTTATCATCCTATGGACAGTGTCCTTATTAATATTTAATACCGCAGCTATTTCACGAATAGAAAGGCCTGCGGTGTGCGCCCGCGACACACACCGCAGGAAATTCTTCTTTATCTGAGCCGCTCGGTACATTTCCGCGTAGAAATATGCCGTCTCATTTTCCAACTCTCGTATTTTACTTAACTGTATAGACTTGGAAGTCGCCATCTGGATCATGTACCTCATTAAGCCCTTCTAGCCAAGTATATTTAGGTAATAGCGGCGTATCGTTACTAAATCTGCTCACCGGGTTACTATTACCTATAATTGTGGCTAACATGGCAATATTACTATTGTCTTCAATCTTCTTAAGCGCCTCTGTAGGTTGCTCTATATACTGAGTAAGTCTTACAATAGCGTATTCTTTCTCTCCGAGTATAAAGGCAAATATCGGGTGCTTCTTATACAGAAGCACCATAACCGCCTCATTGCGACCTCGATTGAATAACCGCATTTTGCTTTTTCCTAATCATTGTCCCTATAGCGCTCTTTGACCGAATAATGGAATTTATTAACACTATCTCATAATCATCAGCAATTAGCGAAACTGGCGTAATCCCAGTGGAGGACACAACTTCTGGCAAAGAAACTGACCAAGAGATGCTATACATCATAGAATCTAATCTCTCAATCACAGCCGTACCTATATCGAAGCTGTCTTCTCCTATACGTAAAGTAGCTTGGTCAAAGCTATATGTTTCAAATGGTAACTCTGAGAAGTCCGTCATCCCATAATCCCTCAACCAAGTCTACACTCGCTTCTATTGCCTCAGACCGAGACAGATAGTGGCCGATGTATTTTACGTTAAATGGAAGATTAAGATCTTCTAGAATATTCCGCTGGCATCTTGTGTATCTATACCCAGCTAGTAATGTAAACACAACGAAAGGGTAAATGTGATACATAATACAAGTTTGCACAAATACCTTTTCTTCTGTGTCTTCTAGAAGACATATCGGTTCTCGATGAAGTAGGACATTCTGGACAATCCCTGTCACAGCTACGGGGCTACAACATATATTCCGTAACGATGAAATCGAAGGCTTTGTCCATAACCCGCCACATTCGACCCATCCGTCTCCAGCGAGAGTCGTAGAAAAATCATAAGGAAAGTCTATCTCCACGTCAAATTGCTCTCCAAGATTACCATCAGCGATGGTTATTTTACCTTGGTCGGCTTTTGCCACGGAGATCATCGATCACCATTACAGAACAAGTGTTATTAGAAACATCCGCGATTACATCTCTTTCTAGATCTGATACTACGATATATCCGATCCAATCTTTTCCTAGCTTGTTTAATGCTGATGCGACCCTTCGATTGAACGTGGGCTCTTCCGCAGCAATATTCTCGATGTTCCCCACGCTACGCAAACGATTAGGGTATTTTGCTCGACACGACTCTAAAAATTCGGAGCTTGGTTGTTCGGAAAAACAGAGTAAAACAACCATTCTATTCCCCAAAATAGATATATCGACAAGTAGATTGAATCTTTTCAACTGTGTCATTTTCCGCAGGCGGTAAAATAGCGGCCGCCAACGTCAATAACCAAATTGGAAAGAATAAAAACTGTACGCCTGACATCGAAGCAAATACAAATAGTATCAAAGTAATAATGACAACTCTAGTGAGTTTGTCTGGGGCAACGCTATTTGAGCTGCCCGAGTTTGTCGACACGGCCTTTCACCTCTTCTCTTACAGGACTGTCAACTGATTGTTCATAAAAATCCAATATGTTGATGAGGAACCTAACAGCTAGACGCTGTATATCCGCATCAGATAAGTGTTCTAATAAATACGATGAGCCATTCTCGCCCATCGTAGCCTTATTTGCTGCCCAAGCCACAGTGGCCTGAAAAGGGTCATTTGCACCAATATCCTTTAGAGACTTCGCTAATACATGCGGAAGTACTCGACAAAGATCACGAGATGGCGCATACCACTGTGATTGAGTATTAGGTCGTATATTTACAGACACTTAATCTCTCCTTCCAAGGCACAAGAGAATGCTTACAACTACGCGCAAACTCTTCGGGACAAGAGATACAATCATTCGAATTACGGTTTGTAATAATACACTCATACCTACTTCGAATAATGCCTCTATTCCAAGTTTCTAGCGTCGGAGTAAGCTGTATATAGTCTTCAAACATCTCTTTCTCAGCTGCTTTTTTTAGCCCATAGAAGCCGGCACAAAGTCCGGTTCCTACAAATATTAATACTCTACATCCCGTAAGTAAGCGGAAATTATCAACTCTGCGGGCAGACAATACTTTGAGAATATCAGTGTTTCCCGGATCGAATGACTCTAAAGCGGGCAACCCAGTAAGGAAATTAAAGTAATGCCTTCTTGGGTGGTTCCTATAAAATATCACTTCCGCTATAGCAAACTCTGGAAATAACTGAGTTTGGAATATCGGCTGAATTATATCGTATTGGAGGTGTTTTCTATGAGCAACGAGCTTCCACAGCCATGCCGGATATGTATCTTTATCAGCGACCATCATATACGTATGATACATAGTACGGCTAATTTCAAGAAGCTCGCAAGCAAGATCTGCGACAGCCTCTTCCTCACACTCTCCTGCGACATAATCTGCGTATAGCGACTTTAGCTTTCGGTATAAGGTTAAGGACGTTCTAAAGCTACGGTTTACCTTATTAATAGCCTTTTGAACGTCATTATCCAAATCTAACGTCGTTAAGCTATCATTCTGAATCCGTTTCATCTGCACAGATTCTATACCTCTTTGGCTCATAGACGCTTTCATTCTTACGTCTACATGATTTACACAGAAAAAAGTCGCGAGTGATAAACGGCTTATCACATTTCAGGCAATTTCTCACTTTCGACTTTTTCTTTCTCGACACGACACCAACACCACCAATTGCCATTGTCATTCTTTATCCAAACTCCTGTATCTCGCATTTCCGCTTTTTGTTTACCACCAGAGTTTGCCACACTTCGAATTTTAAGAACTTCTGGCACAATAGAAAACTCTTGTCCCTGACTATTTATCATTGTTATCCTGCCGGGGGTTGGGTTGTAACGAAAGGCCAGGACATAATAGCCCTGGCCATATCCCGGCACCTTGCCTACGATATAACAGTCAAACATCAGCTCTCTAGGCTTACTCTGCTTGGACTGTGATAGCATCAATCCTGTTTCCGACATCCGCTAAACGGGACAAAAATTGATAATAAAGATCACCGTAATCATCTGAATTAGTGATAATATGATCGATGTTCTCTTCAAGATCTTGTAGGGTCTGAAGACACGTATCTAGTGATCTTACAGCCGCTCTTAATCTAGAAGAGGCTACATCCGGCGCGTCATTAGTTCTCTCTTCTCGTACTTCCGGCTCATCCTCATCATCAGCAAAGTTACGGATCTGTTCCCGCAACTCTTCTGAATTATACTCTCCTTCGATGTACGGCGCAAGTAATTCTGATCTAGCTTCGTCACTAGCTGAGATTAGAGCCTGAATTCCTCTCCAAGCTGGGACGTTATCAGACTCAATCATATGCTGATATTCTTCATCATCAATCAGCCGACAGAATCTTTCGGCATATAACAATGTATGCTTTTTAATACCTAGTTCGTCTGCTAGATCATCGACATTGTGGGCTCCGTAACGAATTTCTCCAGCGTCACGAAGTTCCATCACTAGCGTTCCCATATCTCTGTACATCTCGATTAGATGTCTCTTACCTCGATTGAGAATTTCAGCCGCTCTAGTCTTTAGCTGCTGCCAGTTTTCATCAATCTGTTCTGGCGTAAGGGCGATTTCCTCAGTCTGAGGCTCTTCAACCACTTCTGTTTCAGTAACTCCATCCATTGTTTCTGGAGTGGTCGTCTGTACGATTTCAATAGCCTCGGCTTCAACTGTTTCTGTTCTACGTCTACGCGCCACCTTGTTATTCCTCTCTAAAGTTTTCTTGGATAAATTGCGAAAGAGGTTCAAGATAATATGTGTTCGATCCATGCATTAGCCTCAAATACCATTTACAAAGTCCTTTATGTTCATCTGGGCATAGAGCATGTATTATAAATGTATCTCCTGCTGGGCATCTTACTACCACTGCGTGGCAATTTTCCTCTAACAACTTTAGATATGGAACTTCTTCGAGTATCGATTTTAAATCTCGTGTAAGTTTGATAGCGCGATGTAAATCGGCAAACTGAACGGCGTTTTCATTCCCAAAGAAGTCGTCCAACTTCAAAATACATTGCTCCCTACTCAATGTCGGGAATCTCTTCCTCATCGAAGTCGAAGTTTGCCTCTCCGCTTTCGTCTTCGTCTCCGTAAACTCCTTCACCTTCGTCCGAGCCAGGAACGCCTGAACTCTTGATCCTGAAGTATTCATCTTGATTCATAATCCTCCCACCAATATATACTTGTCGCCTCTCAATTGCCAGCATATTCTGCATTTTTTCTAAATTTTCTGAAGATTGCAGTAACGCGCCGGCCTCTCGTTTTGTCATTTCATCTTCAGATAGGCTTTCAAGAACATATTTATTCTTACGTTTCTTGAGGCCGGTAAATTCTTTAAGTGGCTTAAAATCGCCATGAGGAATTAGTTTCTCTACAAGATCAACTAACGCCTCTTGCCACATAAACCTAGTATCCTGTCTTACGCCCTGTGTATCTTCATCAAACTGCCGCTTCCAAGCCACTTCCACAGTGATATCTTGGTTACTCGGCCCGTGGGCGTTTTTGATAGGACGTATACTCAAAATCTTGCCTGTGACAATCTTGTTGCCGTACCGCTTAACGTCACCGTGATTTCTTATTTGTAGCCTATATGAAGCATGGAACTTGGGGGAAAACCCGCCAGGAGTGTCTTTCTTCTTAGGCATACCCGGCATTTGAGGCCCAGCGATTCCGACTTCTTTAAGGTGGTTGGTAAATACGATCATATACCAACTATCTTCAAGAGTGCCCTTTAAGGATGGCATGAATTGTGAAATATCCTTCGCAACGTTAGCCGCGAACGCTCCTGAGACATCACCTTCCTTGTTAAGTTTATCTACAGTCTGTTTCGATTGGGAACCATATAGACTGTCAATACAAAGCAGGAAAGGAACATTAAGATCGGTCCCATCAATTACTTCAGCAATCGCCTTCTTGTATTGAAGAACTTCCCCCATAATCTTATTTTGCCAATCGGCCGTATGATAGCAATTATGATACCTGATGCTATCGAGATGCGCCTTCAAAAATGACGAAATCATTGAAGCCGATGTCTTATGCTCTGTGTCAATAAATGAAATCCATGCCTGATCTTCCAAACACCATTTCATGATTTCGTAAGTGAGCGTCGTCTTCATTGTGCCGGGCTCACCGGCTATTTCCGTTACAGTTTGAAACGGAATTATATTCGCCCCAAGAATCCACTGAAGAACGATAGGCCTCAAGTACATACCGAATATATTCTCTACATGCCATTTCGCTGTGAGTCTAGCTGCGTTATCTGAATTCTGTATAATACTTCTGATGTCTATAACAACATCATCCTTCTCTTTTTTTGTCATTTCACCGCTCATATAAAAGAAAGGCCGAGAGGAGAAGCTCCTCCCGGCCTGTTAAGGAATTTACGAATTACTGACCATTACCGCCACCCGCAAACCTATTGCGGATTTCATTCAACCTCGCTTCTAGCTGCTCCGCAGTCAATTCAGTCTGCTGCTGTTGAGCTTGCTGCGGCTGTTGTGGTTGTTGTGGTTGTTGCGGTGTCTGTTGTGGTTGTTGCTGAGGCGGCTGTGGTTGAGGTGCCGCCATAGGGTCACCAAGCGCCGGCGCAAAATTACCTGTATTTTGCGGCGGCTGATTTGGGGTTGCAGCGGCCGGATCGTGTAAGAAGGATCGGTCAATCTCTTCTTGAACTGATTGAGGCTGCTGTTGCTGTGGTGCTTGCGGCGGCTGAGGCTGCTGCCACTGTTGAGGTTGTTGCCACTGTTGTTGTTGCTGCGGCCTCTGATTGCCGGTATTCCACCCGTAACCCTGATTCGCCGATGGCGGGGTAACATATTGATTATTCTGACCGTATGCCATTGTAGGTTCTGTTCCTGGAACCCTGGCATTTCGATCATTAAACACAGCGGTATTAAACTTATCTTTATCCGCTGAAAACACAGAATCAAGAATTTGATTTCGGGTATCGAAATCAATGTCTAACAGAAGTTCTCCGATGATTTCTAGTTGACCATCGTAATCATGCTGGAAGATCATTTGATCCCATGGCATATACATCTGCATGGCGTGTTCCGGCTCTATTGGAGCCGGACCACTAATCTCCATCTGATAGAACTTCAAATCTGTGTTTGCCCTAAACGACAAAACTGAGCCGAGAGACGGCTCAACCGGACTCGGGTGGACAAAAACCTCTGTCGGGTCATTAACCCTTGGATCGTCCGTTTTACGAGCGGTGAACTTCTCTACAAAATCTTTTTCAGCGGTAGACGTTATGGCGGCCACACCGTATACAGGATTTTGGAATGTGGCACCATTGGAGGCTTTAATCAGACATTGGATTAAAGTATACGTCTTAGCAAATGAGAAGAAACCGACTCTATATTCAAAATATTTTGAAATAACTGGGTGTTTGTAGTTACGACGGAAGAAGGCGTTCAGCGCCATAACAGCCGAACCCCTGTTTTCGTAATCAGAATTAATCGCGTTCAGTGTATACTTTTTAGACTTACCCCAACCTCTAGCTATAACGGCTGGATACACCCAACCCGATAAATCCCAAGATCCTCCATCATTAACTACCCAAGGCACAATTTCTTTTGCGCCATTTTCATTATCTCTAACTTCCGGAATAGGACGAATAACAAGGGGCTTAGCGGAATCGTATTTTGGAAAATACAAGCTAAGCCCGAGTTCCGGCTTCAACACTAATTCATTATTACCTAATTCACGACCTAAGTTCTGCTGTCTTTGACGCATATACGACATAATTTTATATTTCTCCAATCATAATACTGTGTTCTGAATTGACCTGTTTTCTGAAGTATCCTGAGTACGTCATATCGAATCGATTCGAATAAGTACTACTCATAATCCTCTTCTTCGGAAGATATTGTAGCAACACTTCCGGCTCCTGACAAATTATGCCACTGCTTTTTCTCTGGGTTTAGTAGCTGAAATTGACCTCCTTTCGGATGATATCTGCCTATGTTAAGTTCAACGGCCCCGGTCTTAACACTGCTCATAGTCATCATATTACCAATAAAAATGCCTAAGAGTATGCCAGCCAAAGCACCGAGCAATAATCCTGGACCAAAACCATCAGGATGTTCAGTGGATGAATCTTTTGCCTCCTTCTCCGTTGCAAGCTCATCGTCGTAGCCCGCACCTGCTCCACTCATTATTATACCCCTTTTTCAGGTGAAATCAAGTAACAAATGTTGAGCGCGCTCAACTTTTCAAATAAGTATCTGAGGCGAACAATATCTGTCAGAAGTAAAAACGGCCACGTCACTTATAACATATTTTAATTTGTCCGACTGAGACAAATGACACGCGACGCTTTCTTTAGGTAAGAAGTCATCCCAATTAAACTGACGATTTGCATACGCCCTTATATAATCATTTACCGCGTTTGACGCACGTCGCATCTCCTCAAAAGCCCACTCAAATGCTATTGGTGAGGCAATATTAGTAGTAGTAGAAGTTTGTCGAGGAAGAATCCTTTCCTCTATTTGTTGAGCAAGAAATCTATCCATTTCTGCAATAATATTACGGTCCTCTCTTTCTTGAATACGCCTAAATGTATCATTAGAAATTATAGTTCGCAGATTAATATAGTAATTTCTTAGATCATCTGTCATCTTCTAACCCCGCTAAAGATTTTCGTTTCTCTCCTATTGTATGTATAAGATCATCAAAATGAACGGGAAAATAACTATTAGCATCCAGACTTACATCAACAGAGAGAGAATGCGGGTCATCCTTTAATTGACCATGACTATGCCCATATACATGATACGATCCATAATGCGAACGGTCCCACACTCTCATAGCATAATGACACCCGACCATAATCCTGCCGTTAATCTTAAATGTCTGAAGATCTGAAATAGACCTGATTTTACGGACAGCTTTGCGATCAAGGGTATATGTTCTTGGGTAGTCGTGATTTCCCAATATCCAATAGATCTTTCCGTTTAGTCTATTAATAATCTCCGAGTATCTATCAGCGTGTATACGTATAGGACCAAACAAGTCCCCAAGAAATAGAACACCGTCATCAGGTTTTATGACAGAGTTCCAATTTTCGATGAGCTTTTCGTTCATCATCTCCGTGCGGTGTTGTCGAATTTCGACGCTTTTAAACTGAGTCTTCCCATCAACGAAGTCAACGTCGTCTTCGCTTACCCACGGTCGGGCACAATAGATAATGATGTTCGAATGATCGAAATGAGTATCTGACGTAAAAAAGTCTATGTTACATGATTCCACGGTTATTATACCTCTATTTGAGGAGCGAAATCATAACTTTGGAAAAACGAAAAGGCAATATTGAACATACATCTATTATCTAGACTTTCTTTTATTCTTAAAATTACTTCCTCTATTTTACGAAGTGTTTCCTTCTCATGTTCTATCATTATTACACTCCAAGCTGCGGAATAAAATCGTGAATTAAAAAGAAAGAACGCGCAATATTAAACATATCCTTTCTACGCCGCATTTCTCTTTCTTTTAAAAGCTCTTCCTCAAAATTCTTAACGAATTTCGGCATCTTTATTATAAATGTGGTAGGCTCGGTATTATAATAAGACGTTGTAGTAGCATTACTAGTAGTATTGGTATACCCCCATCTCTCGTTAGTCGTTGTTTGTGTTCCCGTAAAAGACATTAGCGTCGTCTCCTAAAACAAAAGATATAAGCGAATGAAGTCTATCCAAATTGCCGGTTGGAATTTCTATTAGTTGTATGTTACCGGCATGTTCTTTCAGATGGTTAATTATTAAAGAGTCAAGTTCGATTGCCTCTTTTTCAGTCTCGTATCTGCCGGCATTATCATACCCATCCTTTTGATTACGAAGAAGGACAACATTAATAGATGGATATGATTCCTCAAAGTCATTCGCTATTTGTTGAAGCGATAACCATGATTTCAAGCCGTATTTCCTTGCGTAGCATATCGTAAGGATAAGAGGACAATCAGTAACAACAAGCCGGCTTTCCCCTTCATTCTGAAGAAATACACTCTCATCAAGCATCTCTTTCGCGAAGAGATAAACCTGATCAAATTGTGTAATTGGCTTCTGATTATACGCCCATAGCTTAGCATGCTCTCGAACAAGCTCTATATCTCTACCCGTTTTCTTTAGCTCTGAATATAGAAAGGCGGCCGCCGTGGATTTACCACACGACGGCCCGCCAAAAATATTTATTCTGCGGATTTTTTGCCCGCTAGTCCTCATCAATACCCCAATGAGTGAATATCTCTACATCAACACCTAAAGACTTATTAATACCGGGAATGACAACTTTGTCAGACATAAGAATTGGTCCTAATTCATTTGTAAAAACTGGAACAAAGTCTGGTCTTCCATCGTTTCTTTGAAATCAATGAAGTTATTTATCGCGACGCTTAAGGCGTCTGCAACACACCCTTGAATAGGGTAGTTTGCAGCCTCACGCTGCATCTTGATAATTAACTCTTCATTCCCATAATGCTCAAATTGCCGATACCTACCCCAAGGCGTTATGATATAGCCTGGGTCAGTAACATAGTCTCGGCACTGAAAAATGAACTGGGCAACACCCGGATAGGTGTCATAAAAGTTCTGAATCCAGCCCCGAGCATCTTGAACACTACAAGGGGGACCGCCTTCTTTTTTGATCTCGGTTACGATTGCTCTTGCGCCTCGTCCGTACGGGATGCCGAAGTTCACAGTTTTACTGCAAATCCGTAGGGATTTATGATTATGCTTCACTTCAGCTTCAGAGCATGTCAACCCAAACATCTCTATCGCTCGTTTACTATGAAGATCGTGGTCATTAACGTCCGTTTCAAACTTTCGATCTCCGGACAACCACGCAAGAACATTCAACTCAGCCTGCTTGTAATCCATTTCAACGAGCTTGTAGCCCGGCCTAGCAGTAAACACGCTACGAAGAACCACCTTTTCACCCATGATTCGTTCGTAGTCAGATTCCCGCCGTTTCGGATTATTCTGCATATTTGGTCGAGATGATGTATAACGACCAGTTTCGGCAAGTTGAAGTAGTGTCGAACGAATACGCTCATCTGGGTCAAGATGACAGAATAAACTGCCCTTCTGGTACTTCCCGTCTTCTGTCTGCTTCAGAATCGTTGTTAAGACCTTTGACAGAATTCTAAAGTCTAGAAGTTTCCCTACAATGGGGTGTTGCTCTCTGAGCAACCGAAGTGTAGTCTCTCCCGTTCCAGCACTATCATATTCGCTATCAACTTCGTCGTCATCTGTTCCGTAAACTTGTTCCCAAGGCTGAGAATTCTTCCCTGAGGTCTGAATTGGAGTTAGATTCAACATCTTCGAATCGAATAGAACAGCCCGAACTTGAGGAACGCTATTCGGGTTAAACTCTCCACCCTTAAAAATACCCCTAAAACTCTCAGCCGCGCTGGGGTGCATAAGCGCTGTCGCTTCATCTAGCTTTTGCCTTACAAAGCTTTGAAGCTCATCTAGAATCTCATCGCGCTTAGATTGGAACATCTGAACATAGTGTAATGCCCTCTGTATAGAGAACATAACACCATTTCGTTCCATCTGATACAAGCCGTAAGATGCTGGAAATTCTATTCTGTTATACACTTCAGATAACAGACTGTTCTCATCCAGCAATGGCTTTAAATGCTCGTAGACAAGACAAGTTGCAATTGGGTCGGTCGCCGCGTATGGAAGAAAAACGAGATCTGGAATATCTCCAAATCCTAGTAATTCACTGGCAGCCTCGCTCTTTCTATGATCTGACATCCATTTGTTCAACTCATGAGCGTAGTTTCCCAACGACGTATATCGAATCGTACATGGCTTTAATCCGTGTGATCGTGTTGGAAACAGAACATGATCCATTAACATCGTGTCTGCGCCGCGACGATATTGTGGGGACAAGTCAATTCCATATCCGTCAGCTAACGTATGGAGGTCAGCCTTAAAGTTATGGCCTATTATGCTAACCTCGTCCCTACCAACTACTTCACTAAGAAAGTCATGTATTTGTGATCTCGACAGCTTTTCAACCTTTTCCCCGTTTTCATTGATACTAAAGGAACAGATCACATAAGACTTTTCAGCGTTTGCGCTAATCTGAACAGATCTTGGATCGCCAGACTTTGAGCTCCGACCCGACCATTCAAGATCCATAAAGTATTGATTATGGGGAAGTAGTTCTTGTTTCGCTTGTTCTAACAGTTCTGGAGTATCAATGACTGTATACTCGAACTCGTGTCTTTCACAAGAACCCTCTAAATACTCACCAGCCACATACTCAGCTTCAGCTTGAAAATCTACAACCTTTTCTGGGACATATTCAATTTCAGCTGGATGGCCAGTAACTACAATCGTAAACGACCCGCGCTCAATAGTTGAACTCCTATAAGTCGATAATGTGGACTTACTTCCTAAGATCAACTTAAGAGCATGAGCGCCTAGAATCCAAATGAAGTCCGGCCTTACGGCATTAATTTCTGCCGCCAGTATGGGCAAACACATCTTAGCATATGCGTCTTTATACCCATTTATAGGCCAAAATCGGCATACATTCGTGTAGTAAACTTCATCTATAGGAATGCCGAGATCGATAATTGTCTTCGTCAAAAACACACCAGATGGCCCCACGAATAACCGTTGTTGATTATTCTCGTGGCGTCCTGGCTGCTTACCGATGACCATTATAGGACAAGCAACGGGCCCCCTCTGTTCTGAGAGAGCCCGGTGTCCTGGAAGAAATGTTCGTAGATCGCCGTCAATAATAATCGGCGTTATGGCGTTTAAAAGATGCTCTATTATTACATCATTCTCATCATCGACTGTCCCTAAAGTCCTTCTACCCCACTCTACTAATCTATCGTCTAACTGATTTGAATAATTGAATATCTCTCTCGCAATATCCCCAGCCTCGAATAATGCTACATCTGACATTGCAACTCCCTGATGTCCAATGGTATATTCACAGAAGAAAGGGCAAATATAATCTTATCCCATATCTCTGTCTGCGAATATGACGCTGGATCTCGACCTTGGTCCAACATCAAAGGTATGACGTTCTCGAATTGACCAGACAACTTTTCTCGTAATTTCTGCTGCTTGTACTCAAAGTTAGAATCGTCCATGTCGATAGTATACAAAACTGTTCCGTTACTCCATCGTGAGAACAATAATTGTAACTGCAACGTGGATAAAGAACTTGAAAACATACACACAGCAGGAGGTCCTATACGAAGAACGTCGGTTGGTCCTTCTACTAAAATTACAAAACTGAAATTTGAATCGACAGCTTGACTATAACCGAATAAGTGCCAAGAACACTTTGTTCCCGGTAAGGTTAAATAACGAAGATCGACATCATCGAATGTCGGCTGACGTAGTTGGTATCCGTATAGCCTATCTTGTCCTCTAATAGGAAATACGACCCAACCTTCAGCAAAATGATAATCAGGGTTCGATAAGCTCGTCGCTACTCCAACATCATAGAGAAGCAGACGATCATCAGAAAATCCTCTAGCCTCCATATATTTATAAGCCGCGGAG
>Ga0180432_10003284_pt1 | contig 23317 bp, 24 predicted proteins | sample SS_ome_10_FD_132414 | JGI IMG/M metagenome (GOLD analysis project Ga0180432, IMG submission 132414) | Hypersaline lake sediment archaeal communities from the Salton Sea, California, USA - SS_1_MS_2 metaG | ecosystem: Environmental > Aquatic > Non-marine Saline and Alkaline > Hypersaline >... | reverse complement strand
TATTAAAAACTACGATCCAGACGATATCAAAGTTGATATCAATTCGGAATTGTACTACATTGATACGAGCACGCCAATGTTTAGAATTAACGGTAAAGAAGCAATGGAAGCAGTTCTCTTCTTAAAAAGCACCCCATCGTTCTTGAGGGGGCTTATAAAAGCGGCATTTCTTCAAGAAACCGTTGATCGTTACTATGATTGGCGTAAAGTAACGACAGATCTAGTGGCGAATTTCTACAAGGAACAAAAACCGGAGCTTGTTCCTAGACTAACGAGACTCGTCAATAAATTCATAGAAGAAGAAGCACCCGAGTTTGATATCGAACCACTTACAGTTAGAGAGATTCAAAAGTATTATAAGAGCGACGCGAACATGTGGAGAATTTTTCAAGCTGCAAGAAAAATCGATCGCTTTCTCGAAACCAGACTCTTTAGAAGGAAATATGCCTTTTACTTACCAGGAAAAATCTTACGTTGATTTTTCTTATTTAATTTATAATGATTAGATATTATGACAATGATTAGAAGTTTTATAGCAATGGAATTAGAAGATTCTGAAACATTAAAGAATATTCAAGCATTTTATCCACGTTTATTACAAAACCAAAAGAACCTCAAGACGGTAACAGCAGAAAACCTTCACATGACAGTAAAATTTCTTGGAAACATCCCTGAATCTATAGCGCCGAAAATATACAATATCCTAAGGAAAGATATAAACGAGAATTTATTTCAAGGTAAATCCTTGGAATATCGTTTGAAGGGCGTGGGACAATTTAATAAATATTCGATTTTATGGATAAAACTAGTCGGAAATGTTCAGTTTTTGCAAAATGTTAAAGATACAATTGAAAATTCATTGAGTGAAAAACTCGATATTGAAAGAGATAAGAGAACAAATTTCAAACCTCATTTAACCATTGGGAGATTGAAGAAAAACAAGATTAATTACAAAAATTTTGACAGCTTTAGAAATTTAATTCAAAACAATAAAGATTTGGAGTTCGGAAGGTTTACGATAAATCAAGTAAAGCTTAAAAAATCCGTGTTAACTCCACAAGGACCAATTTACTCTGATCTGGTGTATTGAATGGTAAAAACTCCGATTAAAGCCGTTGTATGGGATTTGGATGGAACGCTCATTCATTTTAAAATTGACTTCATCAGAGCCCGATGTGAAGCTTTTAAAATCTTGAAAGAACACGGCATTCCCAAGAAACACCTATCCATGCAAAACGGCACGATAGACACGATCGTGAAATCTAGAGAATTATTTAAATTTAAAGGATTATCATCCCGGGAAATTGACTCTATTATCAAGATTATAAACGATAAAGTTACGAGTATTGAGCACGAGGCTGCTGTTGATGCAAAGATGATTGAGGGTATTGATAAGGTACTTGATTTCGCTCATAAGAAGAACTTAAAACAAGCAATCTATACTTTTAATACTAGCAAAAATACAAAGATCTCTCTTGAAAGAGTCAATTTATTGAAATATTTTGATGTTATTGCTGGACGAGATAACACTAACAATCCCAAACCTCACCCAGATCATCTCTTATATATTTGTGATAAACTGGATGTTGAACCCTCTGAAATCGTGGTAATTGGCGATCATGCCCGCGATATCCAAGGTGCAATTAATGTAGGTGCTCGTTCCATTGGATTGCTTACAAGATTGGCAAGAAAGGAGTCCTTAGAAATTGCTGATGTAGTCGTTGAAGAGAAGGACATTCCTTCGAATCTAATTCACCTAATTGAAGATTTATCGTGATTTCTTAAAAACAAATCTTAAATATGAATCGCGATATTAATGATATATTCTATAATTGAATGTTATAAAAAAAATAAAGAAGGATAAAAGCGAAAAATGTCAATAACATTTAAGCTCGATGTTTTGAAGCCGCACCAGCCAAACAGCCCAACTCTTGCCCGAGCGTTAAAACAAATTGAGGGCGTTAAATATGTGAACATTCGCGTTGAAGAAATCGATCAAAAAACAACATCTATTATTATTTTCATCCGTGGAAATGAGGGATTATTATTAGACAAAATCGTTGAGGTTCTGGATGGTAATAACTGTGCACTACATAGTGTTGATGAGGTTACTATTCAAGACGATTGAGAACTTTAGTAGAAGCGGAGAGTCAAAATAGTTACACATTTTTAATTTTTTTTATTTATTCCAGCTAGAAGGTTATATTTGAACAGAAAATCGTTCGTGATAATAACAGGGTGAAAAAAAATGTCGATGAACATGACAATTCCAAAAGTAATAAAAGTCCTACAAGAGCAGGGAACCATATCAGATGAGCTCGATTTCGCAATTTTCCAATATCTCCTAAATAAAAGAGGTCCAGGATTCACCGCATGCCAACCCAAGTTAGTAGAAATTGACGGCGGAATGCAAGCAATCCAATTATATATTGACAACACTTTTGTCGATAAGGACAATCAAATAATGGGACTAGGTATTGTAGGCACTCTATTCGTAGATGTTGAGAGCTTGCAAGTAGTCTATTGTACTCCCGCAGAAGAATTGGAACAGAATATTAAGAAGTTAAAGAATTCGGGAATAGACCCCCAAATTAGACCACACGGCAAGTATTAATCGGAAAAACTCCTTCGCTTCTGTGATTGCTGCACTTTAAGTTAAATTCATATTCCTAAAAGATTTAATTATAATTACCATTCAATTACATGTTGATTACAAATGTCGAATAACAAAAGTTATATTAAAGCCCTCATACAAGATTATCTATTGGACGAGGGGCTCTTGAGGAAGAAGATTCCCGATCCCAAACTTGAATTTGGATTTCAATTCACCTTTCCCCCCGGAAATGATCCCATGGGACGTCCAATAGGAAAAACCATGCTTGCGTATAAACCAAAAGGTAAAGAACTTCTCGTTATATCGGTTGGCACGCAAATCTCACAACCTCACATTAACGCCTTAAACTCGTTAGACGAATCCAAGAAATTAAATTTTTTCATGGATTTGCGTAAACATTTCCTCATGAAGGATGTGTTATATCGAATTGACATCCAGAATTATCGATACGAAATAATCGATCAATTTTTCCTTCCAAAAGATGAAAATCTCTCAAAAGATACCTTCTTTAAGAGTATTAGAAAAGTATTCAATAGCATGGCGTATAGCAACATCATTCTGGGAGAATATTGCGCCGGGAAGATCAAACCCGAAGATCTCTCAAAATCAAAAGAATTTTCGTCAGACTTTTCATTATATTCGTGAATAGTAAATTAAAATATAGATGGTTACAAATGTTCGAAAAATGGCTCAGAGCGTTAGGAAAATTGGATTATGTTCAAGGTAAAACCCGTCCAGACGTCGAATGCATCCTCTGTTCGGTTAGAGACGACGACGAAAGGGTGAAATCGTTAAAAGTTTATCAGGACGATATTGCGTTTGCGTGTTTAAACGTGCATCCTTACAACCCCGCGCATTTAATGGTCGTGCCAAGCAGGCACGTGGTAAAATATACCGATCTCACGAAAGATGAGCTCGTTCACATTTTCAGAATGATTCAAGGCTTACAGATGATGCTTGATGATTTATACAGTCCAAAAGGATATAACATAGGAATGAACCAAGGTCGACCTGCTGGGGGGAGTATTGAACACCTCCACGTCCACGTCGTACCCCGGTATGGTGATGAGATTGGATATATAGATATTATTAGTAATACGAGAGTTATCGTTGAAGGTTTGTCCTCTGTTCAGGAAAAACTAAGAAAGAACATTGATCGATATCTGAATAGAGATTTCTTTGATAAATTTTTATAAAAAAAGATAGAAAAAAAATGTAATAAATAATTAACTAAATTTATCGAGTTGCGTTGCGGATATCAGCGGCAGTAACTCTTTTACGCTTGTCCGCTTTACAAACACCAATTGCTGCTTTTGTTGCTTCAGCTGCAGACTTCTCTAAGAAATCAATTAATTTGTCTAACGCCTCTGCGGCTACCAAATCAGCGCCTTCCTTCTTCATCAATCTGCGGATTGGGGCCTTAGCAATGTATCCATCTCCTTTCTTTGCAGCCTTTTTTGGTGCAGGTTTCTTTTTTGCCATGATCTATTCCTCCACTATTAGTTATTTAATAATTTGTAAAATTAAATTGGTATTAATTATAAATTGATAATAAATCTATATAAATGTTACTGTTCGAATCAATACTTCTAGGAATTTTAATAGTAGTTTTTTCTCTCGCTGGGAAAAATTTTGATAAATTTATTTGACCGACAAATTTTTTGAGAATTGAATTTTTTATGCTTACGAGAAGTATCTCGCAATTTTTTGGATGTACGAGAAAAATCTTATTAACAATTCAATAAGAATTTTTGAATATTCATATGGTATATCTTGAATATTTTCAATTCTTTATTAACTATTTGATAGTTAAAGAGGAAATAAAATTTTAATTCTTATTTCTTGGGGTAACGGATCTGATTCTATGCCATCTCAAACGATTTACTAGAAGTGATGAGCAATTTTAATTTTTTATCGCTATAACGCTATTCTTCTTAGAGTGTTTGAGCATGTAAAAAAAATCAAATCGCAAAATCATTCTATTTTATACCCATAAAAAGAAATAAATTAAAATATGATAGTTAAGACAATATTATTAACAATACTTTTAAATAGTAAATATAAGAATATACCAAGATTAGTTATTACTTCCAATAATGGCTGTTCCAAGTGAAGAGGAAATTGAAGACTCGTTGAAAGCATTAGGCTTTACAAAGAACGACTCAAAAGTACTTTTAACGCTGTGTAAATACAAGATTTTAAGCCCCGCGGATATAGCACGAAATTCAGGTGTTGATCGCGCAAGAGTGTACGATTCTTTAAATCGATTAATTGAAAAGGGCTTCATTCAAAAAGAACCAGTTAAACGGGGCGCAAATTATCAAGTTATTCCTGTCGAGAAGATTTTCAAATCAATTAGGATGGATTATAAAAGCAAGATAGAGGAAACTCTAGAATTAGAGAAATTGATTGGCCAATTGGAAATTGACGAAGAAGAAACAGAACCACGAGTCTGGGCTATTAATTCGAGAGAGAAAATTAGGAAAAAAATAAAAGAATTAATCACAAACGCTAAAAAAAGAATATTCTTTATCATCACTCCAGATTTGTTGATGGAGGAGCTCTCAAAAGGAAGTACTGATTGGATATTTAAAGAACTTTGGAACAAGAAATTTGCATCCAGCGAATCGATTCAGATTGTTGTTGCATTAAAATATTACGACGCGTTAAAAGAAGAGATTAAGAAGCTTCTGAAAATTAACATAGTAATGCATTCTATCGAGGGAGATTCGGTGATTCCCTTTGGGCTCTTAATAGCTGATAATGACTTCTTGTTTACGACGTTAGATCAAATTGTTGCGGCGCCTGAATACACTTCGGGGCTCTGGTTAGAACATGGGAAGGATAGGCAAGTTGTTGGATACGAGCACTTGTTCCGCCACTTCATTAATCAACAATGTAAATTAATCGCGTTAACGCAAAAAAAAGCACCATATCAAACCTAATAACTCAAAATAGATAAAAATAAAAAGATTAAAATTTATATTAAAACAAAAATATAACACTATAACCAAAAAAAGGGGTAGGCGATATGAGTTTCGTTGGAAAAGTAATTCTTTGTGGGAGTGCTGGAGCAGGAAAAACGAGCATATTGGCTCGGTATGTAGATGGTCACTTCTTCGAGGAATATAAGCAGACGCTAGGTGCAAATTTCCTCATTAAGGAAATTGACCTAACTAGAATAATTGATGATATCAAAATCAAAGACGAGAAAATAAAGAATTCTCTAAAGCAAAAAGGAATAAAACTTTATCTCTGGGATTTAGGAGGTCAAAAGGATAAATTATTTGCTAATGAATATTACTTCAGTCAAGCCGTTGGAGCCTTAATAATTTTTAGTGTTGACGACGAGGATTCGTTTGCGGACTTGGATTTTTGGGTCTCCAAGATGAAAGAGTTGAGTGGAGAAATTCCATACATTATTGTAGGTAACAAGTCCGATTTAGCTAGGATGGTTGATAAAGAGAAAGCGCAACAAAAAGCAGATGAGTTTGGCGTGGAATACATCGAGACTTCTGCGAAGTTAGACGAAAACGTTGATGAGGCGTTTAAAACTTTATCTATTAAAATACTCAACAATCTAAAATTATAAATTGTACTCTTTATTCTTAATTTTTAACCCTTTTAATTTGATACTTTATATTAATTCAACTTTTCCATGAGTGTTTTACTAATCCCCATCGCTCCCTTGTCAAGGGCAAAATCGCGCCTTGAAAATTATTTTTCACGAGAACAAATAAAGGACTTTACGATGGCCATGTTCAAGGATTTGGGGACTACGCTTTTAAACGTGGATTGTTTCGAAAAAAAAATCGTGTACTGTGCAAGCGATGAAATTTTAGAAATCGCCGATGATTTTAATCTAATTGGCGTGAAAGAAGAGCTAACAGATGCTAAATCTACGTTTGACGCTGTCATTTCTAGAATGAATGATTTTGCCATTAAAAAGTTTAACGCTAACGGGACCATCATTGCATTCTTAGATGTTATCTTGATTACCGCTAAAAATTTTTACGAAATTAACGAACTCTTGAAAAATAATAAATTAGTCGTTTGTCCTGCCATTCATTCTGCGGGAATCTCCATTTTTGGCAGGAAGCCTCCCAATATCATAGAGCCGTGTTTCTCTGATCCTGATATTCCTTCCTTAAGCTTGCTGCTTAACAACGCAAGAGAAAAGGGTATTGAGGAAATTGCGGTTTACGATTCTTTTCGGGCGGGTTTTGACATCGACATCCCGGAGGATTTATTACTGGCGTACGAATACTTGAAAATATTCGATTTAACGCACACCTATACCTACAAATTCTTAAAAAACAACTTGAAATCGTCGTTACAAAAAAAAGATGCAACCAACAATCGAAAGTTTAAGAGCTTGAAAAATTAAGTTTAAAACGAAAATGTGATGTTTATTTTTACCTGCTCTCCCAGAGTTTCCTCAATTAATTTCTGAAACTCTTCTCTTTCATTTTTTAAAGAAGCTAAATATCTCATGTAATCGCTGTTTTTTTTATTCAAATCGTTCTCAAGATGTTCCAACTTTGCAGTGTTAAGAGCAATCTTATTTTTAACATCGTCGAGTTGTTCTGCCAGTCCAGCTTTAGAAATTTTTATTTCAATTTCTTTTATTTTAGCCTTTATCTGGTTGATTTTTTCAATTTCTGCATGTAATACTTTCTCATCAAAGATAGTATTTATATGCTCGATGGTCTTGTCTTTTTTATCTGATTTAAGATTTAACTTATTTTCTTCTAAGGCGTGCCGTAATTTGACTAATAAGCTGGAGAATTTTGCTAAATCCTTACTATCGTTCGTTAATGCTCTAATAGGATTTTTTAAAAAGTCTCTCAAATAATTTAAGTTAATTCCGGGTACGTGAATGGTCTCTCTTTCCAATTCGACTTTCATTTTTTTTAATGCCTTTTTAAAGCTAAGTTGGTCGTTAATTTTTATTCTTAGCTGGAATAATCTATTTTTTTCCATTTCAAGTTGTTTAAATAAGGGGTTTTTCTCGAGTTCCATCAACTCCGAGTTCAAGGCTTCTTGATTTTTATTTCTTTCTTCAAGCTCCTCTTCAAAAGCATCCAAATCGACTTTAGCGTGTTCAATATTTTCTTTTAAAGTAAATAATTTTGGCGTTTTCTTTTTTACTAATTCCTCTGCATTTTTCACATCTCCGTATTTCTTTCGTAAAAATTCATCAAAGAGACTTAATCTTTTCCGAAGTTTACGTGATAAATATTCCAATTCTTTTATCTGAGGTTGTACTTCTTTTTTGAACTTGGGTAAAGATTTTTTTGCAATATCATTGATGGTTTGAAATAATTTTTTATTACTATTTAAAAGCTTTATCAAATTATCGTAATATATTTCATCATCGCCTGGAATCTCAATATCGTCAATTTCTTTGGTGATTCTATCTGTAAAGAAATTTAAAGACCTTAATGCTTTATCTCCGATTTTTCTTTCGCCCCCTGCATCTTGGAAGTGCTCGACACTCCTTCTAAGTTCGTTTAAACCGTTATAAATCTCTTGAACTAATTTTTTTACAGCCTTTTTAATTTTAGAATAAAGAGCGTTAACTTTCTCATTGTAAAAATCCTCTAATTCTTCTAATTCGACTTCGACCATTATTTGTCCTATTTTTTAATTCAATTATATTTATTTTGAGGCATTAATAATCTTTTTGCCATTCATGTATTTTTGAAGTACTTTAGGAATTGAGACAGAACCATCCTCGTTTTGATAATTTTCCAAGATACAACAAATCGTGCGTTCCGTAGCAATTGCCGTCGAGTTTAATGTGTGTACGATTTGTTTTTTCTCAGATGTTCCAACCTTTCCCATGCGAATTTTTAATTTTCTACCTTGATAATCTAAACAATTGCTACACGAAACAAGTTCTCGATAGTTTTCTGCCGCGGGAAACCACGCTTCAAGATCGTATTTCTTTGCCGCATTATCGTTTAATTCCCCTGAGGCTATGTTTACAACCCTATATGGAAGTTCCAATTGCTTGTATATTTCTTCGGCGTTAGCAATGAGTTCTTCGTGGAGTTCCCACGATTCTTCCGGTTTTGAAAATATAAATTGTTCAATTTTTTCAAATTGATGGATTCTAAATATCCCTAAGGTGTCCTTTCCATGCGATCCGGCTTCTCTTCTAAAGCACGATGATACTCCTGCATATTTGAGTGGTAGTCGTTCTGGTTCAAGAATCTCGTCGTAATGAAAAGCAGCTATGGTTTGTTCCGATGTTGCAATCATGTATAAATCCTCATCGTGTATTTTGTATAATTGTTCTTCGAAGTCAGCTAGCTCTGCCGCTGCTTTAATTACTTCGTACTTGATGAAAAAAGGCGTCCACATGGGAGTAAATCCCTTATTTTCTAAAATATCTAATGCAAATTTCAAAAGGGCGAGGTTTAGCATTACCAAATCGCCTTTTAAATAGTAGAACCTCGATCCAACCACTTCTGAGGCTTTTTTCGTGTCCGCTCCTCCTGTTGTTTCAATCAATTTCACGTGGTTTAACGGTGTAAAATTGAATTTTGGGATTTTTCCAATTGTTCTTTCTATTCCATTCCCTTCTTCTGTTTCTGCGATTGGTACTGATTCGTGTATAATGTTTCCTACAACATATCGGTATTCGTCTCTCAACTGCTCATATTGTTTCTTTTTTTGTTCGAACTCCTCTTGTTGTATTTTTAGCTCTTTAACTTCTTGTTTCAACTCTTCAGCTTTCTCTTTTTCTCCAGCCTTAATTAACTTTCCTATTTCTGGATTTAACTTGTTAAGTTTCTGCCTTACGTCTTCGTACTTCTTTAGCGCTTCTCTTAATTTTTCATCGAATTCCAGCACTTTCTTCGCATTCGTAGGATCTTTAAACCTTTTTTTCTCTGAATCGATAATTTTTTCTAAATTTGTTCGGAACAATTCAATATCAAGCACACTTTATTCCCTCTCAATCATTTACTGAATTAATTATTGATATAATATGAATAATTAGATAATATTACTAATTTATTTTTTGAAAATAAAATCAAATTGATAAATTAGAAAAAAATTCACTCGTGAGATATTCTCTCGTTAATTGTTGAGCGCAATAAAGCAGTCTTAATCTTTCTCTTGTCATATCCAACCATATCGATGATTCGCATGATTTTAATGCGTTTACTCTTCCCTTTTAAACCTTCTTCTGCCATGAACTCGTTAGCAAAAATTTCTTTCTCTGACTTTTCCGACATGATTGATTTCATTAATGTTTTGTAGGTAAAAAATTTAATTAGATTTTTTAAAAGGACCTAATTTTTTAATTTGATTCGTGAACTCAGTCACTACTTCTGACCACCGTTTGCCTTCAGAAGCACTAACCCATTCTAATCTAACTCGTTTCTCGTCAATTCCTAATTGCTTGATTATGATTTTATGTAATTTCTTGAATCTTTCGTCCGTGTATTCGTTCCCAGAAATGTAGTGGCAATCTCCAATGTGACACCCACTTAGAAGCACGCCGTCAGCTCCATCTTTTAACGCTTTCAAGAGGAAGGTAGGATCAACTCTTCCCGAGCACATGACTCGAATGATCCTGATGTTTGGAGGATACTGAAATCGTGAAACTCCCGCTAAATCTGCGCCGGCGTACGAACACCAGTTACAACAAAACGTCACGATGTTAGGCTCCCATTCCTTGCTTGCTTTTTTTTTAGATTTTGACATCTTTCACGCGTCCTCCCTTGTTTCGATTTTTTCTAATAAATAGGAATCTATCATGGTATTTATCTGGTTAAAATCGTAATGTTTGACTGAGATAGCTCCTACAGGGCAGGTGGCTGCACAAGTTCCACATCCCTTGCATAAAGCTGAATTTATTGACGATTTTTTAATGGTCATGCTGATGTCTTCGAATTCCATTATTTCTTCCGTAAGGCTTATAGCATTATAGGGGCACACATCAACGCACTTACCGCACCCTATGCATTTTTCTGGAATAACTGCTGCTACTAATCCGGATGTCGTGATTTTATCAGCACTTAAGAAACGACTTGCTCTTCCTGCTGCGCCGTTTGCTTGCGCTATTGAATCTTGAATGTTTTTTGGCCATTGAGCGCAACCACATAGAAATATTCCATCTGTAGCGAAATCTAAAGGTCTCAATTTCACGTGAGCTTCCAAAAAAAATCCGTTTTTGTCTAATGGGACTTTCAGCATCATTGCCAATTCCTTTAGATTATCTGCTGGCACCATTGGAGTTGCAAGCACGAGTAAATCGGTTTCAAATTCCATATTGTCCTGTAAATTCGTATCAAACATTTTTATCCCGTACTTTTCTGGCTTGTTGCCTTTTTTCTTGATTTCTGGTAATCTCTCTAAATCATATCTCAAGAAAATCGCATCTTTTCTCCTTTCTCGGTAATAATCTTCAAATTCTTTCTTAGCCATTTGAAGGTCCCTGTAGAGTACCACGATTTCGAGATCTGGTTTTAATTCTTTCAGAATCTTCACGTTCTTAATTGATGTTGCGCAACAGATATTTGAACAATATGTTATTCCTTTTTTCTGCCGGGCATTAACGCATAACATTATCGTAACGCGCTTTACACCATCAAGCCACGATTTATCTTTTCCATTTAACCTTTGTTCTAATTCCATTTGAGTGATAACATTTGTGTTTTTCTCGTTATATTCAAACAATCCATCAGGTTTGTGTTCTTGTCCACCAGTTGCGACAATAATGGTACCAATTTTTAATTCTTGAACTTTATTGTCTGAATCTAAAATCGAAACGTCGTAATTTCCAACATATCCTTTAATGCTTTCTATCTTGGCGTTTAGAAATAATTGAATGTTATTGTTTTTCTCAACTTTATCTTTGGTTTCGTTCAGTAATTCCGACGCGTTCTTGTGAACCGGGTAAAGCACATTCAGGTATTTTAAATTTCCTCCTAATTCCTTTTCCTTTTCGACCAAGTAGGTCTTGAATCCTTGATTGGCAGTGTTTAACGCCGCACTCATGCCTGAAATGCCGCCTCCAATAACTAAAGCAGTGTGAGTTATGTCAATTTTGTGCTCCATCTGGGGTTGCAATAACCTTGATTTTGAAACGTGCATTCTAATCAGGTCGATGGCCTTTTCTGTTGCGGCTTCCTTTTCAGTCATGTGAACCCAAGAACACTGATCGCGTATATTCACGAGCTCAAAAAGGTATTTATTCAATCCTGCTTCTTGGCATGTTTCTTGAAATAGCGACTCGTGCGTTCTTGGAGTGCATGATGCGACTATGAATCTATTTAAATCGTGTTCGGCGATTAATTCTTTAATTCTAATTTGTGAATCAGAAGAGCACGAATATAAGTTTGCCTCGCACACTACCACATTTGGCAAGGTTTTCACGTATTCTGCAACCTTCGGAACATCAACATAATTCCCTATGTTTATTCCACAATGGCATACCATGACACCGATTCGGGGTTCGTCTGTTAATTTCACTTGTTTTTCTGCTATCTCAAACACTTTTTCTTTCACCTGCGTGTATTTGACAGAACTCAATTGGTCAGCGATTTGCGCGGCTACTCCACTGGCGTCAGCAACGGTCTCTGGAATGTCCATTGGACCTTGACAAAATCCACATAAATACACGCCATCTCTTGAAGAAGATAATTTCTCAAAATAAGACTTTTCTTGAAAGAAGTTATATCTATCCAAATCAATATTTAAAGCTGCTCCTAACTCTTTAACTCCTTTTGAAGGAACTAATGGCGATTGCAGTACTACTAGATTTGCTCGAAACACTTTAAATTCTCCAGATTTGAGGTCTTCGTAGCGAATGATTAAATCGTTCGTTTCGGGATCTTCTTCTATGGTACTTATTTTGGACTGAAAATATATCACTCCATATTCTTCTTGTGCTCTTTGGGTAAATTCGTAGAAATTTTTACCATAAGCCCGAATATCGTGTCTAAAAACGTAGCAACTTGAGTTTTCAGAATGTTCTTGAGTGATAATCGCTTGCTTTGCAGTGTAAGTACAACAAACGCTGGAACAGAAGGGGACGTCTTCGTGCAAATCTCTCGAACCAGCGCATTGAATGAAAGCAATTACTTCAGGCTCTTTTTCATCGCTTAATCTAATAACATGTCCACCAAACGGACCAGAAGCGCATAAAATTCTTTCATATTCTAAACCACTGACAACATTTTTAAAACGATATCCCCATCTTGAAGATAATTTCTCGGCAGGCATTTCGAATCCAGTCGCAACTACCACCGCTCCGACTTTAATATCAAATTCTTGCGGTTGTTGCTCGAAATCTATCGCGTCCGCAGGGCAGGCTTTTTTACATACCTGACAAACTCCTTTGGTTAGGTATAAGCACATTTCTGAGTCGATCAAGTAAATTGGAGGGACTGCCTGTGGAAAGGGTATATATGCCGATTTTCTCTTACCTATGTTCATTTCAAATGGATTTGGAGCCATTATTTTTGGACACTTTGCTGCGCACTCTCCACAACCTTTACACTTTTCCTCGTCGATATATCGGGGTTTTTTAAGGATTGTTGCCGTAAAATTACCAGGATCCCCAGTAACTTTCAACACTTCATGATAAGTCATTAATTCTATGTTTGGATTTCTAAAAACTTCGACCATTTTTGGCGCGAGAATACATAAAGAACAATCCAACGTTGGAAATGTTTTATCTAATTGTGCCATTCTCCCACCTATAGAAGGAGTCTTCTCTACTAAATAAACTTTAAAACCTAATTCTGTCAAATCTAACGAGATTTGAATTCCTGCTATTCCTCCACCAATTACTAACACGGAACCTTCCATTATTATTTAACCTCCTTCTTTTTCTCTACTTTATGTATTAAATTAACGAAAAATTCAGAAACATCTTTTATTTCAATTGACGCAATATCCTCAAAATCGTTTTGAAGACAAGAAAAATGAAGGATGCACTTTGGGCAGGAAGTCACCATCGTGGTACCTGCAGCTTTTGCTTCTAAAAGTCGTTTATATCTTAACGCCTTGGATCTTTCATTACAATTCATCCAAGAGCTCACACCGCAACACAACGCATTTTTCTTATTATGTTCCATTTCGTTGAAAGAATAACCTAAACTTTTTAATTTTCCAAACATCTCACGAATATCTTCTATTAGAGTGCTCTCTTTCGGTAAAAACCTATTTAGCCGGCAAGGGTCGTGATACGTGAATTGAACATCAACTAACTTGTCATCTGGATTTTTAAATTCGATTTCTCCTTGCTTCCATTTCTCGTAGATGTATTCTAAAACATGTTTTACTTCAAACTTGTCGCTAAAATCGTCAAATAACTTTGAATATTCCACTTTTAAAGTTCGATATCCTTCAGCGCAGGAAGTTATGATGGTTGAAACTCCCGCTCTTTCAAATAATTCGTAATTCTTCTTTGCTAAGTCGATGAAGGCTTCGAATTTACCTTGCCCCCAGTATAAATCGTGACCACAACAACTCTCGTCTTTCCGGACGACAATTGGTTTATCTTCAATTTTAGAGATTATTTTTAAAGTGTCAGAAGGAACATTATCCAATTCGTCAAACTCAAATTTAAAATATGGTTGACATCCAACAAAATACATGATCTCTCCTGTATCGGAGATTTCACATTCTTTTGGAACCCAACTAAGATCCCGTTTTGGTTCCATGTGTGAATAACTCATGAGTTCTGAAATAGTCGTGTACATGGCTTTATGAGCGATACTGTCATCCAAACATTGTGCATCTCTCTGCCTCATTTTATATCTTGCCATTCTCACGATGTCAGCAAAATTTACATCCTCTGGACAATTCTGCAAGCAGCTATTGCATGTTAGACAATCGTTTAAAATGCCACTAGTAATTATCTTCTCTTCAAATCCTTCTAAAATTTCTTGAATAATTCTACTAGGTGTAAATTTTTGAACTTTAGATAATTGACAAATTCCAGAACATCGGGCGCATTGATAACATCTCCTTAGTAACTTTCTCATTTTAGGTTCATAAATCTTATCCATGTAAACTTCATTATCGCTGAAAACTGGTTTTATTTCTCCCTTCTTCTTCATTTGAGTCATTTTACTTTACCCAATCGTTATAAATTGTAATCTTTTCTAATAATTCTCTACTTTTTATCATTATCACTATAATAAGAATCATGTTGGGGATTTAATTTATCTTTCGATTATATTTTAATCGTGCCCATTAATGATAATTTGGTAAATCTTTTACAGAAAAAATGTTTCACTTCATATAACACACGATTGAAGATAATAAAACTCAAAAAAAACAAACAAAAAAATTATTAAATTTCTGAGTTGCACTAATAAAAGATAAGATTTAGTTTTATTATCCGAAAATTAAAATTTATTCAATTATTTCCTACTTCAAGGAGATTTTAAATTATAATTTAAAAAATTTAAAAATTATTGGTGGTACATAACAAAGGTGGATTTGATGTCTGAAAATCAGACCAATGCTAAAATAGGAGTCTATGTTTGTCGGTGAGGAGTAAATATCGGTGCTGCTGTTGATTGCGATGCTGTCAGAGAATTCGCAGAGGCCTTACCTAATGTAGTCCATACTAGATGCAATGATTTTACATGTAGCGACCCTGGGCAAGAACAAATAAAAAACGATATCATGGAGTTAGGTTTAGATAGAGTCGTTGTTGCCTCTTGAACTCCCAAAATTCACGAACCTACTTACAGGTCGGTATTATCTGATGCGGGATTGAGCCCATATTTCTTTCAAATGGTCAATATACGGGAACATTGTTCCTTCGTCCATTTTGACGATCGTGGAAAAGCAACGGAGAAAGCTAAAAGACTAGTTCAAGGGGGAGTGAATCGTGCGAGAGAATTAGAAGTAATCCCTCGAAAAGAAATACCCGTTGAAAGAGCTGCGTTAGTTATTGGAGCGGGAATTGCAGGTATGAATGCTGCGTTGGATTTAGCAAATCAAGGGATACAGGTGCATCTTGTCGAAAAAGAACCCACAATTGGTGGCATGATGGCAATGTTAGACAGGATATTTCCAACGGACGATTGTGGAATATGAGTCCTGGCACCAATCATGGTAAACGCCGCAAAACACCCCAATATCACGCTTTATACTTATAGCGAAGTTGTAGAGTTTAGCGGCAACACGGGCAATTTCAATGTAAAAATACGAAAAAACGCGAGATATGTGGACGAAAAGAAATGCACGGGCTGCGGTCTGTGTACAACGAAATGTCCCATAAAAGTTCCGAGGGAATTCGACCGTGGTATCGGCGAACGAGGTGCCATTTATATACCTTTTCCTCAAGCTGTTCCCAAAATAGCTTTAATCGATAAGGAAGCATGTATTGACTGCAAGAATTGCCAGAGAGCGTGCCTTGCTGAAGCAATTGATTTTGAACAAGAGCCAGAATACATTGATGTGAAAGTAGGTGCCGTCATCGTTGCAACCGGGTATGATGAATATCCAATAATGAAGTATAACGATTATAATTACGGAATATTACCTGATGTCATAACCCAAATTGAACTTGAGCGGATGTTAAGTCCAATCGGACCTACGGGTGGACATGTATATCGTGTATCGGATGGAAAGGTACCTAAAAAGATCGCAATGATACAATGTGTTGGTTCGCGATCCGTGAACGGCAATCCTTATTGTTCGGTTGTTTGCTGCAGTGTTGCGCTGAAAAACGCTCAATTGTTAAAACAAGAATACCCTGATATAGAAATAACGCTATTTTATATAGATATTCGAACACCAGATAAGGGAAACGAAGAATATTATAGAAAAGTAAGGGATTACGATATTAACATCATTCGAGGAAAGGTTGGCGAAATCACGCAAGATCCTGAAACTAATAAATTAAATGTAAGAGCATATTCGTCTCTAACTGATAATATTATTAACTTAGACGCAGATCTCGTTGTCTTGTCAACAGGAATTATTCCTTCAAAAGGAACCGAAGAGGCGATTGAAACGCTCGGATTATCCAAGGGACCAAGCGGATTTTTATCTGAAAATCATGTGTGTTTGAGCCCTCAAGAAACAAAAAACGTCGGAATTTACATCTGTGGATGTGCAGCGGGTCCAAAAAACATTCCGTATTCTGTTTCCACAGCGTTAGCAGCTTCAAGCAAAGCTGCGATCATTTTATCAAGTGATACTTATAGTCAGGAACTCATTATTGCTGAAGTAAATGACGATCTCTGTATGGGATGCCATAGGTGCGAAAAACTCTGCGAATACGAAGCGATTCGCGTGAACGAACAGGATATTGCAGTTGTTGACGATTTAAAATGCAAGGGCTGCGGTGTATGCGTTACCTCTTGTCCTGCAAGGGCAATTGACTTGAAATATTATAGAGAAAAGCAACTCACGGAAGAAGTCAAGGGAATTGGAGCTTTTTGCGTAGAGACAGCTGATATAAAAAAAGAAGCCGTAAAGGAGTAAACTAATAGAGATGAATAATCATGACAGAAACGAAAACAGAACTTTCAAGGAGAATTATTGCGTTTGGTTGCGATAAATGAGGATATTCTGCCGCAGATTTAACAGGAACTACTCGAAAACTTTATACTACTGATGTTCATATAATAAGAGTGAAGTGCACGGGAAGAATCGGGATTCATATAATCATGGATGCGTTTCTCAATGGAGTAGATGGCGTAGCAATAATCTCTTGAAAGGAAGGTGAATGCGAATTCGGAAGAGGAAACATGAACACATACGAACACGTTAACTTCTTAAAGAAGCTTTTCGATCATTTAGGAATTTCTGGAGATAGAATACAGCAATATTTCTGTTCAGCAGCGGAAGTGGAAAAGTTTATATCTTCTGTAGAAGATATTTCCAAAAAAATTCACGCGTTACCTCCTCTACCAAAAAAATAATCCGAATGAGGATGAATATCCAATAAAAATAATAGATTGGATACAACTGACCCTTAGCTAGGGTGTTCGGAATGAAGTTTAAAATTTTAAATAAGTAATAAAAGAATTGTAATATAGAATGGCAACTGAAAAAGATTTAACATGGGAATTTTTACATAGCGTTAATGAAACGCTAGATTCATATAGAGTTCGGGCGTTAATAGACGCCAAAAAAGATATCTTAGAAGCAGGGATTTACAACGAATCTCAATACTACGATATTTTATTCAAAATGTTTGACGAGGAAAGGTTGAAATACGCTTTATATGATTTTTTAAAAGATAATCAAGATAATAATTATAATACAATTAAAAAATATTCTCAAGATAATTCAATTGAATTTAGTAAGGTTTTGAGTTTTTTGGAACTATTAAAAAACGAAAAGCTAATCAAAGTTGAAGAAATTCACGATAAAATTGAAGGAGATGAAGATACTCCCGATAAATTTATTTTTAAAGATCTATCAATAACAGTTTCCGAAATCGAAGGAAAAGACATTTCAAAAATCAAACCCATTTACGAGCCTGTCAAGGTTATTTTTGACTCGAAATTGTGCTCTGGATGCGGCATGTGTGAAGGAATTTGCCCCGTGGATTGCATTACGCTCAGCAATGGGGTTGGAAAAATAGACAACGATAAATGTATTCGATGTGGATTGTGTTATTTCGTTTGTCCAAGAACATATTTACCAATTAAAGTCTTAAACATGACTCAGGAACGAGCTTCTGAGATTAATGATTATGGAAAAGTAGGCTATTTTAAAGAAGCTTACGTGGCACAAACAAAAGTAAAGGAGATTTCAGAAATATGCCAAGATGGAGGAATATCTAGTACGGCATTGCATTATCTCTTCGATAAAGGGAAGATTGATTTAGCGTTTGGTGCAACAATGAGCGACGATCCTTGGAGGCCCGAGCCGATGATGTTGGCATCTAAAGAAGACATCTTAGCAACTGCAGGTACAAAATACGTGAACAATCCGAACTTGAAGTTATTAAAAGAAAAAGGACTTGATGATAAAAAATTGGCCGTTGTGGGCGTCCCTTGCCAAATGCAAGCCTTGTTGAAATCTGAAATATATGACATTGGGATCCCTTCTTTTAATAGCGTGGAATACCGAATTGGCATCTTTTGCATGGAATCTTTTTCTTACGAGGGACTCTTAAAGATTTACGAGATGCTTAACATAAACGCTAACGATGTTAAGAAGACTGACATTAATAAAGGGAAGTTCTTTGTATATCCTAAAAACGGAGAACCGTTATCAATCCCAATTAAAGAAATTAATCATTTAGCAAGACACGATTGCGAGTTGTGTTTCGATCTTACCTCTGAATCCGCAGATATTTCTGTAGGCTCAATAGGAGCCCCGGCAGGTTGGAACATGGTACTCATCCGTACAGAAAAGGGGAAAGAACTCTATGATGGTTTGATTAAAGAAGGTTTGATTGAATCAAAAGACGTGAAAGATGTGAAACCCGGTCTTCCAATGCTTCAAAAAATCGCCAATATCAAGAAAAATGGTTGCAAAAAGCACATTGCCGCAAAAATAGAAGCAACTCAAAGATATCCTGAATATTAATCAAAACTAATTTTAACTAGAATCAACTTCTCTTCTTTAAAGATATTACCTTGCTCAATTACTCTAAAAACCATAAAATTAATTAAAAAAAAAAACTTACAACTACTATATCAATCAAATTTTTCGTTTGTTAATAATGAGTTCAGCAATTCGCCCAAAAAATTTCAAGGAAAAGGTTTTTTTTCGACAACTTAGATCGCAAATTGATGGTGCTGCGAAAGTAGAGCACGGTTTGACGCAAATTCTAGGTGTTGGTAGAAGATTCGCACAAGCCGTAGTATCTGTAGCAGGAATTGATCCAAATTCTCGAATTGGGGCAATCTCCGAAAAAGATCTTAATAGAATCGAAGAAATAATATTAAATCCCATTGAAAATGGAATTCCTACTTGGATGGTCAACAGAAAGAACGACCTAAGAGATGGAACAGACAAGCATATTATTGGAAACCAGTTAGAAATCACGGTACGACGCGATGTCGAGAGGATGAAGAAGATTAGAAGTTATAAAGGCGAACGACATCGACGTGGATTAAAAGTGAGAGGACAGAAAACTAAGAGTACAGGTAGGCACGGACTCGTTGTAGGCGTTTACCGAAGAAAACTCAAGGGAGCAAAGTAAAGAGGTAGATGATTATGGGCGATCCAAGGAGATTAAAGAAGAAATTTAAAAAACCAAAACATCCTTTTCAAAAAGAAAGAATGACCGAAGAGCTGGAGTTTCTAGGCAAGTATGGCCTTAGAAATAAGCGAGAATTCTGGAAATTCCGTACCATGTTAGGGCGATGGAGGGGAATCGCAAGACAATCGAGAACTTTACCCAAAGAAAGAGCCGCTGAAGTGCAACAAACCTTAATTAAAAAATTAAATAGACTTGGAATTTTAGGACCTGAAGCAGAATTTGAAGACGTGCTCCTTTTAAGCGTTGAAGACGTCTTAAAACGGAGATTACAGACGCAAGTTTACGAAAGAGGACTCGCCAGCACCGTATATCAAGCGCGACAATTAATCGTTCACGGACATGTCCAAGTAAATGGCAAAAAAGTTAATGCTCCTTCTTATATTGTTAAAAGAGAAGAAGAAGATACGATAAGTTTTGTTCCAAGCAGTCCACTTGCGGGGAAAAAAGCGGAGAAAGTAGAAGTTAAAGAAGAGGCGTAAAGTGATTAAGAAATGAGTAAAAAAGAGAGAGATCATTGGAGCATTATTAACATTTTCAGTTCATACAACAACACGATCTTTTTTTAAGAATTTCTTTTATCTCTAAGTATTTAAATAGATATCTTATTTTCATTATATTAATGGAAGGAAAAATTCCTTTAGATGAAAATTACTTTAAACGATTTGCAGAAGTCATAAAATGGTTCAACGAAAAAGAAGGAATTGATAAAACGAATCTTGATTTGGAAAAAAATTACGAGTTGTTTAAACAATTCATTAAGAACGATAGAAGTAGTTCACCATTAGGAATGGAGAACGCGTTGTACCTATTTGAATTGGAAGAGAAAGAAGGACATCTCGTAAAGAACATGTTCATGTTGTTTCAGATCATCTCATTGATTGAGAACGCAGACGATCCCTTGATAAATTGGAGAATTGAAAGTTTTGAGCAATATTTAAAAGATATGCTGAAAAGCGAATTTGAAAAAATTGAACGGTATTGGCGAGATTTCAAAAATGATGTCATGAAATTTTCGGGATTTGTGTCTAAAGGAATTGAAGTTTTGGGATTCTCCTTTTTGTATTATTTGATGCCTTTGATAGGGAAAAAAGAATAGTTTTTCTTTTTATAATACACTAAAAAAAATGAAAAAAAACTCTATCTTGATTTTTGGATGCTTGAACCTACGACGGCGTTAAACACCCTTAGCCAAGAGCCGTTATCTCGGCAGTTCTTGGTTTCGCAGAATATTTTCCTACACATGTGCTCTGTTGTTAAATTGTTGTTCTTTGTTTTCCTTTCGCGGCGATCAAAACGTTTCGGGAGAGAGGATACATACACTCTCCAGATGGCGGGCTATATCCAATGCCTGAGATGGCTTTTGCTTCGGGACAGTTTAGGACCGATAATGAAAAAAGAAAATTCGTTAAAGAAACCATTATCGAACAAATGGTCAAATACTATCCAAATAATATCGAGAAAATAGACTCATTAAAAGAATTTTCTATAAAGCTTGGCTATGCTTCTAAAAACAGAAGAGTTAGCGCATGGTTAAAAGATGAAATAGGAATTGAATTGTTTACTCAGGTTTTTACAAAAAGGCAGACAACAGTGGCAAATATAAAGCGTCAAAGAATGTTCAATGTACTTGATATTCAATTTGAACAATTTATGCGAGATGATATAGATAATTTCTATTCAATAGGGGAAATGGCTAGAATTCTTGGATCTAGTAGAAAGTCAGTTAGGGAATGGGTTGGTGAATTTCTTCTTGAGAAGTTTGGCTCTCAAGACATCGCAGCTCAAATGAAGGAAGATATTTGGTTGTTAAAGAGTACAGCAGCTAATAAAATGAAGTATGAACATCTTGAAGAAGCATTACCTGATGGTTTTGAATTAATTACCACTCAAGAGGAGTTTGATGATATGCAAGAGATACCCTCAATGCGCGATATTGAATATAAATGTATTGAGGGTCATATAAATACAAGGCGTACTAGCGTGCTTTTATATAAGGGATTTTCTTGTAGTCATTGTGTCCAATATAAGTGTCAAGAGATTATGAGGTTATATATGGAAAAAATCCTTAAGGTGAGCTTTCCTCATAAGACTTTTACTCGAGCATTCAATATTCCTTGGAACCAGCATCAAACAATAATCGTTGACGGAACGCCTCAGACCGTTGCAATCGGAAGGCTTGAATTTGATGGTTTTAACGCAAGGGTAGAGATAAATGGAAAAATCTTTTCGATAGCATTCGAATACGATGGTCGTCATCACGACGATGAATATCATTATTATTATACCAGATTTAATAGGGATTACGGGCATGTAAGGGCGGCCGACTCATTAAAGAATAGTATTGCTAAGAATAGAAATATCATAATCATTCGGCTAAAAGAAGTTCGAGATTTTGACATAGAGCATGTAAATCTATTTCAGGATGAAATCATAAGGCAAATTGAGCAGCAAACAGGGGAAAAGTTAGGAAATATTCCGAGGTATACATACGATGCAGGTAAAAAGAGATTAATCTCTACTGCAGGAATCGATAATTCCGACAATTTTTTAGGAAATAGATAAATATTCGTTTTTTTTTTTATTAATTAATTACTACTATTTTTTCGGTTTTTAGAATAACAATGACGAAAAAAGATTTGTCAAGAATGGGTCTTTGTGACGATAGAACGGCTAAATCATGTCCATGTAGGTACACGCATCGTTCTGGTGTTTATTGTAATCTTCCTGAGTATATTGTGAATTTATTCGATGGGACCAGAGATAAAAATAGCGAAGAGTATAAGACGTTCTTAAAGCAAGTTTGCAAGAGGGAACGGCAATTGCTGCAAGGAATGGATTTACATTCAAAAGAAACGCATTACAGGTTAGCTAAAGCTGTTAATCAAATGGAAAGCGGAGAGATAAAGCCCGGCGACATTGTTTATTGTTCTAAGGAAGGAGATCCCGTGCTTTTTCTCGAATATCCAGAGCAGGTTCATTTCGAGACATATCATAGGTTGGGTGTCTTTCCTTGTGGTGATGCTAAATATCAAGCATTGGATGGGGAGATTATATTTGCGCCCGTTGCTTGTTTTACGAAAATCTCAAAAGGTAATTATTTTTCTACTCATAAAATCAGCAACGAGGAGGATAACAGTAGAGAGGGATTTGATAGATTAAAGCGTCACGAACGACTGAGAGGACAAGCAATGGCCGAAGGTCTTAGAGTGGAAACAAAAAGAACTCTTGAGGGTTATGAATTAACATTTTACGGAGATTCTCAACAAGCCGTCGATGATTTTGTAGAGCTGTGTTGTCGCCAAGATTTTAGATTATATTAAAACTTTTTCCATATTATCATTGTTTAAATTATTGCATCTACATAAGAAAATAAAGTTCTTAATGCCTTTATTAATTTTTATCTAAATTAAGTCGGAACTGAATGAAAGAAGAAATAGTATACTATTTCGATTAAAAATTGTATATTATATTATTGCAAATTTAACTTTATA
>Ga0180432_10003283_pt1 | contig 23327 bp, 32 predicted proteins | sample SS_ome_10_FD_132414 | JGI IMG/M metagenome (GOLD analysis project Ga0180432, IMG submission 132414) | Hypersaline lake sediment archaeal communities from the Salton Sea, California, USA - SS_1_MS_2 metaG | ecosystem: Environmental > Aquatic > Non-marine Saline and Alkaline > Hypersaline >... | reverse complement strand
TCGTCAAAGTTTGCTTGTAGCATCTGTAAACGTATAAATGCAAGGATTGCAGGAACGTGGTCTTGCTTTACATAAGGAAAACCCTCTTCATCTAAAGGTATGGCGTTGTAGGATATTGTTACCTCGCTTACATTTCTTGATGTATAGATGTAGCACCCATTGGTGTACCAACGTATGCAACCGCACGAACCGTTGCTCCCACCGCAAGCGCAGTTCTTATTGAAGTAAGAACCAACGCCTGTGTACATACTTGGGTTTGAGCCAAAACATACGTCTGTGAGCATATACACATCATCGGGTAACTCTATCTTAGTTGTAGGGGCATTAGGCTTTATTGTGTAGTTATTGACTATGTGCAAGCCGTCAAATGTTCCTATTGCCCTTTCCGCTTCAATAATCCAATAGTACAAATGCTCATCCCATTTGCTTATATCAGACCTATTGCTTGTAAGGAGTAGCCTGTTTTTTATTTCAGAAAATGATGCTCCGCAGTCGGCACAATTACCCATGCGACAAAAGTACAATTTCTTTAGCTGACACCCTTTTTATAGTGTTTGAATTACTAATACTTCACAACAATAGATGCTTTTTGTGAGAGAATATCTTTTATCTGACCAAAACCATATTCTTCCAAAGGCAAATACCTGTCATCGTAAGCAACACCCCTTATGTCATAGCATACGCCATCGTACTCAAAAACAGCGTGGTCGGCATTGTAAAGCACCTTCCCTTCGGGGAATATCTCCCTAAGTATCATAGCAAACTTCACACAGCTTCCGTTGGTGTAGATGTACTCACTTCCCATAAAGCTATCCCTTATTCTTTTGATAACGCTTAGTATCTTTTTGTGTCGTGAAATCATGAGTACTATTTTACCCTTATCAACTGATTATGCCTCCATACAGCCTTTGTACTCTTCTTTTTCTTAGGTGTCCATTGCATACGCTTATACTCGTAATCATGGTCGTAGAAAGCCTCATACAGCCTCCTGCGTAAACGATACTGTACCTTTAGATACATACGCCACATCACCGTTCTGTATATCACCTGACCATCGCTATTAAAAAATATAGTCGGGTAGCTGTTGCCCTTGCGCATAAAATCATTTATGCCGTACTTCTTACCACCACCTATCGTAAAATCCCTTGCATAGCCTGTGCTTTTCCACCTGTCTGCCTTCATCTGCCGAACCACAAAAGTGCCTATCGGTGTTCTTACATCCTCTCCGTCCTCTATCAAAGCGTCAAATACAATCTCCAAGTAACGCCTTGCTATCCGCTTATACAGATATTCCGCTGCCTTTCTCCTTATCCCATGCGTTTCTATGTAGTCTTGCATATAAGACCTACTATACTTATCCCATAGAGTGGGTAAGGTATTGCTCTTTATGTATCTGTATTCACCCAACCTTGTTCCTCTTTGGCTTTCTCTCATACTCACCCAATACCCAACGTAAAGCTAAGGTTCTTTCAAATAGCTGTTCACGCAAGGATAGTATACTTTTGTTAGAACGCTGTGTTAATGCTTTACCAAAGCCCGAAGATACTACATTGGAAAGACCATCCATTTGAGCCTCACAACGCTGTATCTCTAAACGTATCTGTTCTTCTTTTTTCATCTACCTTTGTTTGCCATAAAGATAATAAACACTTTTTAGTGAAACAAAAAAAGGGCAGTGACTTTACTCACCGCCCCTTTATAGTCCTAAGGCATTAGGCTCTTAGCACGATGGATTTGCACCGCTCTTAGCCAAATAGCCAGAAGCAGTTGCAGTACCATCGGTGATGTCGTAGAACGCTGTCAGCCAAGCATCTCCATCACCATCGTTCACCACAAACAACCTGCAAAACTCTTCGCAAGCCTTGTAGCAATCCTCACAACCCTTAACAGGGTTTACAACAAAGCTACGGTAAGTGATGTCCAAAGTGTGATAGGTAGCAGAAGCACTGAAATTAGCAGCAGGAACACCATTGTAAGTCAAGTTAGCAGCTTGCCCCGCACCAACTACGTTGGCAGTAGTAGCAACATTTACTAAGTTGTCAGTGATGTAATCTACATTAAACGCACAACCCGCTGTGTCAGCAGTAAGCGTAAAAGTAGAACCTGTGTCAGCAGCCGTTACAAACGCTAACGGGTCAGCATTAATCTGTGCTACAAAGCTATCGACAATTTCAGCAGCAGTAGTGTCTGCATTAACGTCTACATTGTAGGTGAGGGTTACTACATCCTCACACTGTACCTGCGACAACTGAATTTCATATACAGCAGATGAGCCACAGCAAGTGCCAACAGAAAAACTTGAAGGCGCAATAGTGTTCACCTGTGCAACAGCAGTAGCAGCACAAGTTAAGTCAATGTCCACAATATCAAAGTAATTGATAGTGCGGGTTTCTCCAACAGAGGGTACAGTAAGTACCCCCGCAGAAATCGTAGGGTCATCCGTTTCAGCACTAACCACATCCACGCATTGTGGAATAGGCGTACATACACAGGGCAGACTTTCAGGAATGGTTTGATGTGCCATTATTTATCTTTTTTTTGTTTTTTCAAAATTAGTTTTCTCTTGTTTCGTTCTTTGCCGTTACATATCTCGGAGAGTTCATGTTCTCCAATGCCATGTCACGGGCAATATCCACAATTTCGTTATGGAACTGTATGGGTATGTCCAAAACATCAGTAGGACTACCAACAATATCCACAACCTTCGGTCTTTTCAAATATCGAGCATACACATTTACGGGTGGCGTAACACTCTTTATCTCCAAGACATCACCAACCTCCTCATATCGAGGGTCGGCATTTGTTCCCCTACTAAAAGGGTCTTGGTCGTCAAGGTCATCTAACTGTTGGGGGGCAATTCTCCGTGTAATAACATGGCTCGAACCACCCGAACTAACAGTAAAACTTCCTGTCAAACTCAAAAGGTAAAATAAATCAGTCAACAAAGCTAAGTTAAAAGTAGAACCCGATTGCAAAGCACTTGTCTTTACAAGCAACCGTAACTTCTCCCTCGCATCCTCATCAACCTCAAACATCATATATACGTTCTGCACAAATTTGTCAACAGCCTTGTTTAGCCAATCCGACTTTTCGTCATCATTGAACCATAACCCACCACTCTCATCGAGTTCAAGGTCTAACTGTTCGCCCATTTCTGCATACGTCATATAACGCTAATTATTTACCTCTTAGCTACCTCCGAGTTCAATAAGGTTAGTAACGCCTCGTCTTTGACAAGTTCCGACACAATGTCGTCAAACGATACCCCCAACTGATGCTCGTTGAAGTAGAAAATTCCAATTTCCCCCTTGCGGCTTACTATTCCTAAGTCCACCGCCTTGCGCACCAAAATAACTATGTGCTTGTAATCATCCTCATAAGCCTCAATAAAGCCTCGTGGGTCATCATTAGCCTTCTCTATAAGGTTCTTCATAACCCTGTTATCGTTGCCCTCATGCAACCCAAAATAGTACGCAAATTCACGCCTGTCCTTTGGATTACTTAATTTATTGGCAATAATATTCTTAGCCTTTAATTCCAACTCAAAGCGGTCTACCGCAGACGCATCGTCCATTTCAGGCTCGTCAATAACAAGCAACGGTGCGCTCGCTTGAAACGGATGCAAGTCCTTATCACGCATCTCCTTCGCAAACCGAAATTTCAAATTGTCAATAGGGTCTTTCAGGTTAAAGTAAATCGGCTCTTCCGATATCGTTACCCCCCATGTCATTTCCCCATACATATTGTAATTAACCTTGTCGCTCTTGTCAAACTTAATCTGTCTGTACCTTCCATCCCTATCACGATACTCCGAAAACTTAATAGGAGCATTGTGCCTCACAAACTCCTTGTTTCTCCTAATAACACCAAAGGTAATCTCATCTTCTACCACCTGTGTCTTTGCTTTGTTACTCGCCATTTTTGTCTATTATATTTTCTAAAAATAAAAAAGTGGTGAGGGTATATCTACCCCCACCATTATATAATCCTTTTAGGATGCCGCAACAGCTTTCAGCGATGCAGTTTCTTCGGGATTGAACACCGCAAGCATATGCTCACTCAAATAGTGTTCTTTGTGTCCGTCATAACCGCTCGCAGCCCACATTGGCGCACCGCTTTCAGGTGAAATCATACCCGCTTCGTATTTCGCAATGAAGCGTCTGTCACCACGACCTTGTGCGTCAACTCGGTAAGCAGAAGCAATGTTCTGACCCTGACCCGCAGCGTATACAGGGAAGAAGTACATATCGTATGCAGAACTATCTTTACCCTCAATTTGTGTACCTACGTGGATGCGTGGGTCAATGAACAGCATATTCGGCATGAGAACAACATCTTTACCCATGAAAGAATAAGATTTGAATTGCTCACCAACCTCAATCTCCTTACCCGCAACAGCGTTGTAGAATAAGGTTTTGTAGCCTTCCTTGAAGTCATCACGCATGGCAGCATCAAATGCTCTTGCTCCGTAACCGTCACCTGTGTGTGCAGTAATCTTGGCGTAGGTAGCAGCACCACCGAACTCAATCAGCGATACAATTCTATCCTTGATTTTTTCCACCAAGTTGCTGTTGTAAGGAACGTAAGTGTCAGAGTTAGCACCCGCAGTCTGCTCAATGTAACCAGCACCTGAAACGATGGGGTTGCCCTCGTCATCAGTCATCCAAGTTGAACCATTGTCAGTAGTAGTCTTTTGACCAAACCACCTTTGTTGCTCCAACTCCCATTGGTGCTGTTCCAAAAGTTGTTTCTGATAGTTGAAAAACCAATACTTAGAACCATCAGTAGGGTTAGTTACCCATGTAACAGTAGTAAGCAGAGAGTTGTCAACATCCAAAGACTTACGTGCAATGGTGAACCAGTTGTGATACCAGTCAAGACCAGCTACACGACCATAGCCTTGCTTAGAGCCATTAGGGAATTTAGTTCCAATATGACCCGCCTTTTTGTTTACCGCAAATTCAGAGGTAGGTACTGTAACAACGCTTTTCAGTTTCACGCTGTAACCGCCTGTAACCTTTGTAGGTACAGATACTACCTGAACTACATAGCCGCCCTGTGTTTTCAAAGAGTCACCCAATGCAGGGGCATTTTGAGTCAGAGCAATCAAAGTACCATCGGATGCAGTAGAACCACTTACATAACCCCTGAAGACAATAGGAGCAAATGGTCTTTGTTGTACCGCCCAAGATACGTTGTCATTGGCAAGACGTAAACGTCCTGTGCCATCGCTTCCAAATGCGGAAGTCATAAAGTTCATTGTATACCCCTTTTGTGCAAAATGCAAGGTATCAATAACCTGTGGCTTTTTGTTTAGGTTGGCAATCAGGTTGTTCTCCGTCAAACAGACAGAAGAATCGTATGTTGCCTCACTGTATTGTAAGTTATACATGGTTTTCTTTTTTTCGTTTTTTCGTTATCAATTTTGTAGGTTAGAACCATCCAACAACAGAACCCTTCTTGCCGTTTCCTTCCGATGCCGCCCGCACACCATCAGATGAATTTCGCAAGCCCTTCAAAAGCTCCTCCGCCTTCTCGCCCTTACCTTTCTGAACAAGCCCTTTTATGATACCGTCCTTACTACGTATAAACTGCGCTAACTCAATCATCCTTTCAGGATTTCCCTTAAAGGCTTCTTCGGTGATAGTGTTTATATCCTTTTGGAAAGAACCAGTTGTGATGTACTTTGTCATCTCTGTTTTCCATCGGGTAACACCATCCGTATCTTTTGCTACCTTGAAACCAAAAACCTTTTCAGTTTCTCCAATAGCCTTCGATACATTGTTATTCACAGTAGATACGAAGCTCAACTCCTTATCTCGTGCTTGTTTTCTCTCGTTCTCCATCGCAATAGTCCGTTCCTTTATAGAACCCTTTATGCTATTACGAACCTTAATGGCTTCAATCTCTAAATTGCCATTCTTTTCCAACGCACTTATAGTCTTGTCAATATCTTCTTTACTCCAACCTAAAGCCTCGTATTCCGCTTTCAAAAGGTTTTCATCGCTATAACTTAAATATGTCTTTAAGTTTGCAACTACCTTATCTGTCGCATCTACAAAAACTTCCTTCGGTTTCGCAGCTTCTAAGAACTCCTCTTCACTCGTGGCTTTAATGCCTAGCTTTTTAGCACCAACAGCCCACCATTCATCTTCACTCGGCTCATCATCGTTTTCCTTTACAGTCTCTTCTGACTTTGCCTCTTCCTTCTTATCGCCATCCTCATCTTCTTCATCACCGAAATTCATCCAATCAGATACCGTAATATCATCATCGTCATCCTCATCTGATGCCACCTCTGCGTTCTCCGCCTTTGGTGTTTCACTTTTCGCCTCAACAGCCGTTTCAGTTGTTTCAGTTGTTTCAGCCTTTACTTCTTCTGCCTGCTCTAATGCAGTCTTTTCAATATTTTCTGCCATAATTTATAATCGTTAATGCACAAATTTATACCACTTCAAATAAAAACAGCCCTATTAGCGTTTGGGTATGTCACTTTTTTTCATTTCATTTTTTAAAGCAATTTGCCTCTCTTGCTGTGCCGCACCGATTTCTTCTACATTTTCGTCATGCTCTATCTCCATGCGCTTTACATTTTCCTTAGCCTCTTTGTTTATCTGTGCCACCGCTATCGGGGTTTCTCCCTTAATCCTAACTTCTTCGCCTTTCAATGCCACCTCTTGCTGTTTCGCTTGTGCCATAGCTTGTTGTGTAGCCATCTGCTCTTGTTGCATTTGTTGCTGTTGCTTGCGAATTTCACTCATACCCTTTTTCACAATAGCACGTTTTTCCGAGGCGTTTTGACCTTCTTCCATTTCCATTAGCACGTCTATAAATTCCGCACCACCACTCTGTAACGCCAACTGTGAAAGTGTTTCCAATCGCTGAATAGCTTTTTCATCACTCGCATCGTTCTTCACAAATATGCCGTACTCGTAGTTTGCCATATCAGAAGTTACTTTCATGGGAATTATCTCTTTGTCGCTTAACCATACTTTTACATCCCCCTCTTTCCACCATGTTTTCATCTTATCAGCGGCATCGTTCAAAGACATCTCTACCGCCCTTTTAATGTCATAGTAGATAGGGGCTGCACTTGTTGCACTCTGTACCAAGTTGGCTTGTACGTTACCCACCAACTCATCGCCACGCAAAAAGCCTTGTGCCGCAGGGTTTGTACCCACCAACCGATATGCCGTTTGCTCTATAAGTCCAACGTACTGAATTAGGTACTGTAACGAACTCGATAGCCCCAAGTCAATAGCCTGTTGCATACCACGCTCATCACTCAACATACCCTTATCCTCTGTCCATTCCCGAACAATTAAACCTTTGTGTTTTGCATGAAATAGCCACTTTTCATTCGACCATCCCGAAGGTTTGTTGTGCATCCATAGTTCAATAGCTTTGCCACCAGCTTGTGCCAATAACCTCTCTATATGAAACCACCCAATACTGTACTCTATCTGCAAAGGAGCAAGGATGGTCATTAGTGCTAACATCGGGTTTTTCTGTACACCATACAACTGTAAAGGCACTCTACCATAGCCGTACCTCTCACTCCTGAATTGGTCTTTTACCCTGCCGTGCTTCAATAACATTTGATGCCCCACCATTGTCGCTTCACGCAAATCATAAAACGGCACTTTCTCTAATTCGTCTTTTTTCTTTTTGCTTAACTCTACATAATCTTCTTCTGTAATCTTTTTGTAGAAGTAAGAGTTATCGTCAAACTTGTTTTTGCTTTTCTTGATGTACATATGGCTCAAACTACGCCACTCCATTTCCACTACCAATACCTTAGCATCTTCTTGACCGATATTACGGTAGAAATAGTCTATACCAAAGCCATCATACCAGTTTGAGTTCTGTACATACAACGAATTAAACTCCGAAGCCGTCATGTTTTGTAGCTTCTCTAATTCATCGACTTGCTTGTCGGTCAACTGATAGCTGTCTAATACCGAAGGAATAGATAACCAACGCATTGTAAGCCAACCGTCCCCCCACCTCACATCATCGTCATCGCTTTTCATCATTACAAAAGCATCCTGTGGCATTACCCTTTCAGGTACAGGGTCGTTGTTTACTCGCCTATTAATACCCAAAAATCCACCTGTAATCAGGTAACTCTCTAATCCCTTTTTCACAAACTCCTTAAAATCGTAATTGGTCATTAGGTAGTTAATACCATTGAGCATAAAATCTTCCGCAGCTTCACGTATCTTCATCTGCTCCAATTTCTTTAAGTCATCAGGTAGTCCCAATGACCGCTCCTCAACAGGTATCTGTATGCCTAATTGCTCCTCTATATCCACAATGGCTTTCTTAGCAATTTTCTCTGCCATGATAGCCGCCTTCCTTTCTTGTTTTGCTAATACCGCTTCTCTATTTATTATCTCTACGCTGACATTTATCTTTTGGGAAACATACTCGCCTATCCTTTGCTGTATCAGCGGAAATGCTAATTGGTAGTTCCTAAAGATTGCTTGTACCGTTAGGGTAGGGTCTGCGTTCCCTTCGGGGTACATTAGGTAGTTAAACTCATCCTCGCCTATATCGCCTTGATACACACGCCAGTTTCTATTCATTAAATCCCTCTGTGCTATTGCCGATGGGCTTTGGTATAGCGATAGTCCGTAGTAGATGTTTTTCCTGTACCACTCTTCGTTCTTTTGGCTTTCAGGAATGTTCTGCTTCGGTTTCGTGATGTTTAGTGAATTTGCCATTATCTGTCTTTGACTGTTGTTTGACTCTGTTTACCGTAAAAGAAATGGTCATCGGAAACACAAACCAATTTGCCGTTACGCCTAACATATTGCGCTCCAAATGGTCTTTGTATTTCGTCACCATGCTTATCTTCCTTAGCAACCCTTCTTTTTGCATTTAGGTCGCTATCATACAAAAGGCAATAACCAAAGGCTATCGCTATATCCGTGTTCGCTGCACCCCACTTCCGCAAGTCTTGCAGCAACCGCAAAAATAATATACTTTCGGGATGTGCCTTCAAATATGTGTCGAGATGATTAGATAAATTCACTTTTACCCCTTCCGTTGGTGAAATACCGTACCTGTTCTTCTGGTTTGTCCTTGCGCTTACCTCGTTTGTGGGAATAGGGGCTAATACTTTATAGTCCGCTGACCACTCTTTAAACTTAGCAAATAGCTGCGTGTCGGTATCTTCCACCAATAGTTTACAGTCGTAATACCTTGCTATCTTGTACAAGTTATTGTAGAACACATCCTTGTCTTGAAACTTCTTACCCACCTCAAACACCGTTGCTGTGGGTCGGTCTACGTATTCCAAAACAGGCATTTCACACTCTTCCGATATGCCTATAAACCGCTTGTAGATAATACAAGCACCCATACTATCTGTTTCTACCGTTTCTACTTTGTTGTATGGGTCAACGCCTCCAACGTACAAATTGCTGTACTTTACATTGCTTTCTAAGTGCTTGGGGTGTTGGTAAATAAGCATCGCCCCTTTAGGGTTGGGATGCCACTCTACTTCACCGCCAAAGTTGCGCATCCACTTTAGGTCGCCACGCTCTAACAGTCCGTGCTCCTTTGTTCGGGCATTGAACCGCTTATCGGCTTTAATGGTTTTTATTTGGTCGTTTATTATTCCTAACGGTAATATACCACCACTCTTGCGCATCCAAAAGTGTTCGGGTTCTGATGGATATTCCTGCTGACGTTGGGCTAATGCCAATTTATCATTCTCAACAGGCTTGTACATCTTTTCGTCTATCCACTTCTGCGCACCCTGTTCATCACTCTTGCCTGTATTGTAGTCTATAAATCCATGTAATGCTTTTCGAGCGTAGACTTCAAACTTGATTAAGTTTAGGTCGTCTGCCATGTCGTACATCTTCTCGTAATCGTTATCCTTGCTGTCAAACGATTTTGCCGTACCACCGTATATCATTGTTCCAAACTGCGTATCCCCACGCATGAAGGTCGCCAAGTTTTTGTTGTGGATGGTGAGAAGTTTATTGATAAGACCGCACTCATCGTAGAACGCCCACGACAAACGCAAGGAGTTAAAGCCGTCTATGATTTTGTTGAAGTTGGGTCTAAAGTGTATTACCGAGCGTATGCCACTTTCCTTTTCAGGCATCCGCTCCCCTGATGGCAACACCTCCTGTGATGAAATACCAAACTTCCAATAGTCCTCGTTTTTCCGTATTGTGCCACCCATTAATTCCAATGGCAAACGGTTGTACATTTCGTTAAGAACTAATTTGTCCTTTTCCATGTACTTAGGAATAGCAGTTCCAACACCCACTTCCGAACCCTCATAAAATACTACCTCATGCAATATTGCCTGACCCAAACAGTCGTATGTAATACCCTTTTCACGAGCTTTTGGGAGTATAATACCCTTGTGTTCCCTCTTTGCTTGTTCAAATATTTCAGATAGCTCGTGGTCTAAGTCACGGTAGTAGGGGTGTGAAATTTCCTCCCTTACCCCATCGGACATTTTTATCTTGCAGAAGTTTAGGTAAAAGTAGTATCTCCCTGCAATACGCTCATACCCATCGGGTTTATATCCATACAAACACCGATTGTACTGCTCATCCCACCATTGCCAATACTCGCTTGCAGGGTCGTCTGACCGCTGAAAATTAGGTATGCCGTTGTAGATTACAGGTTGATATGCCTTATGAACGTGCTTCATTCTTTGCTCTCTGTAACCATGTGTAGTAGTGGTTTTCTACCTTGTTGCCCCTATTTTTGCTTTCTTGTGTTATGCGTTTCAGCACCTTATCCTGCAACCTGTCTATCTCTTTTTCCGCCCTCTGTTGCATTTCGGTAGCCTTGATAATACGCTCTACGTCTTTTTTGTCATCACCCATTGAGTGAATGATATTCAGTTCACGAGTGAATACGTCCAAAATGTTACGCTGTGAGTTAAGCTGTTCTACCAAGTGGTCATACTGTATTTCGTTGTACAGCATAACAGCCAAGTCTATATCCGATTTTGCAACAATACCTTCCCCTGTCTTTGTCTTTAGCATTGTCTTTGCTAAGTCCTTACGCCTGTCTATGGGTTGAGAGTATAGGGGGGAGTTGTAGTCTGTTATCCACGCCACATAGGTCATTTCCACCTGTGATAGCTTTTTAAACTGTGGATACCATGCCGTTCTTTCATCATCTACCAATCCATCTTCCGTTGTTTCAAACAACAATGGTCTTTTAATATCTGCCATAAAATTCCTTTAACTTTGCCAAAGACTTCAAAAATAAAAAAAGTTATACAAAACAAACTGTTTATTAGGTTGAATAATAATATTTGCTTACCTTTGTGTAAATACTTCACAAACAAACAATAAAATGAGTACACTTGACCTCGACCTGCACAAGCAACGAAAGGCGTTAGGCTTGTCGCTAAACCAAATGGCTGTATTGGTAGAAATACACAATTCAATAATTCAAGACCAATGGCAAGGAGAATATTCAACAATCCCAAAAAGAGTTTTTGCGGAAAGGCTTGACCTTTCACAAAAGAGTATATTCAACATACTTAATTCTTTGGAAGCGTTTGGCTACATAGAAAGGATTGGTGAAAATGGTTACATAAAAGTAACTGATAAGGCATATAACACAAAATAACAAAAATGGAAATAATGAATAGCGTAGTTAATGACAAGTCTTTGTCTTTAGAGGCAAAAGGTCTTTTGTTCTGTCTTTTGAGTTTTGGCGAAGATTACAAGATTTTGAAGAAAAACCTTTACACCGAATTTGGTCAAAGGCGTGGAACGATTGATAGGGTTTTCAAAGAGTTGCAAGATAGTGGTTATATTATCTCTGCAAAAACATCAAACGGTATTGAGTTTGAATGGAAACACAAAATTAATTTTGGTAAAATACAAAACCAATAAAATCAAAGCATGGACACAGGATGGATTAAACTTCACAGAAGAATGATTAAATGGGAGTGGTACTCTGACGGAAATACCTTTAGAGTTTTTATGCACTTGCTATTAACTGCGAACTATGAAGATAGCCGATACAAAGGGTATTTAATACCTCGTGGAAGTGTAGTAATTGGTAGACAAAAATTGGCTAAAACCCTTACTATTACTGAACAGTCTGTTCGCACAGCAATAAATCATCTAAAATCAACCAACGAAATAACCATCAAGGTAACCAACAAATTTTCTATCGCAACCATTGTAAACTATGACTTTTATCAAGATGTAGACGATGAAATAACCAGCAAATCAACCATCAATCTAACACCCTATCAACCAACAACTAACCAACAACTAACCACATCTAAAGAAGTAAAGAATATAAGAAGTAAAGAAATAAAGAATAATATATTGTCCGAAAATTCTGAAAATGACAAATTAGCACAACATGACAACATTGGGGATACAGCATCAACCTCTGAAATGGTGTTAGTAGCCAATATAGATTCCGCCCCGCCCGATTTTTCGGAATTTTGGCAAGCCTATCCTCGCAAGACGCAAAAGGTGGTTGCTGAAAAAGCGTGGAACAAATTAAAAGATGAAGAAAAATTTGTAGCCTTAGAGAAGATTGACGATTTTTGCAAGGGTAAGGAGATGCAATTTATAGCACACCCAAGCACGTACATAAACCAAAAGCGGTGGGAAGATGAAGTTATCGAACCCACAAAGAAAGTTGAACAAGCAAATGTTAGTAAACAGTACATACCTGAAAGAGATGATTGGGTTTGAAAAATAATATTATGCCGACAGTAACGATATTTGAGAGTATGTATTCCAAAGAGCCGAAATACATAACCGTAGAAAAGGCTCTGAAAAGGATAAAAGATTGTAAGCAGTCCGAAAAGACAAACGCCATACGCAATGCCATAGACAAAAAAAAGCGTGAATTGCTAAAGCAGGGTTTACCGATAGTCCTGTGGTCGGGTAAGTTTCCCGCCGAAAGAACAGATGCAAGCATTGTCGAACACAGCGGATTTTTGGTATTAGACTTTGACAATATCGGCACAGGTGATGAGCTTAGGGACTACCAAACAGAACTAATTTCCAAAGACTTCATCTACTCTTGTTGGGTATCACCATCGGGTAACGGTCTAAAGGCACTTGTCAGAATTGCACAGCCAAAGATGCACCGAGCGCACTTTGAAGCACTGCAAGAAGAAATGCCCGAAATAGACAAATCAGGGATTAACGAAAGCCGTATATGCTTTGAAAGTTGCGACCCCGATATTTACATAAACCCAAAGGCTGTTGTTTACACCAAAACAACCAAATTTGAGAAGATTGAGCAATTTGACGTTTTAAGCGAGTATGAGAGCATTTTTACCAATTTGCTTACTTGGTTAGCCAACAAGGGAGATAGTTTCGTAGAGGGCGAAAGAAACCTATTTCTGTACAAGTTAGCATCGGCTTGCTGTCGCTTTGGTATTCCACAGGATGTAACAGAGGGTTTATTTCTAAATCGGTTTGATGTTAGGGGTACGGATTTTACAAAAGGAGAAACCACACGAACCATAAAGTCTGCCTACAAATTCAATCAACTTGGCACAGCGGTATTTGAAAGGGAGACGCTGATTGATAAGATTACACGAAAAGAGGTAGAGGTTGATGCTTCTATTTACGATGAAAATGTAAGACCAAGAGATGTTGTTTACGGTCTTGACGTGAAGGGTGATGCTATAAAAATCTACAACGAAGGGTATGGTTTTGTGCATGGTGTTGGGTTGGAGGAACTTGATAGTCACTTCAAAATGAAGCGAGGTGAGGTTACGTTGCTTTCAGGCTATGGTAACTACGGGAAATCGAATTACATGAAATGGTACAAATTGCTACACAGCATAAAGCACGGTTCTAAGTTTGCCATATTTGCTCCCGAAGATAACCCTGCACAAGAGTTTTATCACGACCTTACAGAGATATACTTAAGTTGTGATTGCACACCTAATAACCCGAATAGACCATCACAGAAAGTGTATGAAATGGCTTATGACTTTGTTTCAAGTAGGTTTTTTTATATCTACCCTGAGTCATTAAGTCCGACCCCTGCATATGTAAAAGAACGGTTCTTGGAATTGATAATAAAAGAGGGTATAGACGGCTGTATTATTGACCCTTTCAACCAGATGACAAACGATTATGCAACATTTGGTGGTCGTTCCGACCAATATTTAGAGGGTATATTGGGAGATTTTGATAGATTTGCGGTATCTAACAATGTTTATTTTTGGATTGTTGCGCACCCTACAAAAGCATATAAAGACAGCACAGGTAATTACCCATGCCCCGATGTTTATGACATGGCGGGTGGTGCTATGTGGAATAACAAGATGTACAATATTTTAATTTATCACAGACCTAACCATCAAACAGACCCTATGTCAACAGCTTGCGAATTACACACAAAGAAGATAAAAAGACAAAAAATAGTCGGGAAAAAGGGTACTGTTCATTTTGAATATTACAGAAGCAAAAGAAGATATGTTTTTGACGGCGTAGACCCTTATTTAGAAGCGTTTAAGAATTTTTAATAGCAAAACAACAAACAAAAACATGGAACAATTTACTTATGAAAGAAACGGTGTAGAGTACACTTTCAACTTTAACCCCGAACTATACGGATATCCGTATGTAGCGTGTCAGTGTACCAATGTAAAGTTCCGCAGAACAACAGACGACAGCATGATAGAACTGTGGTTTAACAGAAACGGTGAGAATATGACACTTAATTTCTACGAAGCAGAGGGTGGAGAATATAAGCGTAAAAACCAAGTAAAGGAACTATTCCCTGAAAATCATATATCTTTAGGTTCTATTTTAGACAAATACAACGCTAACTACGCATGAGCAAACCACTAACCTACTTAGTCATACATTGTACCGCTACCCCTGAAGGTAGGGATGTAACATCAGACGAAATAAGGCGCTGGCATACATCACCACCACCGAAAGGTAGAGGTTGGAAACAGGTAGGATATGCCGATATGATACACTTGGACGGAAGAGTTGAAAATTTAGTGCCTTACAATGACGATGATATTGTTGATGTTTGGGAAATAACCAACGGAGCAAGCGGAATAAACAGCATCAGCAGGCACGTTGTCTACGTTGGCGGAGTAGACGCTAATGACGTGAAAAAGGCGAGAGATACACGCACATGGTTGCAGGAATTGGCAATGATAAAATACGTCAAGGAAACCATTGCACGGCATCCCAATATCAAGGTAGCGGGTCATAATCAATTTGCAAAAAAGGCTTGCCCTTCGTTTGACGTCCCAAAGTGGTTGAGTGCTATTGGCATACCTAAAAAAAATATTTACATCAAATAAACCATAAATGAAAAAAATACTAAGTATTATTAACGGCTGGTGGAACTATGTGTTCCCAAATAAGGAAACCGAGAAAATGGCAGCAGAACGTGCTACTATCTGTGGCAACTGCGTACACAAAAGAATGTCATTCACGGATATAATCAAAGACAGGCGTAACCCACAAATATCGGGTAAGCATTGTGAGATATGCCTTTGCCCTTTGGCTACCAAGATACGGTCATGGGAAGAAAGCTGTGCTTTGGATGAGCCTAAGTGGAACGCAAGAGTAAAGCCTAAAAGAAGGTAACTGGCGTATGAACTATTAAGTGGCAATACAAAATCCTATTCACTACCTTGTCGGACAAGATTAACAAGCAGTTAGGGTTGTATTGAGAAAATAACTGGTAAGTATATGATTAGTGCCTTGTATGAAAAAATCAACGTTAACGGTAAAAAAGGCACTTAATGTATGAAATAACCAACATTAAAAAAACCAAAATATGATTATTCATTGTACAATTAACGAAAAAAACGAAATAAAGCCTAAAAATGAAACCAAGGCTATAAAAGTCGAATATATCCAAAATGGTGGGTACTGGGCAAAATGGTATGAGGCTTACAATAATAAACACGCAAAGGCTTTGTTTATGGAAGAACATATCGACTTCGAATATTTTCGATGCAAAACGTATTAAATGCACCACAACAGTCGTATAAAACACGGTTCTCACTAATGAACACTAAACTATTGATAACCGATAAAAACAACCAAAAGCCAAAGGGCAACGAAGGGAAATGAACATTGTAATGTTTTTTAGGCGACTTGAAAAATAACAGTTATATACAAGCGGCTGAGATTGTATTAAGAAAAATATGAATAAGTACACAAGAAAAGCGGTATTTATTTGCTTGAAGAAATACGACCACACAGCAAATGAACAAGACTTTATAGAAGTTACCGAATGGAAAAATGGTGAGGGGTTTGATGTTGAAATAGTAGGTAAGTTAAGCACAAGGTTTCAATTAACTTGGGGCGAATACACCGCTTTGAAGAAGTTGATAAAAAAACTTGACAGTTAGTGTTACTGTTATACATTGTTGTAAAATCGTTTTAATGTTTTACAACTTGTTGCTAAACGTAGTTCAAAAAATTGCACCAACCACAAACAACCAAAAACCAATAAGATATAACAAATTTTGTCCCAACTATTTACTATATTTGGTGCAAATTATTTAAACAGAAAGCGATTAGTTCAAAATTTTGTGCTAAATTCGCAATTCGCAATTCGCAAATCGTAAAATATTTAAACATGAAGTTACTAAGAAACCTAATATTTGTAGAACCAGAAGATGTTAAGAAGTTTAATTATGGGCTTATAATGGCGGATTTAGGGACTACCTCTGTCGCTCCTGTGGTCGGGACAATAACCTACAAAGCCGATAAGGCAAGAGATGTGAAGGTTGGGGATATGGTTGTATTCGAGCGTGGCGTAGGACTGAAACACGAAATAGACGAAAAAGAGATGCTGTTAATGAGGGAAACCGATATAATGGCTATTATTCCAAAAGATTGCGTATATTCGCAAAAATATCTTGTATGACAGCACATGAATGGTGTGTAAGGCTTAGAAGGGCGGTACAACGTGGTGGCGTAGCATCAGATGATGCGAGAATGACACTTCGTTATCTTTATTCCCTGCTTAACACATACCGAAATACCAACATAAAGTATTCAACCGACTTTGGTAAAGAAAGCACGTTACTGAAATACGTGGAACAAGACTACGGTGCTCGTAAGCTATGCGAGGTGGATAAAGCCGAAAACCCATTGTACGTATGGGGGTGTAAGGTAAAAAAGGTGTGTAGTGTTCCTACGTTCCTGTCTTTGCCTAAACACAGAGCAATAACCTATGTGGGTATAATTGATAGGGCGTTACCGTTTATGTATGCCGAGCCAACGGATATAGCGGTAAAGAAAAAGACAAAGATTGGTGCTATGTTCAACTTTTGGTATTTGCGTGGAGGCGATATTTATGTTGCCCCCTCCGACCAATTAGAGGATATTGAGGTAATAGATATTCGTGGTGTTTTTGCTGACCCATCGGAGGTAGACGATAGGATAAACCCCGACTTTGATGTAGAGGGCTATACAGTAGACTATCCTATGCTTACTACCACAGAAGATGAAGTGGTGCGTTTTGTTTTACAAGAATTGGGTCTTACAATACAGACCCCGACAGATTTACAAAACAATTCAAGGGACGATACCTAAGTGCTAAGAAACAAAAATGTTAGAAAGAGATATTATTTCCCAAATAGCAAGGGAAGAAAATTTAGACGAAAAATTAGTAAAAGGTTATATTCGTTCCTTTTGGGAAGGAATACGTTTAAGTGCTGAAAAGTTTGAACCTATTGCCATAAAAGACATTTGCGAGTTCAGGCTACACAAATACATATTTAAGTACAAAGCATTGGGTCAGGACGTTCCTATGCCTGACGGCATCCGTAAAGCCATAGAGGATGCTAAGAAAACAACGTACAACAGTAGAAAAAGAGTAGGCGATTTACAGCACTATCGGGTAAGTAGCAATACGTACCGATTAGGGTGGATAAAAAGCCTTGTCGGGGATGAGGATTTATTGGTTAAGCCTGTGGTTGAAATGGTATCAGAAACGGTAAGGGGTAAGAAGATATGGCGTTGGGGTGTTATTTCTGCCGATATAGAAGAAGTTACCTCCGAGCAGTACACATCTACTGGTTCTGTTTTTTCATGGCTTAAACGAAAGAACTTGATACCTATTGCTACCCCCAAGGGGTTGCATAGGATATGTAAATATTACTCGGAATGATTTTGTATTTTGAGTATCAATTATTAATTTTGTAACAAACTAACAACTATGACAGAAATTGTAACATTGCTTTTATTCTTTATTTCAGGTGCTTCTTACGGCATCACACAAGGATTGCTCTTTCACTACAAAGAGTATGAAAAGTACAACCTTAACCCCTTGTTTTGGAATCCTGAAATATCGTGGAAGAACAAGTATAAGGCGGGTTCAACAACTGAGCCTGCATTTTGGGGTAGCACTACTATTCTTGCATGGACTACTGATGCCTATCATTTGTTCAGCACTATCAGCAGGTTTATTCTTATTGCCTGTGCGGTGTTTTTGCCTTGCTTTGATTTTACAGTAATAGAATTAATCTTTGTGTTTATTGCTTTTTATGGGTCGTGGATGTTGGGTTTTCACACAACGTATAAGTAAATTAGATTAGGAATATGAAGAAAGTAAACTTATGGACACCACACCCTACCGATGGTACTTCTTTTTACCGTGCGTGGGGAGTGTTTAACCAAATAGCAAGAAAAGAAAACTTGCCTATTGTTTTTGAAAATTCCAATAAAGGGTCATGGAGCGACTTTACAGGTTACGACCTTATCTTCATGCACCGCCCCCACGATAAAAGCCATGTGCGATACTGTCAACTTGCAAAGCGGTACACAAAAATATGGATGGACTGGGATGATGATATACTCAATATACCCACCGACAACCCCACACATGACGCATACAAGACGAACTCTATTGTAGAGTTAGTACAGTTAGCCGACATGATAACGACAAGCACAGAGCCTCTAATGGATAGCTACAACGCTAATGGTGAGGTAATACAGAACTACATTCCCTTAGACGTTACCTACAATAAACCTATGCGTACCGATAAGTTTCGCATAGTATGGCGTGGTAGCAATACCCACGACTTAGACTTCTTTGACAATATGCCCGAACTGTTGAAATTTCTTAATGGTAAAAAAGACATAGAGTTTGTATTTATTGGGGATGTTTCACCTATCTGCATAAGAGAGGTCAACAGGCATTGTGGTATTAGGAAGATAAAAGGCATGGACACATCTACCTACTTTGAATTTTTACAAGGAAAACAAATTGGCGATGTCTTGTACGTTCCATTGAACGAAAGCCTGTTTAACAAAAGCAAAAGCGATTGCGCTGTATTGGAGGGGTTAGTAAATGGAATGTTAAGCATAACTCCTGAATGGAATAACTCCGATACCTATGCCTACAAAAAAGGTGGATTGCACCTTGCGCTTAATCAGGCGTACAACACATGGAGGGATGGATATGCCGCAATGTCGGATGAGGTAGTAACCCAACAGAAAAAAGCACAGGAAAGGGCAAAAACAAATTATCACAAGCGTTTAAATATTCTAAAAACAATGTTATCTTTGTAACACATGGCGTTAATAAACATGGCTGTTTATGATACAGTCGAAAACAGAAGAACAGATTACACTCGGCAGACATTAGAAAGTTTGCAAAAAAGGGTAGATTTCAACAAGCACAGGCTTGTAGTAATAGACAACGATAGCTGCAAGGCTACAAAGCAACTGCTATCTCATATGCAGACACGCATGGGGTTCACCCTGATAACCAACCAACAAAACGTGGGGACTGCCAAAGCCATTAATCAAGGCTTGGCTCTCCGCAATGTTGGGGAAAACGCTATAAAAATGGATAACGATGTTGTTGTTCACAGTGATGGGTGGGTAGACTTAATGGAAGAGGCTATTGCAAGAGAACCCAAGATAGGCATTATTGGATTAAAGCGCAGGGATTTAGATGAAAGCCCACACAGAACAGATTGGGCGCAAAGTAAATTACACATGATACCGCAAGAAAAGGGTCAGCGGTGGATAGTAGTAGAGAAGTGCCGACACATAATGGGTACTTGCACAATGTTTTCCTCTGCACTTATTGACAGAATTGGCGGTCTGTATCAGCTGGATGGGGTGTATGGTTTTGACGATAGCCTATACAGCGTCCGTTCCTCGATTGCAGGCTTTTGGAACGTCTTTTTGTGTGGTGTGGATTTAGACCACGTAGACGCAGGTGGCGATGATTACACGCAATGGAAAGTGCGTTATGCAACAGAATTTATGCCTAAGTACACACAGGCGATACAAGACTATCGTGATGGCGTTAAAGATATTTTTCACAAAATCAAATAATAAAAACAATGGTAAGATTAACATCAATTAAGGCTGACGTTTCAAAGTTAAAGCATCAGATTACAAAGACCTCAAAAGGCACAGAAGTAATACAGTTCCCAATAGACCAGTTCTATCGTGGAGAGAAAGGCATTTACTTAGACCTTATGGGAGAGGTGAATGACAGCGTAGACCAATACGGCAATAACGGCGGTGTTTGGCTTGGTCAAACTAAAGAACAGCGTGTGAGTGGCGAAAAAAAGGTATATTTGGGCAATACAAGGGTAATATGGTCTGGAGAGGCTACTGAAAAGAGTGGTGGTAAAAATAATAGCACCCCCGCATCAAGTAGTTCTGAGGATGATGGAGACCTACCTTTTTAATGCAAGGCTATGGTAAGTAAATATACAGAAAAGATGCGCATGGCTGCAAGGTCATGGGAGGAGAACCCTGAAATGAAAACGGTGTGGCTACGCACCGCAGAGCGTATCGTAGAAGAAATGCACGAAGAACTCCTTACGTCTGTTTGCACAATGGTGTCAAATATGCCTACATATGCGGTAATAAACGAAACCGATATTCAGGACATTGGGGATGAAGAAAACTATATCCCTAATGTTCAAGCATCGGTACTGAAAGAGGATTTGATTAACGGCATAAACAAACTAAAAAGAGATGGTAAAAGTAGCGGTATGGAATGATAAGGGCAATCGCATGGAAAACCCTGTGGTATATGAGGGGGAGTTTCGGCAGTACAAAAAGGACAATTACACCACGTTCTTTGTGATACGCAATCCTGAAACACACGAAAGCGTGATACCCCCCTTGTATAACTTCGGCAGACCTATATTTATGAAAGAGCAAAACGGCACTTTTGAGATGGGTTTTATTGGCGAGAATTGGGAGTATGACAATAACCAAAAGGTAGTGTACAAGCAAAGGTGGGATATTACTTTTGGCGAAGAAGATAGGGGCGATGATGACGTTGTGATTGCCGAAACAATATCGGTAGCCAATTCTCCTAAGATTTACAATGACGATGACCTTTTGCTATAAAGGACAGAATGGACGAACAGGCATTTAGAAAGTGTGTAAAGGCAAAGGGTCGTTCAATACCGTTTGCTAAAACAGACGGCACAATAGAAAATGCACTGTGGATGGGAGATGTAAAGCTGATACTGCACAATGGCGTTGTTACTTGCAAAGACCAAGACTATGCGGACTTATCGCCTAATGGTAGAACGATTACCTCTCAAAGATATTTGTCGCAGATGAAAAAAGCGGTCATGGAAGCGGACATACAAGAGATAAATACCCCTGATTTTTTTAAGAAGCGGATAAAAGGTGTTTGTAGATTTGGGGATATGTTGCATAAAAAAATCACGGAAGAAGATAAGATAACGATTTTGAAGGAGTTGCAGACAAAAAGCCCTCGACAGGTAGCCCTTGAATGGGATTTATCAGAATGGTATTGTAAAAGTTTATATTATAACAACAAAAAAAAATAAATTATTATGGCATGGAGTGTATTAAACCCCGTAGGCAAAGCAAAGCCCAAAGAAGTAGATTGGAAAGAACGGTATAAGACATTATTAGCATCTTTTGACTACAAAGAGCTAAAAAGATTAAAACAACAGAACAAGGTATTATCAAGCAAGGTTAAAGAGTTGTCGTACTTGTTGTCTATACACAGACAACCAACCAATAATACTCCGCTTGATGAGGTAGATGTTATGGTTGCAGACCTGCACAAAGTACCGTTAAAGAATGTTTATAAAAAGCACGGCAAAGGCAATAGTCGCACTAAGCATATTTTGCGATTTATTGCTTATCATGGTTACAATATGTCGCTGAAAAATGTAGGTTGGAGATATGGTCATACAAGCCATGGTAATATTACAAAGGCAATAAGCAAGGTTATAGCGTGGTATCAGACAGGGCAGCTAACGGATACCGAAATCACCCTAATAAAGACCTATACCAAAGAGAACATATTTGATGGTTTATAAAAATAAAAACACATGAAACTACACGAATCAGCAATTTTGCATATGCTTGTAAAAACGGGGTTAACGATTGGAGCAAACAGGGCGTTTGCCGTCAATGCCGATGCAAGCATGGACGAGGATATTATCCCAGAACAGGCAAAGCAAATACACTTGTTATTCTCTAAGTACATTAAGTTCCCCGAAGATGAGTACGACCTTACCATCTTCCCTGATAATTCGGATGATTTAGAGGAAGAAGAAGATGAGGAGGATTGATATAAAGCCATTAAGCGTTAATAAAGCGTGGAAGGGGAGGCGGATAAAGACAAAGGAGTACAAGGCGTATGAGAAAACGCTATTGCTTTTGTTGCCAAAGAACTACAAAATGCCGACACCCCCTTACCACATAGAATACACCTTTGGCTTTAGTAGCGTGTTATCTGATGTTGACAATCCTGTAAAATTGGTACAAGACATACTACAAAAAAAGTACAAATTCAACGATAAAGACGTTTTTTCCTTTTGCGCCACAAAAGAAAAGGTTGACAAGGGGAAGGAGTATATTTCATTTGAAATCACATCCATAACCTAAAAAGACAACAATGAATTGGGAGACCCATCATTCGGCGATTATAAAATTATCCGCAAAAGGATTAAGTTCTTCTGAAATTCTGAAAGAGTTAAAAAAAGACAATCCTAAATTAATATTTTCTACTTCTTCGGCAGAAAGAATTATTAGGAGAATAGTAAGCGAAAACCAAGGTATTATCAACCAACTTATCTCCAAGAAAAACATGGATAACTGCAAAGTGCTGGTCTTTGATATTGAAACCTACCCTTTCTTAGCTTACTCTTTCAATAAGTGGAAAACAAATATCAGCGATGACTTTATCGTACATGATTGGGGTATGTTGTGTTGGTCGGCAAAGTGGTTATTTTCCGATGAGGTAATGTCTGATAGAATGACACAGGAGGAGCTAAATAACTTAGACGACAGTAGAATTTCACGCTCTATATGGGAACTGATAAACGAGGCGGAAGTTTTAAT
>Ga0180432_10003282_pt1 | contig 23334 bp, 19 predicted proteins | sample SS_ome_10_FD_132414 | JGI IMG/M metagenome (GOLD analysis project Ga0180432, IMG submission 132414) | Hypersaline lake sediment archaeal communities from the Salton Sea, California, USA - SS_1_MS_2 metaG | ecosystem: Environmental > Aquatic > Non-marine Saline and Alkaline > Hypersaline >... | reverse complement strand
TCCCCAACCAGCCCGACCCGTTCACCCTCCTTGACGTCGAGCCAGACTCCATTGAGGACGGACAGATGCCCCTCGAAGATCCGAAATCCCACGTGCAGGTCCTTGATGGCGAGAAGGCTTTCCACCCTTCTACACCTCCTCGACAGAGAAGACGTCCCGCAAGCCGTCGCCGACCAGATTGAAGGCGAGGATGACCACAACGATCGCCAGGGCCGGGAAGATCGTCCCCCACCACTCGCCCGGCAGACGCTTGGCCCCCTCGGCAACCATCGTCCCGAGTCCGGGCTTCGGAGGCTGCACGCCGAGACCGATGAAACTGAGCGTCGCCCCGAGAAGGATGACGATCCCCATGTCGAGGGTCATCTTCGTCATCACGGGCGCGAAGCAGTTCGGCAGGATCTCCTTGAACATGATGTGCAGCTTGCTCGCACCGGTCAGCTCGGCTTCGCGGACGAAGTACTCGCTCCGAAGCGACGAGGCCAGCGCAAAGACCAGGCGCGAGTACCACGGCCACCAGACGAGGGCGATGGCCATCATCTGATTCATCAGGTTCGGCGTGAGCATCGCCGTGATCGCCAGCGCCAAGACGAGCGGGGGAACCGCGAGGAAGACGTCGGTGATCCTCATGATGACCGTCTCGACCCACGTTCCTTGGTGATACCCGGCAATCAGGCCAAGGACCACGCCCGGCGCAACCCCGAGCGCCAGTACCACGATGCCGATCGTCAGCGAGAATCGATAGCCGAAGATGACCCGGCTGAAGATGTCGCGCCCGACCCGGTCCGTGCCGAACCAGTAGGTCGAACTCGGCGGCTTGCTTCCCTCAGTGAAGTTGGTGTACGGCCTCGCGTGCTCCGGGTACGGCGTGATATACGGAGCGAAGATCGCCGCAAGCACGATGAGGCAGAGGACGATCAGCCCGATGACCGAAAGCGGGTTCCGCGAGAATCGATACCACCCACGCGAAAGACCCCGCCGCCGCTGAGCCAAGCTGGCCCGCAGGTCGGCGCGCCGCTCCTCCCAGCGCATCTAGCCACCCCCTCGTCGGAGCCGAACCGTCGGATCGAGCCCCATCGTGATGATGTCGACCAGAAGGTTGACGACCGCAAACGTCAGTCCGATCACAAGGACAACCGCGACGATCGCGTTGAGATCCTTGTTCAGCATCGCCGTCACCGCATAGCGAGAGAAGCCCGGCCACATGTAGACCATCTCGACGAGGAATGCGTTCGACATCAGAAAAGCGAAATCGAGGCCCATGACCGTTACCGTCGGAATGATCGAGGGCTTCAAGAGGTACTTGAAGACCAGTCTCGACGTGCGGATTCCATGCACCTTGTGAAGCGTGATGTAGTCCTTCTCCATGTTCTCAACGATCGACGTTCTCGTGATTCGCCCTTCCTGTGCGATGTGAATCACCGCCAGACTGATCGCCGGAAGGATCATGTGCTTCAGCGCCGTCAACGCGAGGTCCGGTCGTCCGGCGAGAAGGCTGTCGATCGTCATGAAGCCCGTGACCGTTTGCGGGGGCGTCATCATGATCGGGAGTCTCCCGACGCCGGGCGCCAACTTGAGGACCTGACTGAAGATGAACAGGAGGAAGATCGCGACGACGAACGACGGCGTCGCGATTCCGAGGTACGAGACGAGCCGTGATACTCCGTCGAACCACGAGTTTCTGAAGTAGCCCGCCAGGACCCCCGTCACCTGGCCGACGATCGCCGAGATCAGCGTAGCAAGCAGAATCAGTTCGAAGGTCGCGGGGAGATACTGCGCCAAGTCGGAGACGACCGGCCGCCTCGTGTACGACGACATCCCCAAGTCGCCGTGGACGAGGTCGCGAAGCCAGAAGTAGTATTGGACGGGAAACGAATCATTGAGGTGCATCTCGTCGCGAAGGCGCTCCACCTGCTCTTCGGTCGCCAGGAACCCCAACGCGGCCCGCGCCGGATCCCCCGGCATCACGCGAGCGATGAAGAAGATCAGAAGCGACAGCCCGAACAGGACGAAAAGCGATTGGAACAGCCGTTTGCCGATGAACTTGAGCATGTCCCTCTCCATCCTGCGGGTTCAGGAAGGGCGGGCCCTGTGGGCCCGCCCTCACCGTCGGTTCTACCCTCCGCGAATCTCCTCTTTCAGACTGAGGTTGATCCGCCACTTGTGCATGTTCTCGCTCGGTCCGACGAAGACGATCGTCTCGCTCGGCCCGACGATGTACGCCTGATGCGCGAAGAGCGTCGGCTTCTGGTACGGATAGAAGGCGAGCGCATGGTCCGCGATCAACGGCTGCACTTGCTCGTAGAGGGCCAGCCGCGCCGCGGGGTCAGCTTCCGCCCGCGTCGCGTCAAGAAGATCGATGACCTGTTGATCCTCGAAGAACCAGTGTGCCTCGAAGATCCACCCGAGGCCGTCGGGCGCGAACATCGAGTACGTGTAATAGTCGTGCGTCGGCGCCGCCTGAGGCGCAAACAGGAAGATGGTCATGTTCGGCGTCGACTCGGGCGACGAGCATTCCGCGGAGTACTCCGGCCACGGAGGGCCCGCCACTTCGACGTTGACGCCAAGCTGTGCCATGTCGGCCTGAAGCTGGAGACCGATGTCCTCCTCGAAGTCGAGTCCGCCACAGAAGTGGAAGACCGCCGTCACGTCGCTCAGGTTGTCCGCGTACTTCGACAACGCAAGTTCGTCTGCAGCTCGCTGCAGATTCTGCTCGCGCGGCTGCGGCTCGATCGCGACGTAGCCGGGCATATTCGGCAGCAGGATTCCCGTCTCTCCGTTTCCGAACGCCTCCCACGGACCGACGATCCCTTCGTAGTCGAACGCGTACAGAATCGCCTTTCGGAAGTGCTCGTCATCGGTCGGAGGAACCTGAGTGTTCATCCAGACCGTGACGTTCTGCGCCCAGACACTGGAGAACTCGAGGTTCGGATCCGCATCGATGCCCTCCAACTGCGGCAGCGTCCATCCTCCGTTGATCTCAAGGTCGAGATCCCCGCTTCTCATCAGCGTCATCAACGTGGTGTAGTCCGTCTCCATGATGAAGACGAGGCGCTCGATCGGAACCTCATCCGGGCCCCAGCCTTCGTCGCTCCAACCTTCGAAGTAGTCGACAAACCGGACAGCATCGAGACGCTGCCCCGGAATGTGACTGGTCATCATGTACGGCCCTGTCCCGGCATCGTGTGTGGCAAGCCAGTTCTCGCCGTAGTCGCCGTATTCCCCGTAGCTTCCGTCTTCGTCGATGTTCTCCAGAACCAAGTCCTTCTCGACGACGAAGAAGAGCGCCAGCGTATCCGGGAAGATCGCGCTCGGCTTCTCCAACAGGAAGTCGACCGTGTAGTCACCGACCACCTCAGCCGTTACCTGGCCGAGAGGTCCCGAGTTGCCCTTCCCCATCGTGATGAATCGAGTCATGGAGAAGGCCACATCCTCGGCGGTCATCTCGTATCCGGAGTGGAATTTCACTCCTTCACGAAGAACGAACCGCCAGTGTGTGTAGTCACCGTCGACTGGCGCCCAACTGGCCGCCAGGTGTGGGCGAACTCCGCCTGCGGGATCCGGGTAGACAAGAGGGCTGTACAAGTTGTACATCGCCTCCGTGTCGTACCAGTCGGATGCCGCGGCCGGATCCGCGGTAATGACCGGATACCCGTTGATCACCGCGACGTTGTCCACTTCTCCGACGACGAACACACCCAGCACCAAAAGCATCGCCAGAGAGACCAGTATTCCTCTTGTTCTCACGTTACATCACCTCGTGCGGTTCCTTGTCTGAGCGATTTCCTCTCGTTCACTCGTATGTCGGAACACCTCCTTCCTGCGCTCACGCCTCCTAGTGGATCAGCGCATGCCTCCTTGCGCGGGCGCCACCGCGCCCATCGATCACTTCACGCGTCTGAGGTTTCGCGGAGCCTCCGTCATCGGAACGGCTCCACCCTCTCCGACAATCACGACGTCCTCGAGACGGATCCCAAACTCCCCAGCGAAGTAGGCCCCCGGCTCGATCGAAAACGCCATTCCCGTTTGAAGCAGCTCCTGGTTTCCCTGAACGATGTAGGGTGGCTCGTGGACATCCAGCCCGATCCCGTGACCGGTTCGATGCAGGAAGTTCCGTCCGATTCCGGCCGTCTCGAAGACCGCTCGAGCGGCGGCGTCGATCTTCTCCGCTTCGACCCCGGGAGTCACCGCCTCCCGAGCCGCCCAATATGCCTTCTGAACCGTGTCGTATGCCCGCATCACCGTCTCCGTGGGTTCGCCGCAGACCACGCTCCTTGTCATGTCCGAGCAGTACCCGTCGACGCGACAGCCGTAATCGAGGATGACGACATCGCCTGGCTCGATCCGTCGGCTTCCGGCCCGGTAGTGCGGGAGAGCGCCGTTCGGGCCGGACGCGACGAGCGTCTCGAAGCCGATCCCTCCGGCGCCTCCATCGAGCATCGCCGATTCCAGCCGCCTCGCCAGCTCCGACTCCGTCGCGCCAACGATCGGATCTTCGAGGGCTTCCTCGAGTGCACGGTCGGCGATCTCTCCGGCCCTCTTCATGGCTGCGATCTCCTCGGGCGCTTTTCGGATTCGAACCGCACCGACGACCTTCGAAGCCGACTCGAAGGATCGCCCGTCGAACGCACGCTGGATCGGCAAGACGAACGACGCCCAAAGCGTGTCGTCGAGGAGCACGCCCCCCTCCAAGCTCGTGAGCCCCTCCGCGACCTCCCGAACGATCTCCATCGGGTCGTCTCCGTCTTGCCAGACGTGGATCGACGCCGCCGGACGGTGTAGCTGCACTTCATCCGCGTAGAGCTTGGGAACGACCATCGTCGCCTCCCCGCGGCTCGGCAGGATCAGAAGGAGTGCCCGTTCTCCGGGCTCATCGACGAATCCGGTGAGGTAGCGAAGGTTCGACGTCAACCCGAAAACCGCCGCCGCAAAGCCGCGCTCGCGCAACCCTTGCTGAACGCACGCCATTCGCCCCTGATGCGGCGCGGCGTCGGAGCGGCTCATTCCCTCGCCTCCTCGATTCCGGTCACCGCCAGCTTCTCGCTCCCCCGTCTCCAGACCCGGAGCCCGATCTCCTCGATGCGATCCCACTGGTCCTGCGGAACACGCGCGAAGACGTTGACCGGAAGGTACCCTCGATGATCCCGAGTCACTTCCGCGCCGTAGTAGACGGCCAGTGCCTCGTTTGCCCCCTTCGCGAGCTCCCACTCCTTCCAGTAGATCACGTCCCCGGTATTCACCGTGCTCGTCTGCCGCTCTCGAGGGACGTCGCTCGAGCTTCGGACGGGGAAGTTGATCTCCCGTCCCGACCAGCGCGAGTGATAGACCTCGACTTCCAGAGGGAGCATCGCTCGGACCGCTTCCACGGTCCTCGGTGCCAGCTCGGGGAGGAGGCGCGCGACGAATCCCCCACCGCGCTCGAAGCGAAACTCCACCCGTGTAATCATGTCGGCCCGCCGTTCGATCCCTCGGCGTTCAGCCTCCTGCGTAACGCACCGGTCTTCTCGACGTCCACCGAACACGATTCCGCGTCGATGACGACCCCGTAGTCGGCCTCGGCTCGCTCCGCCGACACGTAGCCGCTGATGACGTCGGCGAGCACGGCCTGCGGATCTCGGTCGATCGGCGACCCGTATCCGCCGCCACCGCCCCCGCGGAAACTGACGATCTCGCCCTTCTTAAGCGCCAGGTTGGAGATCTTCCTCCAGCGCTCTTCGGACCCGTCGTTCCGTGTGACGACAGTGATGTTCGTGGCGCCCGGGCCTCCGCCGAAGACGCCCCACGGCGGCGTGTACTTGACGCGATCCGTTGTCACCGTGAGACCGGCATCGAATCCAAGCTGATAATCCCGAACGACGCCGAGGCCGCCTCTGTACTTGCCTGCCCCCCCAGAGTCCGTTCGGAGCTCGAATCGCTCGACGCGCCACGGATACCGAACTTCGACGACCTCCGCGGGCACGTTATAGGTATCCCCAAGCGTCATCGAGAAGAGGGCCGACTCGCCGTCCTCCGTCGGCTTCCCACCGTAGCCACCGGCGTCGGCCTCGGCGCAGACGTAGTACTTGCCCGACTCCGGATCGATCCCGTAGATGAAGTTCGCCATCGCGTCCCCGAAGTGCCCGCCGCGTACGGACTCGGGAATCGCGGGCGCAAGCGCCTTCAGAAACAGGTCGGGAATCGTCGACGACGGGGTCGGCCACATCGCACACGCCGCGGGGAAGTGCGGCTTCAGGAAGCTCCCGTCAGGGATCACGATGTCGAGGGCTCGGAAGAACCCTTCGTTACTCGGTTGGTGGGGAGTCGTCACGATTTTGAACGCGTAGCGTGTCGCGGAGATGGTCGACGGCTCCGGCGTATTCATCGGGCCACGGTTCTGCGGTCCCGTCCCCGTGAAGTCAGCCGTCATCGTGTCGCCATCGACGGTGATCTTCAGCTTGAGAGTGAGGTTGTCGTCGAGGGGCGCGTCGTCGTTGCCGTCGCCATCCAGGATCGCCGTCGCCTCGTAGACGCCGTCGGGAATCCGACGGACGGCGGCCTTTGCCATCCGTTCTCCCTGAACCAGGATCTCCTCGAGAGCACCGAGCGTCACCTTGAGACCGAACCGTTCGATGACGTCGAGAAGGCGCTGGCTCCCTTTCCGGACAGCCGCGACCATCGCACGGATGTCGCCGAGCACGGCGTCGGGAACGCGCGTGTTCGCACGAATCAGACGGAAGACGTCCTCGTTCGGAACCCCCTCCTTCAGGAGCTTGACCGGCGGAAGCCGGAACCCCTCCTGGTAGACCTCGGTCGTGTCGCTGTACCAGCCTCCGGGGTAGATCCCGCCCATGTCGACCGTGTGGCCGCGGAAGGCCGCCCATCCGCGGATCTCCCCTTCATGGAACGCCGGGCACAGCGCGACGAGATCGGGGCAGTGCGTCCCACCCCCGTTGTAGGGATCGTTGCAGAGGATGACGTCGCCCGGCTTCAGGTTGCCGCGACCGATCGTCTCGTACGTCGACTGCACAGCGTAGCCAAGGTTTGCCAAGAAGATCGGAAGTCCCGGCGTCTCGGCGATCAGGTTCGCCTCAGCGTCGAGGATCCCGCAGCTGAAATCGACGACTTCATATAGAATCGGGCTGTACGCGGCATGCTCGATCGTCCGCCGGATGTCGCGGCTCGCCGCGATCAGCCGGTTGCGGATGACCTCGAGCGTGATCGGGTCGATTCTCATTTCGCCTCCTCATCGATTGAGATGATCAGGTTTCCGTACGGATCCACTCTGCAGGTCTGATCGGCCTCGACGACCGTCGTCGCCGTCACCTCTTCGATGACCGCGGGCCCCACGATGACGTTCCCGGCATGAAGCCGATCTCTCCTGTAGATGGCAAACGACCGGTATTCCCCCCGGCCGATGTAGACATCGCGCGCTCCGAGACGCGCGTCGTCCGACGGCTCGGTCGGCCCCTCCGCGATCCTCTCGAGATTCGGCTTCTTGACGCTCCCGAGCCCGATCACCTTCAGGGAGACGATCTCCTTGCGCTCCTCCGGGGCGTTGTGGCCGTAGACACGCAGGTGTTGCTCGTCGAATGCTTCCGCGATGCCCGCCTTCGCCTCCTCCGCGAACGGGGCCTGGGCCCCCACGGAGAGCGTGTGCTCCTGCCCCACGTATCGGAGATCGAACTGAACCGCAACCGTGATCGCCTCTTCTGCCACGTTCTCACGCTCGAAGACGCCGACGACCCTCTTCGTCAATTCGCCAAACAGTCCGCTGATCTCCGCGGGGTCCGCGTCGTCGAGAGGCATGATGAATGTCTGACTGAGGTCGTGGCGCAGATCGGCCATCAGCATCCCCCAGGCGGAGAAGACACCGGAGTTCGGCGGCACGATCACCGTGGGCACACCGAACTCCTTCGCGATCGACGCGGCGTGAATCGGCCCAGCCCCGCCGAAGGCGACCATCACGAACTCCCGTGGATCGTATCCCCGCTTCACCGTCATCGATTGAAGAAGCCCGGACATATTCGTGTTGACGATCTTGACGATTCCAAGCGCCGCCTCGTCCACGCTCAAGTCGAAGTGATCCGCGACCCGCTTGATCGCGGCATGCCCGAGGTCCTTCGAGATCTCCATCTCCCCACCGAGGAAGTAGTCCGGGTCGAGCAGGCCGAGCTGCAGGTTGGCGTCGGTCACCGTCGGCTCGACGCCGCCCCGCTGATAGCAGGCCGGACCCGGGTCGGCCCCCGCACTCTGCGGTCCGACGTGCATCGCGCCCGCCTCGTCGATCCACGCGATCGACCCGCCTCCGGCACCGATCTCCCGAAGGTCGACGACCGGGAGGAGGATCGGTCGCCCTTCCACGACGTACTGCTCGGTCGTCTCCGGTAAGCCCCCCGTAATGATCGACGTTTTGGCCGTCGTCCCACCCATGTCGTACGAGATGACGTTCTCGTATCCGATCAGCTTCGCGAGCTGCGCCGCACCGATCGCTCCTCCCGCCGGACCGGACTCGACCATCGCAATCGGCATGTCCCGCGCGACGGACGCCGCCATGACGCCGCCGTTCGACTGCATGATCTGAAGGATCTGCCCAAACCGGCGATCTCGTAGGTCGCGCTCCAGATGGTCCAGATACGTCCGGACGACGGGCATGACACTCGCGTTCTGCGTCGTCGTGCTCGTGCGCTCGTATTCGTAGTAGCGACGAGTGATCACGTGGGACAGAGAGATCGCCGCTCCCGGCAACCTCTCTCGCAGGAATTCGCCGACCCGGATCTCGTGCTCCGGGTTGGCATAGCCGTTCAAAAGGCAGACCGCCACTGCCTCGACACGCTCGGCAGTCAAGGCGGCCAGAACCTCTTCCAGGTCCGATTCCGAAAGCGGCGTGAGGACGTTCCCCTTGGCGTCGATCCGCTCCGTTACCTCGAGCCGCAGGTTCCGTAACACGAGCGGTCGCGGCTTTCGGTACAGCGCGTCGTACATCTCCGTCCGGTTCGAGCGGCCGATTTCGAGGACGTCCCGGAATCCCCGAGTCGTGATGAGGGCCGTCTTCGCGCCCTTCCCTTCGATGAGTGCGTTGATGACGACCGTGGTTCCGTGGGAGAGGAATGAGACCTCCTCCAGCGGGATCGAGAATTTCTCGATCGACTCGACTGTCCCGATCGCCGGGTTATGAGGCGTGGAAGAGACCTTGCTGACCACGACGCGTCCCGACGTCTCATCGAGAAGCACGCCGTCGGTGAAGGTTCCTCCCACATCCGTACTGAGTCTGTACATCACTTCCTCCTCTGACGCGACTTGGCTGTGACTTCGGATGAAGCGGGCAGCTTGGCGGCGTTCTCGATCGCTTCGCTCCAGACTGCTTCGGCCTCCTTTGGGCCCGCTCCCATCTGGACCCAGAGCAGCTTGGCCGAGGACGCGGCATCGACGCGGTACCCTCTGGACGAGGCCGCGGGCACGTGGTAGCAATCGCCCGGCCCCAATGGGTACGTGTCATCGTCGACGGTAAGGAGAATCCTCCCTTCAAGCACGTAGCCAAATTCCTCTCCCTCGAACGTCGCGGCTTCGTCCATCCCGTCCGGCGGGAGCTCCCCCACGAAAACGCGCAGCTGAGCATGGGGCAAGCTTCCGCTCAGGAACCGGTATCGAACCGCGTTCTGAGAGAGATTCACCAGCGCCCGCCCGTCGCCCTCCTCCATCGGAGGCGGAGGGAGAGATCCTGGCGGAAGCGTCTCCTTCCCAAGCAGGCTGAGCGCCCGTGCGTATCGCGCCGTTTGGACCCACAGGACCTCCGCACCATCGCTTCCCGCACTGCACGCGTGGCGAGTCGACGCGATCAAGTGGTAGCTGTCACCGACCCCCAACGTGTGCCTGTCGTCGTCCGAGAGCAGCTCGATGCTCCCACGAAGGACGTAGCCGAACTCCTCGCCCTCGTGCGAGTGGGGTTCGCTGTGACTTCCCGGCGCCATCGCCCCGACGACCGCCTCGAACCGCCGAGCCGGCAGACCGGTGCTCAAGAACCGGTACGTGATCGACGAATCGGAGAGACTGACGTGGGAGCGGTTGTCCGCCTTCGTGATCGCCGAGTGCCTCGGATCCACGAAGACCGCGTTCCCGGCTTCGTTCGACATGACAAGAACATCGGCGAGCGAGACGTCGAGCGCTTGACAGATCGACCGAAGCGACGAGATCGAGAACGACGAGAGCCCACGCTCGATCTGTGAGAGAAACCCGACCGAGAGACCGCACTCCTCCGAAAGCGCCCGAAGCGTCAATCGCTTGCGGGTTCGGATGCTGCGGATGCGCCACCCGACCTCCGACAGCCTCTCGGCCTCCATGATCCGAATATAGCCGACGAGTGAACATCGGTCAAACACGAGTGAACGGTGTTCACTCCATGCGAACAGACCGGCCCGACGAAGGGGTTGCAGCAGATGGTCGCCGCCGCATTCAAGGCCGGGACCCCGAACCGAGTCTAGGTCTCTTCGTGCGCGGTGCGCGCGATGATCTCGTCTTGTAGGGCTCGATCGAGGTTGTTGAAGTAGTCGCTGTAGCCGGCGACGCGCACGATCAGATCCCGATGCTCGTTCGGGGATTCCTGCGCTCTTCGAAGGGTCTCGGAGTCGACGACGTTGAACTGAATGTGATGTGCGTCCATGCGGAAGAGCGTTCGCACAAGGCTCCCGAGCTTCCGGAGACCGCCCTCGTCCCGAAGGACGTCCGGGAGGAACCGTTGATTGAGCAGTGTGCCGCCGGTTCGTACATGGTCGAGTTTGCCGATCGACCGCACGACGGCCGTCGGTCCGTGTCGGTCGGCCCCCTGTACCGGAGAAATCCCGTCGGAGAGCGGGACGCCGGCCTTCCGACCGTCGGCCGTCGCGCCGACGACGGTTCCGAAGAAGACGTGAACCGTGGTCGGCAACAGGTTGATCCGATACCGACCGCCCTTCGTGTTGGGCCGGCCGTCGATCGCGTCGAAGTAGGCGTCGAAGAGCGCTCGGGCGATCGTGTCCGCTCTCTCGTCGTCGTTTCCGAACTTGGGCGATTCAGCTGTCAATCGAGCCCGGAGGGGTTCGTGATCCGCGAAATCCGCGTCGAGCGCCGAGAGCAACCCGTCCATCGTCACTTCGCGCCGTCCGTAGACATGTTCACGGATCGCAGCGAGCGCGTCGGTCGCCGTCCCGAGTCCGACGCCCTGAATGTACGTCGTCGGGTACCGTGGCCCCGCGTCGTTGTAGTCCGCGCCGCGATCGATGCAGTCTTCCACCAGGACGGAAAGGAACGGGGCCGGCATCTGCTCGGCGTAGAGGCGCTCGATCCGGTCGTTCCCTTCGATCTTCAGATCCACGAAGTACTGGAGCTGTGTCCGGTAGGCCGCGAACAGATCGTCGAACGACGCGAAGGTTCGAGGATCGCCCGTCGACGGCCCGATCCGTTTCCCGCTTCGGGGGTCGATCCCGTTGTGCAAGGTGATCTCGAGGATCTTCGGCCAGTTCATGTACCCGGTCAGCACGCAGCTCTCTTTCCCGAAAGCGCTGATCGTGACGCACCCACTCGGACCGCCACCCCGAGCGTCCTCGAGCGACTTCCCGGCTCGAAGGAACTCCAGGCAGATCGCGTCGGCATTGAAGATCGAGGGTTGCCCGAATCCGCGCCGAACCACCTCGAGCGTCCGAAGCAGGAAGCGATCAGGGTTCACCTTCGATAACTGGATACAGGATCCCGTGTATGGCAATCGCATCTCCTCGATCACGTCGAGAATCAGGTACGAAAGCTCGTTCACGGCGTCCTCTCCATGCACGTCGGCACCGCCGACGTTGATCAGCGTGAAGTCGTTGTACGTGGCGCTCTGCTCCTCGGTCACACCGACCTTCGGCGGCGCCGGCTGATTCGAGAACTTGATCCAGAAACACTCGAGCAGCTCGACGGCTCCCTGCGGCGTGAGCCGGCCCTCGTCGATGTCGCGTCGGTAGAATGGGTAGAGGTGCTGGTCGATCCGGCCCGGATTGAGGGAGTCCCATTCGTTCAGCTCGATGACCACCCCGAGGTGGACGAACCAGTAGGTCTGAAGAGCCTCGTGGAATGTTCGTGGAGGCTTGCGCGGCACCCACTCGCAGATCTTGGCGATTCGCAGGAGTTCCTCCCGCCGAGCCGGGTCGGCCCCTTCAGCGAGCTCTCGCGCTCTCTCCGCATGTCGCTCGGCGAATCGAACGATCGCGTCGCAGCAGATCGACATCGCTTCGAGCTCGTCGAGCCTCGCCTGACGCTGAGGATCGTCGGACGTCTCGATCCGCTTCCGCGATCTTGCGATCCACTCCGCGAGCCCTCCGATGCCCAGGCGATAGATCTTGTCATCGAGGATCGCGTGTCCGGGCGATCGCTGCTCCATGAATTCCGTGAAGACGCCCGCGTCGAACGCCGCCATCCACTCGGGCTTCATCGCGGCAAAGACCCGCTGTCGCATGCTCCTGTCTTCCCAGTATGGGATGACGGTTTCCTCGTACAGGGCGCGCGTCTTCTCGCTCACCTGGAAGGGGGTCTTCCCACGCGTCGGCAACGCCTTTAGATCTTCGAAGGTGTGACAGCAGAGCTCGGGATAGGTCGGCGTCGCCTTCGGTTTCGGCCCCCGCTCGCCGACGATCAGTTCGCCGTCGCCGATGTGGATCGGCTGGTTCTCCAAGAGGTGAGCGAACGCCTCGGCCCGCCGTACAGGCACGGGCGAACTCACACCGTCCGATCGCACGTAGAACTCGGTCAGAAGCCTCGCCCGCTCCCCGCTCACCGACGGAACCGTGTCGACCGATTCTCTCCGAAGTCGCTCGACTCGCTCGTTCAACGGCTCACCCTCCCACACGGACGTCGACAGCGACGATCCTGCGAAGGATCTTCGCCAGGGCCTCGGCTCTCGCCTTCGGGTCCTCCTTCTCCGTCACCGCGAGCGGTCGCCTCCCGAGCCCCCGTAGCTTCCGCTCTCCGCCGCGGTGAAACGGGAGCAAGTGTACCGCCTCGACCGATCGAAGACCGGACACGAGTCGTCCGAGGGCGATGATCGCGCCTTCATCATCGTTCACGTTTGGAATCATCGGATAACGGATCCACACGCTGTGACCGCTGTCGCTCAGTCGGCGAAGGTTCTCGAGGATCCCTGCATTCGAAACGCCTGCGAGCTCGCGATGCCGATCGTCTTCCAGATGCTTCACGTCGTAGAGGAACAGGTCGGTCTGACGCCCCACCCGTTCCAGATCGCTCCAATCGGCGAAGCCGCTGGTGTCGACTGCGGTGTGGATTCGTCGTTTCCTGGCCCCGGCCAGAATGGCGACCGCGAACTCCGGCTGAGCCAACGGCTCGCCTCCCGACAGCGTCACGCCACCCCCGGACTCGTCATAGAACAGGGTGTCCCGTTCGACCACGTCAAGGATCCGATCGACCGTCCATCGTTCACCCGCGATCGCCCGTGCACCGGTTGGGCAAGCCACGACACAAGCTCCACACGCCGTGCAACGAGATCGGTCCGTCACCGCCGTTGCGTCGTCGATCGATATCGCCTCAGCAGGACAGACCTTCGCGCACAGACCACAGCCCGTGCATCGATCCGCCCAGAAGAGGAGTTCGGGACCGGGCTTCTGGCTCTCCGGATTGTGGCACCAGAAGCAGCTGAGCGGACAGGCCTTCATGAAGACCGTCGTTCGGATCCCCGGCCCGTCATGGATCGCGAATCGCTTGATGTCGAACACCATTCCCGATTGCTCAGTCATTCCGGATTCGACTCCGATCGATCGTTTCGCTCAGGCCCGGAGGCGGCGCATACGATAGTCGGAGGACCGGCTCCGGTCAACGAGGTCGATCGAGCAGCAAGTGGCCTCTCGGTTTCCTACGGACTGAGCGCATTCACGATCTGCCCGACGTCATAGCGCATGAACTCGATGTAGGTCGCCGCCGGTCCGTCCACGTCACTCAACGCTCCCGTGTACAGCCTCACCACGTCGATGCCCGTATCGTCAGCGATGACCTTCGCCAGCGTCGGATCCGTCGCCATGCCGACGAAGATCGCCGGGACGTCCAGGCGCTCGATCGTCTCGATCAAGTCCGCGATCTCCCGTGCCGAGGGCTCCGCGAGTGTCGTGAACCCGGGGAACACCGAACCAACCTGCTCGAACCCATACCGCTCCGCGAAGTACCCGAAGGCCAGATGGTCCGTGATGAGCCGACGCCGGTCGGCCGGAACCCGATCGGTCTGATCCCGAATCCACCCGTCGAGCTCCTCAAGGGCCGTGCGATAGCTCTCCCCGTTCGATCGGTAGGTCGGCCCTCCGTCCGGATCGAGCTCAGCGAGCGTCTCCTCGATCGCCTCGCACCAGGTCACGATCAACGTCGGGTCGAACCAGACATGCGGATCGGCTTCGCCGTGGTCGTGATCGAGCGCTCCCTCTTCGCCGACGCCGCCCTCCGGGTGATCGGCGGGTTCGGTATCCGATCTCCTCAGCGGTAGCCGCTCGGACAGGTCGACCGCGCGCCCGGAGGCGTTTTCGAGGATCTCCTCGAACCCTGCTTCGAGCCCCGCGCCGGCCAGGAAGATCACGTCCGCATTGGAGACCGCGACGACGTCTCGCGGAGTCGGCTGGAACGCGTGTGGATCCGCGTCAGGCGGAAGGAGGATCGTGAGATCGATCCGGTCTCCGGCAATCGACTGAACGACGTCGCCAACGATCGTCGTCGTCGCGAGGGCTCGAAGCCGGGCCTCGCCGACCGTGGTGCCGGCTCCCATCGCGACGAGAACAAGGAGTCCCACAAGGAATCTCTTCATCCTTCCTCCTCTCTCGCACGTCCATCATATCGCGGCGGCCACGCGACGATACAGCCACCAGCGCCTCTCGTCCGGTTCCACGCCCCGTAGGTCCACTGCCGTCCTCGTCCGGACTGTCATCGCTCCCTCTCTGACGATGCTCTCCATGAGCCGACCGACCTGTTTGCCTCAAAGGAGCCGATCCTGTTAGCGTGTCCGGGATGCACAGCCGCTTCGTCGGATCGCGAAGAAGACGGTGGAGCCTACTCCGTTCAAGGGCAAGTAGCACCGCCCGGCGAGGCGACGGAAGCACGAAGCGGCGGTGCCGGCCTGCCATCCGAAGCGGAGGATCCATGTCGAATCCACCCAGACCGGCGGAAGCTTTCGCCCCTGCCTCGACGAAGATCGTCATCATCGGCGCCGGACGCGTCGGCGCCACGTTCGCCTACACCCTGATCCTGCGCGGGCTCGTCGGCGAGATTGGGCTGGTCGATCTCGATCGGAAACGGGCCGAGGGAGAAGCAATGGACCTGGGCCACTCCGTGCCCCTTTCTCATCCCGTCCGCGTCTGCACAGGTTCGTACAGCGACTGTGGCGACGCGGACATCGTGATGATCGCAGCCGGGGTTTCTCAGAGACAAGGGGAGAGCCGCCTCGACCTATTGAAGCGAAACGCCGCGGTCTTCGAGGACGTCATCCCGAACGTGGTCAAAGCGAATCCCAACACGATCCTTCTGATCGCGACGAATCCGGTAGACATCATGAGCTACGTCGCCTGGACCCTCTCCGGCCTCGCCCCCCAACGGGTGATCGGATCGGGGACGGTCCTCGACACCGCGCGCTTCAGGTACCTCCTGAGTCGTCATCTCTCGCTCGATCCGCGGAACGTCCACGCGTACGTTCTCGGCGAGCACGGCGACAGCGAGGTCGCTGTCTGGAGCCGAACGACGGTCGGCGGGCTTCCTCTGGCTGAGTACTGCCGGAAGACCGGAACCAGCCTGTCCGCCGAACACCGCTCGTCCATCGAACGCGGGACGAGAAACGCCGCCTACGAAATCATCGCCAGAAAGGGGGCAACCTACTACGCCGTCGCGACGGCGCTGTTGAGAGTCAGCGAGTGCATCCTTCTCGACCAGCGCTCGGTTCTTCCCGTCTCCACCCTCGTCCCTCCGGAGTATGGCTTGGGCGAGCTCTACCTAAGCCTCCCCAGCATCGTCGGTCGACGGGGAGTCGAACGCACGCTGGAGGTCCCGCTGGACGAGGCGGAAGACCGAGCCATTCACCGCTCCGCCGAACTCCTCGGCGAGACGCTCGTCGGGATGGGGTACCCTCACTGAATCATCCGAAGCCTCGAACCCGTCGCGAAAGAGGCCTTCGCAAAGCGACCGTGTCGGAAAGGAGATCAGATGTACAGCAAGGTCCTCGTGCCTCTCGACATGTCGGAGCGGGCGGAGAAGATCCTTCCGCACGTCGAGGCCCTGGGCGGAATCATGATGGGCGGAGTCATCCTGCTCCACGTCATCGAGCCACCCGCGTTCGTCGCGTCCGCGGCCGCCTCGGTCCGTGGACCGGGCAGTCCTCCAATCGCCCCGCAGGCCTACGTCGAGCTGATCGAGGAGGCCCGGGAACTTGCCGAGGGATACCTCTCCCGGATCCGGGCGCTCCTGATGACCCAAGAGATCGACGCTGAGACGATCCTCGAGACAGGATCGCCTTCAGAGCGAATCGTCCATACGGCCGAGCAACACGATGTCGACCTGATCGCCCTCACGAGCCACGGACGAACCGGCCTTTCCCGCGTCTTCTTCGGCAGCGTCGCCGCCGCCGTTCTCCACCGCTCCGAGATTCCACTCCTCCTCGTCCGATCCCGAGACGAGCAGTAGAACGACGCCGCGCGCAGTTCACCGGGGGACGCCCTTCGTCCAACACACCCTCCTCTACGACACCTCACAAGCTCTCCAGTGGGAACGCACGACCGTTCAAGCTGTGGCGCCCGGGGACCTGTCGATGCCGCACACAGACTGACCGATGCAATCACTTGTCCCAGTACACCGGCCGACCGTAGTAGTCGTAGAGGCGCTCCTCATAGGCGCGGTTGACCGGCTCGGCGGGGTTGTAGTCGGGACACGTCTGCACTCGGTCGACCGTTAGGTCGGTCCTCGCCTCCCCGCGCGCCCACTCGAAGCCTGTCAGCCAGTCGGGGGCGAGCAGGATCCTGCGACCCGGTCCGGGAAGTCCGCTTCCCGTGTCGACCACGATGTAGCGCAAGATCCACCGCTCATCGCCGACAATGAAGTCGCCGATTCGTCCGATCCTTCCATCAGCACCGGAAACCTCGTATCCGGTCACCTCGGCGCACGAACGCAGATGCGGATCCCCACGCACGCCAGAGCCCGCGTTCGGACGATCCTCGGAACCGGCCGTCTTCCCCGGTTGCGCCGGGAAGGCGTGCGGTCCAAGCGGCCCGGCGGGAACCCAATACACCGGCAGGCCGATGTGCTCGAGGAACGCCTCCTCATACTGCCTCGATACCGGCTCGTCTTCATCCAGTGCCGGCGCGCCTTTGATCTGATCGCGCGTCAATGCGACGTGCAGCAGGTCCGCTTGCCAGTCAGGCTCTCCGAGAGAGGCCGCAGGGATCAACACCTTCCGGCCCGGGAGCCACTTGCGCGTATCGGCGACCATGTACCGAATCGTCCACTCGGCATCGTCGAACAGGAAATCCTTGCACCGGCCGACGGCCCCGTCCTTCGCCTTCAACGTGTATCCTCGCAGCTCACGGATCGACCGCAACAAAATGCTCACCTCCAAGGGTTCCGATCATCGACGCTCGCGGCGTCCATCTCTCGATTCCATCGCGAGCGATCCTCATCTCTTCAGCGGAATCGGACGCGGGATCCGACGTCCCTCGCAGGGGCACCTCACCCTTCGAGACGCACGTTTCTCGCACCGCTCATCTCGCCGAGTTCCGCGGCAAACGAGACGACGTCGGTCGGCCTCCAGTAGCTGACTTGGATCCGAACCAGGAGAACCCCGCGGTCCCGCTCCAGCTCCCAGGAAAGCAACCTTGTTCTCATGTGATGAGCCCTGCAATGCCGGCGAACGGCCCGCCAGACCTCCTCCTTGTCCTCCGGTGGGACCTCGATTGTCAGGATCCTCCGGGTCAAGCTCGGAAGCCACTCCTCGATCCTTGAGAAGGCAAACAGGACGAGGAATCCCGTAACCGCCGCTCCCGACCCAATGACCAGGAAGCCGTGTCCCACGGCGATGCCGATCCCTGCGACGAACCAGACGGACGCCGCCGTCGTCAACCCTCGAACCCAGTCGCCCTGCCGAATGATCGTCCCCGCGCCGAGGAACCCTACACCGGTGATCACACCGGCGATGATTCGCGCCTGGTCGAGACGAACCCCGGATTCAGCCCCGCTCTGCGTCAACGCCCGCACGAGAAGCTCTCCCACAACCACAATCAACGCCGCTCCGCCCCCTACAAGCAAGTGGGTCCGAAGTCCCGCGGGGCGACCGTGGAACTCGCGCTCGACGCCGATGATCGCTGACAGGACCAGAGCGACGAGGAAACGAATCAGAAGATGAAGCTCTGCCAACATGAGCGCGACTACTCCTCGGCGTCTCGGTCCGCTCGGATCAGAAGGATCGGCTTCTCGAGGCGATGGAGGACTCCGATGGCGACGCTTCCGAAGAAGGCGGCCGCCAGGCCGCTCCTGCCGTGACTTGTCATCACGACCAAATCGACCTCGCTCTTCTCCGCGGCCTCGGCGATCTTCTGAACGACGCCGCCCTGCTCGAGAAGGATCTCACACGACACGCTTTCCGCATCAAGCTCGCTCTTCTTCCCTTCGAGATACCTTTGCGCCTCCTCCTGAGCTCGCGTCATCGCGTCGTCCAGCGTGATCAACTGTGGGCTCGCCGTCGTCCCGGGAGCTCCTGCGGCGACGACGGGTCCCGCGATCACCGGCGGCTCGACCACATGAAGAAGGAGGAGATGCCCGCTCCTCCCGTGTGCGAGTTCGCTCGCGTGCTTCAACGCTCGCTCGGCCCGATCCGAGCCATCCAATGGAACGAGTATTCTCCTGTACACGTAACGCTCCTTCCGCTTCGATACGGCGAGACGCAGCCCGAACGCGGGACGCGTCGAGCGGACTCCCGCCGAAGGAATCTTCGAGTGAGTTCGCGGCGGATCGTTTCGCCGCGGTGTGACACTTCGAGGTCTACTAGTCTCGATGCTCGGGCTTTCGGCTCCAGATGCCGAAATCCCGTCTTCCCACACAACAACTAGACAAAGTATACGGGAAACCCCGTTCGGAATTCAACTTCCTCGCACGGCCAATCCAACATCACGGGCCGGCGTGCACTGCCTTGGACCCGACCTACCCCCTGACCATCGATCACGCTCGACTGAGCTTTCCCACACACGACCAGCCATTGCCATGTACGACCGGGACCGCCGACCTTCCGCGCTCAATGCGGGTTCTCCGCCTCGCCCGACTTGAAGATCGCGAGTTTTGCCGTCAGCGGACCGATCAGCTCGTGGATGACCGTCGCGCCGATGACGACGTTCAGAAGGATCTGACTGATCGGAGCAAGCGCCGGTTCCCGCTGTGCCAAAAGGGCCAAGCCGATCACGATTCCGCCCTGCGGGATCAACCCCCATCCCGTGTACCGACGAACGGCCGGCGACGCGCGTCCGAGCCTCGCCCCCAGATAGGCTCCCCCGAGCTTGCCGACCGACCGGAAGAAGACGACGAGAAGAACGACCGGGAAGTACCGCAGCAAGACAGAGACATCGAGAAGCATTCCACTGACCGTGAAGAAGACGATGAACACGATCGGCTCGACCGATTCCTCGAGGAGGTGGAAGACGTGATGCCTCTCCTGTCGACGCGTGGTGTTGATGACGACCGCTCCCATCGCCATGGTCGCCAGGAGCTGGTCCAGCCCGAGAAGCGAGGACACGCCATAGCAGATCCCCAGGATTCCTAGAAGAAGCGCAATCTGAAGTCCGTCGCTCTCACCCCGAAGCCATCTCGGTGCGAAGCGGAATGCGAGGCCGGAGACGATCCCGAGCGCGATTGCGCCACCGATCGCGATCAACGGCTCGAAGATCGTCTGAATCCCTTCCACGTGATGGGTGATGAGCGCAAGGGCGACGACGATCGCAAGGCTGTAGTTCACCACGCCGAGCGCATCATCGAGCGCCGCGGAGGCCATGATGCTGAAGGTGACCATTCCTTTCGCCTTGTACTGGCGAACGACGGCGAGCGTCGCCGACGGGTCGGTCGGAGAGGCGAGCGAACCGAGAAGGACGGAGAGCGGTGCCACAGTCGCAAGGAAGCCCTTTGATTCCGGAAGGAGGAAGGGGAGCGTCGCCAGGCAGCCGGCCGTCACGAGCAACGCCGAAAGCTGCGCTTCCCCCACGGCGATGAAGATCACTTTCTTGCCGAGTTCCTTGAGCGGGCCGTAGGCCAGCGTCCCGCCGATCGCGAACGTCAGCACGGCGAGCGACAGCTCCGTCGTCGTTCCCATCGAATCGACGAATGCATCCGTCACAAGCCCGGTGATCCGCGGATTGAGGATCAGTCCGGTCACAATGTATCCGCTCACTCTCGGAAGCCCGACGATCTTGACGACCTCTCCCAGAATGTAGCCAAGCGTGATCGCCAAGCCTGTCGCGAGAAGACCGTTCACCGCTGTCACCTCTCCCATACTTCGGGCGGTCCGTCGCCACTGAAACCCCGCTAGGATATGACCGGACACCCGATCAGGCAACCGCGGAGGATCCCGCCGCTCGTAGGGCGCAGACCATCCCGCTCGGGCGGCTGCGCACGGACCCTTCGGACGCGTTCGTGCCCATCTCGCACTTCCGTGGTATCCTGACCGCATGAGGCGAGTTGCAGTCCTGACCAGCGGGGGCGACGCCCCGGGAATGAACGCCGCCGTTCGATCCGTCGTGCGGACAGGCCTTTCGCACGGGTGGGAGATGCTCGGCATACGAGGCGGCTACGCCGGTCTGATCGCCGGCGAGATGATGCCTCTCGGGTACCGAGATGTCGGGGGGATCATCCAGCAAGGCGGAACCTTTCTCGGAAGCTCCCGATGTCCGGAAATGAAGACCGACGAGGGCCGGCGGAAGGCCGTCGAGGCCCTCTCCGCCCGCTCGATCGACGCTCTCGTCGTCGTCGGCGGTAACGGATCGCAGACCGGAGCGCACGCCCTCTCCCAGTTGGGAGTCCCCGTCGTCGGAGTTGGCTCGACGATCGACAACGACTTGGTCGGCGCCGACATGTCGATCGGCGTCGACACGGCGCTCGACATCGCACTCGAGGCGATCGACCGACTCAAAGTGACCGCCTCTTCGCATCACCGAGCCTTCCTGGTCGAAGTCATGGGGCGGGAGTGCGGGTTCCTCGCTCTCGTGGCCGGAATCACAGGGGGTGCGGAGGCCGTCGTCCTTCCCGGCCGGCCGTTCGATCCCGACCGCCTCGCGAAGCATCTTCACAACTGCTACGAACGCGGCAAGCGCCACGCCTTGGTCGTCGTGGCCGAGGGAGCCGACTGGAATGCGCATCGGATTGCTCGACACTTCCAGGACAACAGGACGCAACTCGGCTTCGAGCTCCGCCTGACAGTGCTCGGGCACGTTCAGCGCGGGGGCTCGCCCGGCTCCTTCGATCGTCTCCTCGCCAGCCGCCTCGGCGCCGCGGCGATCGAACGTCTTGCCACCGGAGAGCACGGAGTCCTGATGGGCCTTCTGGAGGGGCGCATCGCCGCGACCCCGCTCGGCGATGTGGCCGGGAAGATCAAGCCGCTCGACCCCCAGCTGATCGAACTCGCGGAAATCCTGGCGATGTAGGACGCCCTGCTCAGCCGAGCAGTCGTTCTCCAACCATCCCGACGATGAAGCCGAGTGTGCCGCCGAGCGCCGGTGCCCAGTGGCGCTTCATCCGTACCAGAGGTGCGATGTCCTGGAAGACAAGATACAGGATGCCGCCGCCGGCGACGAGCATCAGCGCCCCGACGGCCTCCGTCGCCGACTGCAGGAAGAAGTATCCGAGGAGCCCAGCTGCGGGGCCGAGGAAGCTGAGGGCGAACATCATGCCGAGGATCCCACGTGAGCTTGCGTCGCCTGCCGCAAGCTCCCGATAGGCATTGAACCCCTCGGGCAGGTTCTGCGCCCCGATGAAGATCGCCAGCAGGATCCCGAGCCTGGGATTGTGTGGGAAGACGGCCCCGAGGGAGACCGCCTCGGGCAGGAAGTCCAGGAGCATCGCCATGAACTGGGCCTTCGAGCCACCACCGCGCGCCAGCCGCGCATCGATCCACATGAAGAGAAGAGAACCGGCGAAGAAGAGGGGGATCGCGAGCCAGAGCGGCAGCTTCTGAAGCCCCGTCGGCACGAGAGCGAACGCGACGGCTGCGACAAGAACTCCGCCTCCGAAGGCGATCGCCGTGTGAATCACCTCGCGGACACCCTCTCGTCGAGCGCTCGGGAGCATCCGGGCAATCGCCGCACCGATGATGATCGCCAGCCCGGCCGACCAGCAGTAGAGAGCTACCGACACCGCTTCCCGCATCGCATCCTTTCAGGGAGTCGGTCGCGCGCCACTCCCTATCGTTCGCCGACAGGCGCGCGACGCACGCGGCCCCCTCTCCCGTCGGCTCTCCACGGAGATCCAAGATCGCCTGCACCCTCTCCAACCTATACCAAGACCCGGAGATTGGCAATCGGAGGGAGGAAGACAAAGGCGGAAGCCCAGAGCGAGGCGACGGTGCCCGGCCCGTGGCTCCTCTTCAACGTTCCTTCCCCGCCGGACCGTTCACCGTCGCAGACTGGCTACCGAACGATGCGGAGACCGCCCCCCTCGAGGACGCGGTCGACCTCCTCTTTCGTCGCATAGACGATGTCGCCGGGATGGGTCTGCTTGATCGCCGAGAGCCCCACCCCGTATCGGACCCCCCTGGCGGCGTCCTCTGACAGAAGACCGTAGAGAAAGCCACCGGCAAAGGCGTCCCCGGAACCGACACGATCGACGACTTCGATGTCGAGAACCGGCGCTCGATGGACCCGACTATCGCCCGCCTCGTACACAATCGCAGTCCAGCTGTTGCGCCAGACCGAGGGATTCTCCCGGAGGGTGATCGCGACGAATCGAAGGTCGAACTCCTGTGCCAACTGCATGGCGACCTCTTCGTAAGATTCCGACTCGATCCCGAACACTCGCTCGGTGTCCTCTTCGGTCGTGATGAGCACGTCGGCCGACCGCATGATTCGCGTCATCACAGCCCGCGCGTCATCGCGGCTCCACAGGCGCGCACGGTAGTTGAGGTCGACGGAGACCAGAACACCGGCCTGACTTGCCCTCTCGACGGCGTCGAGCGTCGCCTCCGCGGCCGTCTTCGACAGCGCCGGAGTGATTCCCGACACGTGGAACGCCCTTGCGCCGGAGAGCGCGGCATCCCAATCGACCTCTCCAACGCGAAGGCGAGAGATTGCCGAATCCCGCCGATCGTAGACGACCGAGTTCGCTCGTGGCGAGGCACCGCATTCGAGGTAGTAC
>Ga0180432_10003279_pt1 | contig 23346 bp, 24 predicted proteins | sample SS_ome_10_FD_132414 | JGI IMG/M metagenome (GOLD analysis project Ga0180432, IMG submission 132414) | Hypersaline lake sediment archaeal communities from the Salton Sea, California, USA - SS_1_MS_2 metaG | ecosystem: Environmental > Aquatic > Non-marine Saline and Alkaline > Hypersaline >... | reverse complement strand
GGTCTTCGTCGAACATGTCGTCGACCAGAATGATGCTGACCTGCATACCGGCGATGGCGGCCGCTCCGGGGATGGCCAGGGACGGCTCACCGCCTACCGCCTGGCAGGCCAACACGGGCAGATCCCAATCAGGGCGGGGCTTGTCGACCGCCCGCTCGAAGACGCCGGCCATAGCCGGCCAAGCAGCCACCTCGGGCAGGGCCAACACCTGTGCCTTGATCCGTTCTGTGTTCATATGCGGCGTCCTTGCAGCAGACCGTCCACGGCGCGTAGCCGCTAGCCTCGCGCCATGGACAGTCTCTATGTCGCTCGAGATGTGCCCCCTCACGTCGACCGGAACGGGGGCAGTGAGCGATGGTGACCTAGTTCCAACCTGTCCAGTTCGACCGGGGCTCCACCGAAAGCTTGGCGATCTCCTCGGGCTCCTGGATGCACATCAGCTTTCGCAGTGCGACCAACAGCGGGTTTTCCTGCTTCTCTGAACTCAATAGCGCGTGGAATTCCTCGATGGTCAAAGCTGTATCCATACCAGTTCCCTTCCTTTCCCGTCTTTGTCTGCTTTCCAGTTTGGACCGAAGGGCACGTACTGATGTGGGGCGTTCCGTCGAGGCGCTGCAGCAAGTAGTGCCTGCCCCCACCTCCCTTCTTCATGGCGTTCGCAGCAACTCCGTCTCCCCCCACGAAGAGAGATCCCAAGGCTTCGTTGAACATCGGTATTGGCGCGTGCTCCGATGCCGGTACGGAGACCGGGGGTCGAGCTCCGTACAACAGACGCCCCCTGAACTCCACTGCCGGGTGCTGGATCGACAAGCGGGATCTCTTCAGGGAAGATTATACTACATGATAAACTGGAAGTCCAGGACCGCGCTGTGCGGGGGCCTGGCAGAGTAATGAAGGGCAACTCTGACGGCGCATTCGCGTCTTGGAGTACCGACCTGAACGCTGCTCCTCTTGTCTGTGAGTCCCGCTCCCTGAGCGCTCTTTCACAGCCCGGTCTTGAACTCGGCGATCCATTCTCTGGTTAGGTGCAAGTATCGATCCCCGAAGAGAAGGCTTGGCTCTATGTACGATCCCTCCACCCACTCGTTGAAGGAATGCAGCACGACGACGTCCGGATCGGTGGGGAGGACTGCCTCCCAGGTTCGAGCGTAGTAGGTGCCGTCGCCTCTGTCCCGCGCGAACGGCTCGGCGCTGACGCGAAGATCCGCGCAGTGCGGGGCCTTCGAATCGAGATCATCCCAGCCGGGCATGACCGTGCCCACCCATAACTTGGCTTGCCCCGTCTTCTTCTCCCATTCACGGACCTCGTTGGCCCAGCGCGGTGCCGAGAGACAAGCATCCGGACAGCAGGCGTGGTCTATGCGATAGACGTAGAGGCCATCGAAGACTTCCAGATACTCGGGTCTTAGCCCTTCCGCGATCCACCATGCCTCATGGCCGGGATCGACGCTCGCGCGTATCTCCGCCCAGCGAGCGACCGCCGTGGCCACGTCCTGGTCACCTGAAGGGCGTTCTCCATCCTTGTCGGGCACACGATACATGTCGGCGAAGAAGAGTACCGGCCTTTCCCCGATCCGAAGGAAGCGGGGATGGGAGTAGTACGTCTCGCGTACGTACGAAAGGGACTCGATCACTCCTTCCATCTTCACTCCGGGAAGAATGTGGTACAGGAAGGTGATGGACGAGTTGAACTCCTTGGGTGACGCGTCCAGGAGCTTCCGGGTGTTGGCGTCGGTTCGGTTGTCCTGAGCAAACCAGTGCACGGCGAAGCCGTCCAGGCCCGCGCGGCGAGCCTGCTCGATGTGAAGCCCGATGACCTCGGGAGCATCCGAGTCGTAGACTCCGGAATGGGGCCGGTCATCTCCCGACGTGCAGCCGGTCTCCCACGTGTCGGGATCATACCAGGGGAAGTAGTTGGCCAGCACGAGTGGGGGAACCATCGGATGAGCACCTTCCACTGTAGGTTTCCCGGTTGGCTCGGGCTCTGGCGACTGTAAGGATTGCGCCGTGGAGGTAGGCCCCGGTATCAAGGAGGGGCGAGCTATGGTCGCGGCTACCGCCACACTGGTCGGGGTAGCCGTTGGCAATGAGGTTCGCGTGCTCCTTCCCGTGCTAGCCAGGGAGCTCCTGGGTGTCGGTGTCGGGACGGCTGTCCGCGTGGGGTCACCGATGAGTGTGGCTCGGGAAGTGCGCTCGGGGAGAGCCGTGACTGCCGTGGGAGTCGTGGCCGTTGTGGCCGTGTCAGTCCGTTCCGGGGTCGATGGTGGAGTTGCCGATGGGGCCAGTCGCGTGCCCAAGCCCGTGCAGCCCCCAAGCATGATCGCCAGAACCACAGCGTACCAAAATCGCATCAAGACACCTACTCTCCTCTCGCGGCAATTGGCCTGGCGGGACGCAATCGTTGCCATGCCTGTTTCGCATCCCGTCGCTACTCCGGGCGACTCAACGCCCGGCTGGCTTCGGGCATGATCCCACCGGTTGGAACACTCCGCTCTGCGTCTCACGTCCGAGCTGTCGCGCAGCGGAGCACCCGCTGAAGCGGGCCCGGTCACGAACTCAGGGTCTCTCCGCCGTCGACGAGGATCGTCGTCCCGGTCATCCAGTCGGCATCATCGGAGGCCAGGAAGACCGCCACCCTGGCCACGTCGTCGGGCCGCCCCCATCTCTTCAATGGAATGTGTTCCCTGAGAGCTTCCTGCTCCTCGGCGGACATGGCCGAGATGTAGCCTGTGTCGATGTAGCCTGGTGCGATGGCGTTCACCAATACGCTGGGCGCGAGCTCGCGGGCTAACCCTCTGGTGAGCACGTCGGCCGCGGCCTTGGTCATGGTGTAGTCGAGGCTTCCTTTCGTCTCGCGGATCACTATGTTGATGATCTTTCCTCTGCCCCGACGCAGCATGCCCTCCGCTACTGCTCGAGAGCAATGCAGCACGCCTCGCACGTTCACGTCTACCATTCTCTGCCAGGTAGTGTAGTCGGGCTGAGCGAAATCGAAGGGCAGGACGATGCCCGCGTTATTGACCAGGACATCGATCTCGCCCAGACTCGTGGTGGCCTTCTCGATCATCGCTTCGACTTCGCCCTGTTGCGCGACGTCGGCTCTCACCGGCAGGGCCCGCCGCCCCATGTCTCGAATGTCCGAGACGACCTCCATCGCCGATGACTCCGCCCTCACGTAGTTCACCGCCACGTCGGCTCCCTCTCTGGCTAGTGCCAGAGCAATCGCCCTGCCTATGCCGCGGCTTGCGCCGGTGACGACGGCCACCCTTTCCAGCAATCTCATGTTTCACCTCCTCAGCGCGCCATCCTCAGGCTTGATGCCACCAGGAACAGGCGGGCCCATCGGGGGCTGGAGGAAGCGTCATCGCGTCGATCGGGGACCCGCTTGCGCAGCAGTTGCCGGCGGTCACCTCAATGCAAACCACACGCCTTCGGAGACATCCGTCCCCAACTCGGGCTTGTACACCAGAAGGGGTGATGGGTCTTGAGCCAACATGCTGAATGTCATCCAGCCCTCAACCTCCGCTCCGGGAAAGCCCTTCCACTCGAACTCGGGCTCCGGATCGACGATGCTCGGTGGCCTCAAGACCAGATTGTCCGACACCATTACGAAATCGAACTCGTCCATACCCCAGGATTCAGACTGGATACCACTGATGTACCGCGCCTGTGCGTGAATGACAACGAAGCCCCGCCCCACATCCGGCGGATCGTTGAATCGGTTGGCCTCCCTGACCATTCGGATCGCTTCGTCGCCGAAGACCACGCGATCAATGGCTATCTCGACCTTTCGGTCCTCGCCGTGCCAGACGAAGGGCTCCCCGAGGGGCACCGGGAGCCGACGAGATCCCAGGGAACGCGTCGGCGTCAAGGATGGCAGCGGAGACTGCGTTGGTGCAGGCAGTGGCGTGTAAGTGGGATAGGGAGTGTAGGTGGGATAGGGCGACGCCCACGTGTCGCGCTCGACCGGTTCCCGGCCGGGCGAGAACCCCGGAGTTGGGAGGGAGTCTCTCAGGGCAATTGCCACCGGTACGGAGCAGATGCAGAGAAAGGGGCTGAACAGGGCATAGACTAGCACCAACTGAACCAGGCACCCGCGGGACTCGAGTTTGCTGCGATACCACTCTCTAGATCGTTGGAGATCCCTCCGAAGCCATTCGCCGAATCTCACTCGTGACTCCTCTGCCGGCGCATCTTCGCGGGCTGAGCCGATGACCCGGTTGGGGGTTGGCATGCGCCATGGGTGAACTACTCCGCACTGCCTCCGTGGCGTGCGAGTGGCGCGTTGCTGTCTGGGAATCGGTCATGGCGGCGACACTCGCCACCGCCGATGTCGGCCGGGCCGGCGCGATAGGTGTGAGAGGCTCGAAAGGCCGACGGTACCCAATGAACGTCGCTGGTATCAGTCGAGCAGTCCTGATACGAGGGCGGCGAGGCCGGCAATGATGATGAAGATCGGCCAGATTCTTCCCCAGTCGAGATCGAAGAAGAAGATCAGTGCCACGGTCAGCATGGCCAGGCCACCGAACAGAGAACCGCGAGCCTCTTTGACGGAGTGCCTATCGTGCTTCTGGTACGCTCTCCAGGCACTGGTCAGGGAAACGACGGCAGGAACAAGGATGAAGACCGCCCACCAGTTGGCCCAGTAGACGCCGGTGATGTTCCGCACCAGGAAGACGACGCCGATCAGTATCAGCACCGTTCCCCCAACCCATGTGGATCCTCCTCGCTGCCATCTTCCTCTCCCGAAGGAGCTCTCTTCGATGGATCCCTCGGTGGGCGCTTCCTCGCTGGATACGAAGTCTTCGGTCACGTGTCTCCTCCCCCTTTCACTCCAGATTTCTCCTAGGCAAACCTCTCCTACCCTGGCGACACGGCCTCTCCGGACTGCCCCGGCCGACTCGATTCTCCCCCGGTCCAGTGTGGGCCCCCAAGAAGCGATCGATCGATGTGGCCCGCACAAAGACATTGTAGCCGACCGCGGCGGAAACGGCAATGCTCTGGCACCTCAATCGTGGCGGGCCTTCTCGCCCACTCAACACTCACCCGAGACTGTCCCTCGAATCGCCGCGATCGACGCCTCGGCACTCTCGGCCGTTTCCGGGTCAGCTCGCACCACCCTCTCGAGCTCCGGCAGTGCCCGCTCATCTCCGATCCTGCCCAGCGAACTCGCGGCCATGCGACGCACGATCGACCTCTCGTCCGTCAGAGCATCGATCAGTGGAGCCACCGCGGCCGGGTCGCCGATCTTGCCCAGGGAGACTGCAGCAGCCTGGCGCACCGCTTCGTGAACGTCCTCCAGCCGCTCGACGAGGGGCGCTACCGCTCGGCCGTCAGGCACGTCGCCGAGGGCGAGAGCCGCTGCCTGACGTACTATGAACTGCCCGTCCTCCAGTGCCTCGATGAGAGGCGGGAGCGCTTTCTGGCCTGTTCCGATCAAGGCCACAGCAGCGGAGAAGCAGATCGCGCTCTTGGCGACCCTCAGCATCTCGACCAGCAGGTCGAAAGCTTCTTTGTCCTGGGAAGCCAGCTTGCCAGCGTCAGCGAAGCGCCTTTCCTGGAAGAGGCGGTTCACGCGAATGATGGCCTGGAGCCGATTCAGGTTCTGAGAACTCATGTCTCGCATCTCAGCGTCGAGCAAGAACCATGGGCTGCGTGTGGTGGTTCTGTTCCCACTACGGATTCTAGCACAGACTTGGGGCAGACGCAACGGCTGACGCGAGCCGGCGGACGCCGGTCCCGAGGCTCACGTGACCGGAGCGGAGGTCCAGGAGCCGGAGCGCCGGCCAGTTTCTCGCGCGTTGGTTATCCCGGGGCCGCGCCCGAACGGCCAGGCTGGAGATCTGGGTGCCGTCAGTTGGGGAGCGATGCGGTGCGCTAGCCCGGCTGCGATGATGGACCGCAAGATCATGTGCTGCCAGATCAGTCTCGGGAAGGCCCCGCACGGCGATTCGTTGACAGTATGGGCCTCCTGTGCTAGGATTTCGGTACTGTGTTGATCAGTACTCGCGCGGCGCTAGATCGGGCGTCTTGGCCGGATCCGCGGATAGGTCCCTGCGCTACTCGGAAGGCGTTGGTCTGGCCGCGGTCTCCACGGTGTATGTCTCAGGATCCCGGTAGGCTGGGCCGACCGGAGGGTAGGCTCGCATTGGGGCGGGGCGAGGTGAGGGGGCAGTGCCTCCGGACAGGTTGCAGTGGATATGAATGGGTTGGCGAGAGTCTGGGGGATTCCCGACAATCCACCGTCTCTCCCTCAGTGCTTCGTGATTCCGTCCTACGCGCTGGTAGATCGGCGTGTGCCCACTCGGCCCACCAGGGCACAGATCGAACTGGCCTATGACTGGTGGCAGAGGTTCCCTGAGGCCAAACTGATTATGTCTACCGGCGACAATCAGCGACTAGGGATACCCAATTCCACCGTGATGGCGGAGTATGCTGTGAGCCTGGGCATTCCCCTTGAGAACTTGATCGAGGAGGACCGCTCGCTCAACACTCGGGAGAACCTGCTCTACTCCATGGAGATAATCCGGCGTCTGGGTCTGAGGCAACCCACTCTGGTGACCATGGATCTCTACACGCGGCGAGCCGTGGCTACTGCACGGAAACTCGGCTGGTCCGGTTTCCACTGGCTCTCAGTGCGGTCATCCGGCGAGCCGGCCTACGGCTGGAAGTCCTTGCAGACGCGCTCACGCCTCACGATCTTCCTGTATGAGGTGGGAGCGTTGGTGTACAGCGAGATCGTCGGCTGGGCCTGAAGGCCAGAGACGGCGCCGCAACACTAGCCCTGGGCGAGCATGCGGCTCTCCCGTTTCCCTTGCTAGATGGCAGGGAGATCGGATCGAAGACCGCGGGTTGCCCACCCTGGTTAGGGGCGTTACGCGAGCGGGCTTCTGTCTGAGATCCGCAGGGCTTTGCTTTCTCAGCCCGAGGGCTTCGGCCACTGATTGACTCCGCCCGCATTGCGCCAACGGCTGAGCTATGCTAGAATCGAGCGTGGGAAAGACTGTGCAGGAGCACTGCACCTTGTGGATGAGTGGATGGTGCGAACCGAAGGGGTGACAGGTGAAGTACGGATGGCTTCTGTTCGATGTCGACGGTACCCTGTTCGATTACGCCATGGCCGAGTCGTACGCTCTGCGGACGACGTGGCAGCAAGCGGGCCTCGCGTTTAGTGAGGAGTATCTCGCTATCTACCGGCGCATCAACGCCCGGATATGGTTGGAGTTTGAGAAGGGTCTGATCTCGGCGGCATCGCTCAGAGCCGATAGGTTCGAGCTGTTGTTCGACGCCATCGGTGTGGAGGTCGATGCTCGGGACTTCAGCGCGGCGTACTTGAAGCATCTCGGCGAGGCAGCCGATCTGATCGAGGGAGCAGAGGAGACCATTCGCTGCCTGCGCGGCAAGGCAGGATTGATGCTAGTCACCAACGGACTGAGGGACGTGCAACGGTCCAGACTGGCGAAATCAACCATCGGAGTGTACTTTGCCGATGTGGTGATTTCGGAGGAGGTAGGATCCGCGAAGCCGGATGGCGGCATCTTCGATGCTGCCTTCGAGAGGATGGGTCTTCCGAGGAAAGAGGACGTCTTGATCATCGGCGATAGCCTGAGTGCCGATATTCGCGGCGGCAACGATTACGGGATCGACACCTGTTGGTTCAACCCCGCGCGCAGGCCGCTGGATTCCGAGGCGCGGGTCGACTACGAGATCACTCGGCTTCAGGATCTGTTGACGATACTCGAATAGCCCAAGAGAGGACTTCACCAGGTGGTGTGGGAGGTCTCCCCTTCGCCGTTGTGCCTGGAGCATTCCGATCACCAGATGGATCACTCGCCGCTCGATCTGGATAGTCTTCGGCGAGCTGCGGACCGGTACGTTCTACCCGGGTTGAACAACGGCGACCCACCTTCGGGGGCCGATGAGCCCCTTGCGGCTGATTGAACCAATGCGCAATAGAACGAGATAAACAAAACACTTGCAAGTTGAAACAAAATATGATATAATTGAATCAGCATGTCAATTGCTTGAAGTATGACTATACGCGCCAAAAACATGATAAAACTGTCATGTGATTAAGGGGCGTTCATGAAAGCGGAAAGGCGTCAGGCGGCACACTGCATGTGGGCGCCCTGGCTGTTCGGGGCCCCTGCATGCGGTATGATATTGCCCATTCTTACGTCTTTTTGAGTCCTCTCGATAAGCTGTCATCTTCGTGTTAATCTTGTTCATCTGGTGTTCATCTCAATTGTCTATAATTGAGGACGCAGTGCTGAAGTATGCGTCCTCACAATCCAAGCAGCCGCTGGGGAGCAGGACACATGTTTCAGCGCACCGCCATAGACATCAATAGCCAACTACGTCGGGCGATCGAACAACTGCGCGGTATCGAAGTGGCGCACGTTGTTCTGTCCGACAGGGCGGAGGTTATGGAAGTGCACGTGGTGGCGACGCCTGAGAGAAAGCCGAAACAGGTGGTGCGGGACATCGAGTCCCTCCTCAAGGCCCAGTTTGGGATCGAGGTGGACTACCGCGCAATCAGTCTCGCGGTGCGGGAGCCGGTTCTTTCTGCCCGCACGCCGAGGCCGCAATTGGTGGCGGCTGAGTATGTGGATCAGGAACGGCATCACGTGCAGGTCGTGCTCGAGGAGGGGTGGCAGCGGTACGTTGGCACTGCGCAGCGTACAGTGGTCGCGACCGACTCCCTCACATTGGCAGCTCTGGCTACCTTGAGTGCAATGCATGATGTGGTAGGCCGGTCCAGCGTCTTTCGACTGGTGGAAGCCAAGAAGACCCAGTTGGGAGACGAGGAGATCATCATGGTGATGATAGCGGCCAGGCACAAAGGTGGCGAAGAGACGCTTATCGGGACCTGCTTTGCTCGGGATGACGTTCTTGAGGCATGCGCTCGCGCAACTCTGGATAGCGTCAATCGGCGCATAGCCGTTCTGGTCTCCTAGGGAGACCGTGGGCGGCGGCGCATGATCTCGTGCAACAGAGGTCGGCGGGGAGAGCCCGTGCTGGGGCGGTTGCCCGAAGCGGAGCGGAGGGGAACCCATACGGGGAGCCGGAGCATCGGCTCCACAGACCAGCGGATAAAGGAGGGTATCCCCGATGAAATGGCGTCTCAAGGCGGTGTACGTGCTGCTCGTTCTGACCAGCTTGATCCTTGCGGCGGGCGCTGATCTTAAGTGGCGCTAGCGTAAGATGACAGCATAGGTCTCCCAGCCGACCTCTCTTGCTTCTGTAGCCATCGCGCATGAGATCACTGCCGAGATTCGCGCAACTCTACATCGTAGTACTAGCCCTGACGACCCTCGGGCTTCTGGCGGCTAGTGCTCCGGTCCTGCTGCAAGAAGGATCCGACCCCGCGGCTATGATCGTCTTCGCTGTAGGCATATTCCTCGCCGATGTTTTTCCCATCATCTTGCCCTACCAAGAGAGCGCTGAGGTCACGGTGTCGGGAGCGTTCAAGATCGGGGCTGCCATGCTTCTGGGCTGGCCCGCTACGGTGTGGGTCACGCTACTCGGTACTTTGGCCGCCGAGATTCAGTTGAAGAGAGCCTGGTACAGGGCGGTCTTCAACATCTCCCAGATGACGCTCACCTTCGCGGCGGTTGCGGGCTGCTATCACCTCGTTTCCGATGGTACGGCCAATCCGGTCCAGTCGCTGCAGAACGTCGCTGGCGTGCTGCTGATGAGTGTGGTCTACTTCATCTCCAACACGGCCCTGGTGTCGTCCATCATCTCGATAAGCCGGGGCATCAATCTGGGCTACATTTTTCGCGTCAATGTCCGAGACCTATCCTGGCACAACCTCACGGTGGTTCCAATAGGAGCCCTCCTGCCGATACTCTGGGATCCATCTCCGGCGGCCATGGTCTTGATAGTGGTCCCGCTGGTGGTCGTTCGTGAGTCGCTGCGCATCAGTGCCGACCTTCGACGGCAGACACGCGAAGCTCTTCTCGGCCTGGCAGATGCGATCGACTTGCGCGACCCGAGCACATACCGGCACTCGCAGCGGGTCTCCGAGTTGGCCCAGCGAATCGCGCGACGTATGAAGCTCAACGAGGAGCAGGTAGATCTCATCCGGTTTTCCGCCCGACTGCATGATCTGGGGAAGATCGGGATGAGCAACAGCCTACTCTACAAACCCGGTGCCTTCACCGATGAGGAGAGGGATGAGTTTCGTCAGCATCCGGCGATAGGAGCATCGCTGGTCAAGGGGTTCATTCTCTTCAGTGAGGGCTGTGATTTGATCCTGCACCACCACGAAGCCTGGGATGGAAAAGGATACCCTGATGGCCTGAAGGGGAATGCAATCTCCATCGGCAGCCAGATCATCTCGCTGGCGGATGCCTACGAGGCCATGACGGCTGATCGGCCCTATCACAGGGCAATGTCCACAGAGGAAGCGATCGCTGAAGTGGAAGCAAGACGGGGCAGCCAGTTCTCCCCTCGCGCAGTGGACGCTCTCTTCGAGATCCTGGACCAGCACGGCCCGTTTTGGGAGGACGACGACGGCGATTCCCCCGATGGGCGACCCGAAGGCGAGGACTCCTGATGATCATCTTGGCCCCTCTGTTTCTCTCTATCATAGTTGGCCTGCTGCGCGGCGGAAGCCTACTCTCTCTGGCTCAGGTGCGGTTCAGGTACGGTGGGCTCATCCTGCTGGCCGTGGTGATCCAGCGCTTGATCTACACTTCCTGGTGGGAGAGCGTCAGCGTCCTGGCGCGCTGGACAACGTGTGTGTACAGTCTGTCCATGCTGCTGCTGGTGGTGGCCGTGGGTCTGAACTACGCGCTCCCGGGGCTGATCGTCCTGGGCGCGGGGCTCTTGTTGAACTCCATCGCGGTCTGGTCGAACGGGGGGCACATGCCCGCTTCGCTCTGGGCCTTGCAGACCGCCGGGTTCTTGCCGGCTGAGACCGATGTCACGGCCTGGCAGCTCAACAACTCCATTCTCATGAATGAGGGTACCCACCTTGGCTTTCTCTGTGACATTCTTGCGCTTCCGAAGTCGTGGCCAATGCCCAACGTCTTCAGTGTCGGTGACGTGCTGATCGTGGTGGGCGGGATCATCTTCACTCAGAGCGTGCTGGTACCCCCCTCGCGTACGCCGGCCTAGAAAGGGCACGCTCCCAACTTCGCTGCGGAAGGCACCCCCGCGTTACCCCTCGCTTCATAGCTGTGTTGAGCCACCCAGTCCCGTGACGGCCAAGCGCAAGACGGAGCACACGCTGCTCAGACGACGCGATTGCAGGCGCTCGGAGCTGGCAGAGCGACACGCAGGCGCGTCCGGTTGCCGAACCGACCGGGCACATTCCTCAAGGCATGTGGTCTGTTGATGTTCTCGTCTTGACTTCGCTGTCCCCACTTGCCCCGACAATCCCTGGCAACAGTCATCTGGATCGGCATGCGTGACGGTGGCCGCTGTCTCTGCGCCGGAGTCCAGCATCGCGCATAGCGCGCTAGTATGACAAAAAATCAATATTGCTTTTTTTTCAACATGACTGTGTGAAGCAACTGTAACCCAAATGCCATGCACTTTTCATCAAATGTTCATACACATTCGCTACAATAGCATCGAACTGGACGAGTCACTACGACGCCATCGTTGGTGTAGGGAATGGGAAGACATCGCACATGACCACCAGACAGATTGCGTCCACGAGGGAAGAGCGGGAGGAGTGTCTCCTATCACTGGACGGCCCTCTGGAAGTGCTTACTCCTTGCCAGATCACCCAGATCGACCAAGCGTTGGCCGAACTCGGCCCCTTTAGCGAGGTGCGCCTGATCAAGAGCCGAGGCCGGCTGCGTTTCATCCAGAAGGTGGAGAGCGAGGAGTTGGTGCCTACCCTGTAGGCTTGTGAGGGCTGTTGTCTCATCCCCCACGCAGTAGCTCCAGTTGGTGACAGGATCCGGCCAAGAGGTGACGCCGCCCCAAGTGGTCCGGTTGGGGCGGCTTCAAGACTGGCCACATACGACCAAGACCACGGCTTTGACAGAGGTGAGAGATACCCGGAAGCCGCTTTGCGCATTGTGCCTCGCGTGTCGGAAGCGGATGAGGGTATCTCCGGGGACTCGGGATGACGATCAGTCGCTTGAGATACTACGTTCGCGCGCAATCGACCGGCCTCCCTCGCTACCTGGTGGAGCAGGCAGTACTTGGCTTGCTGGGCTGGGTTCCTGCCCTCCCGGGTATCTCCCTCCGTGCCGTATTCTACCGACTCCTGCTGTCTTGTGAGGGCCTGCCGGCTATCGAGGCCGGAGTCCGCCTTGTCCAACCCGCCAATATCGCGCTCGGACGGGGGGTCTATCTGGACCAGGGGACCTACCTGCACGCCTGTCCCGGGGGCATAAGGATCGGCGAGGCGACTTTCATTATGTGGGGCACAGAGCTTCACGTGTACAACTTCCGTGACCTGCCACACGCCGGGATCTACATCGGGAAAGGTTGCATCATTGGTGAGCGCAACATCATTCGAGGCAGTGGTGGGGTGGAGATCGGCGATCACGTGCTAACCGGCCCCGGTGTGCAGATTCTCTCGTCCAACCATCTCTTTGGCGACCCCGAACGGCCCATCATGGATCAGGGCGTCTCGGCGGAGGGTATTGCGATCGAGGATGGGGCCTGGATCGGGGCGGGTGCGATTGTGCTTGATGGCGTTCGGATTGGCCGCAACAGCGTGGTCGGGGCCGGCGCCGTGGTTACTCGAAGTGTCCCCGCGTACGCCGTCGCTGTGGGCTCTCCCGCCGAGATCGTCGGTGACACGCGCGATGGTCGCGCAGCCGGCTCCGCCGGGGTATTGCCCGAATCGGACTTGAATCTGGGGCCCAGTGTCTTCCGGGCCTCGGATGAGTGTGGCGATGAGGGAAGGAGGTAGCGCAGTGATGGAACAAGTGCTCGTGTTGATCCCCGCGCGTGATGAAGAAGCCAACATCGTCTCTGTGATACAGGATGTTCGCCATCACCTGCCGGATGCCGATATCGTTGTGGTGGATGATGGTTCCGAGGACCGGACGGGAGAGAGAGCCCGGTCGGTGGGGGCGTACGTCCTTCGGCACCCGTACAACATGGGATACGGGACTGCCCTCCAGACGGGATACAAGCACGCTCTCGAGAAGGGCTACGATTACGTGATCCAGATGGATGGCGATGGACAGCATGATGCCCGATATCTCCCCTCGTTGCTGGCCAAGATCCTGAGCGGATCGAGCAACGTGGTTATCGGATCCCGCTTTCTCGATGGCAACGGTGCCGGGTATCGCGTTCCGCCGGAGAAGCGGATGGGGATGCTGCTCTTCGGGGCGGTGGCCTCGGGCATCATCAGACAGAAGGTCACCGACCCGACGTCGGGACTCCAGGCCCTGGACCGGCGGGCACTAGGCTACTGCACCAGCGACGTCTACCCCTTTGACTTCGCAGATGCGGACGTTCTGGTCATGCTCTATCTGGCCGGATTGAAGATCGGTGAGGTGCCGGTGACCATGCGAGCCAGCAGAAACGGCAAGTCCCGCTACCTGAGCATGTATAGCTTCGTGACGCCTTTCTACTACGTCTTCAGGATGGGGCTCTCGATCAGCATGAGCTTGCTGCGCCGTCGCAGAACCGCAGTGGAGGTGTGACGATGGAGGCAGGGGCAGAGATCATCATGAGTCCTCGTCAGAAGACACTGGCTCTGATCATCAGTATTTCGCTCCTGATACTGATTCTCGAGCTTGTGCGTCGCCGGAAGCTGCGGGAAGAGTACTCCTGGCTATGGCTCCTGACCGGCCTGGCGATCCTGGGGCTCTCGCTGCGCTATGATCTACTCCTGGCCGCGACCAGGCTCATCGGTGCCGTTGTGCCCGTGTCAACGCTCTTCTTCTTTGGATTGATCTTCCTGATGCTGATCAGCATCAGCTATTCTGTGCGAATCTCTAGGCTTAGCCTTCAAGTGAAGAATCTGGCTCAGAAGCTGACATTGCTGGAAGGGCACGTGCGGAATGCTCCTCAACGCGAGACCGAGGAAGGCAACTGAGCATGGCTGATGTCCTGTTCCTCAACCCGCCCTCGCCCGATGGCGATATCTTCATTCGTGATCTTTGTCGGGTGGGAAGGCGAAGCCAGGAACGAGTGATCTGGCCCCAGACCTGTTTGGCTCAACTGGCGGCCATGGTCTCGGCGCGGCGCAGTGTCGAGGTCCTGGATTGCATCGCGATGGGGATGACGTGGGATACGCTGCGGCATCGGCTCGAAAGCCAGCCCCCGCGTTTCCTGGTCACCCACGTGACGGCACCTACCTTGACCAACGATCTATACGCGACGATCCTGGCCAAGACCGTGGGGGCCGCGACCATCGCTTTCGGGACCCACGTCACGCCGCTGGCTCGGCAGACTCTCGAGACTTTCCCCAGCCTGGACTTCGTCATCAGAGGTGAGCCGGAGCGGACGCTGCGGGAACTGGTCGACGCTCTGAGTGCAGATCGAGCTGAGGATGTGCTTGTTTCATGCACCGAGGTCGAGACCTTGTCGAGCATTCGAGGTCTGGCCTACAGGCGCGACGGGGAGGTCGTGATCACCGGCGACCGGCCCCTGGGTGATCTGAACGACCTGCCGCTGCCCTTGCACCATCTGTTGCCTCTAGAGCACTATCGCATGCCCCTGGTCAGAGGCAACTATGCTTTCGTCACTACCAGCCGGGGATGTCCGGCCCGCTGTACGTTCTGCATCAAACACGTTATGTGGCAGAACTCAGTGCGCCTTCGAGCCCCGGAACGGATCCTGGAAGAGGTGCGTCTGCTGATGTCCCTGGGGGTGCGGAACGTACACTTCGAGGCCGACCTGTTCACCGTGAACAGAGAGCAAGTCGAGGGAATCTGCCGGGCGATCTTGGAAGAGGGTCTGAGCATTCGTTGGACCTGCAACAGTCGCGTGGACACGGTGGACCCTGAGTTGCTCAGTCTCATGAAAGAGGCTGGATGCTGGATGATCTCGTGGGGCATAGAATCCGCCTGTCCGCGAGTTCTCCAGCGAGCGAAGAAGGGTATCACGCCGGCGAAGGCAGAGAGGGCGCTGCGGTGGAGTCGCGCAGCGGGAATCGGCAACTGGGGTTACTTCATCATCGGTCTGCCCGGCGAGACAGAGGAGAGCATCGCACAGACGACGCGTTTCGCCAAGACTCTGCCCCTCGATCTGGCCCTCTTTCACGTTGCCGTTCCCTACCCGGGCACGCCTTTCTACTACGAGGCCCTGGAGAAAGGCTGGCTGACGATGGAGCGCTGGGAGGACTACGACATGACCGCGTCCACGGTGCTCGGCTACCCCGGGCTTTCCTCCGATAGGCTGGTTGAAGCGAGCAGGCAGGCCACGAGAGCCTGGTCGCTGCGGCCAGGCCCCATGTGGACCTTCGTGCGCGCGGCTGCCCATCCCTCCAACTGGAAGTCGCTATGGCGTATCGGACGGCAACAACTCAACTGGATGCGAGGCTGAAGGAGAACTAGGGTGGCCAACGGTCACGCTGAAGCGGTCGACAAGAGAGAAGTGGTCTTCATCCTGGCGCTTGGGCTGGCGGTGCTGGTTGTCACGTCCTTGCCCGCCCTATACGGATACCTGTCGACACCCAGCGGGAAAGTCTTCTCGGGCATAGTTTTCAATGCGCCGGACGTGAGTCACAACTTTGCCTGGATGCGCCATTTCCGCGACTCGGCCATCATCGAGAACTGGATGACTCCCGAGGATAGCGCGCCGGTATTCTTCAACCTGCTGTGGTGGGTCTGGGGAAACTTGTCCGGCTGGATGGGGTGGTCTTATGGGCTAAGCTACCAGCTATTGCGCCTGGTTGCGGGGATCCTGTTCCTGGGGCTAGTGATACCGTTTATGGCCTTCTTCGTTCCTCGACGTCAGACGCGAATGCTGGCCGGCTTCGTCATCATCGCCTCGTCGGGTCTGGGAGGATGGTTTGTCCTTGCCATCAAGGCTTTGGCTCTGGTCGGCCTCGACACGACACTGGGCCTGGAGCCCCTGGATCTGTTCGTGGTGGAAAGCAACACGTTCTTCGCGACGATGGTTTCTCCTCACTTCGTGATCTCGCTCGCGCTCGTCCTGGCAGTCTTCTGGCTGTTCATGCTGGGACGTGAGAGAGGGGAGTGTCGCTACGCTGTGGGTGCTGGCCTGGTTGGTCTGGTGCTGGGGCTGCAGCACGCATACGACCTGCTACTGATCTACGGCGTGATCGCTCTCTTTCTGGTTCTGGTGTCCTTGCGGGATGGTCTTCGGCTTCGCTCTTGGCTGGACTGGATTCTGATTGGGATGCTCTCGTGTCCGGGGGCGCTCTACTCTCTATTCATCACCCAGCGCGATCCCGTCTGGAAGGAGGTACTGGGGCAGTTCGTAAACGCGGGTGTGTTCACGCCCGATCCCTGGCATCTCCTGATCCTGCTGGGCCTGCCACTGATAGTGGCTATACTCACCTTCGATGGGCTCGTGCCCCTGGCCGGGCGCAGCGAGCGGGAGCTGTTCATCAAGAGCTGGTTCCTGATGGGAGGCCTGTTGATCTATGTTCCCACCAGTTTTCAGATTCACTATCTGAACGGTTGGCAGGTACCCATCGGCATCCTGGCCAGCAGGGGCTTCGTCGAGTGGGTCGCTCCCTGGTTCCGGCAGCACCTGGGCAGAGGGAATGGACACAGGCTCGGTGGATTGATCGTGCACAAGGTGTTGCCGGCGGGTCTGTTGCTGGCGCTCGTCGGCACCAATGTGTACCTGACCCTTTGGAGCATGACAGTACTGAACCGCCACGAAGCGCCGCACTACTTGACGGCGGGGGACGTTGCAGCCATGGATTGGCTGGACGACAACACGCTCGACCACGACGTGATCTTGAGTTCGCTCCACACGGGTCACCACATACCATCTAGAGCCGGCAACAAGGCGTTCATCGCCCACTGGGCTGCCACCGTGGACTTCCGTGCTAAGCGCGCAGCGGTGAGGCGATTCTACGATGCGAGCACGGATGATGCTGAACGGAGGCAGCTCCTTCGGGAGTTCGATGTGCGCTACGTGTATCACGGGGACAGCGAGCGAGCACTGGGCTCGTTTTCGCCGGCGCGGGCGGGCTATCTGAAGCCCGTGTTCATGGGAGCAGAAGTGGCCATCTACGAGGTCGTTCCAGAAACCGAGGCAGCTTCGCAGCCTCTAGCCACTAGGAAACGCTGATGAGGCAACGCTTGCTGGATGCAGTCAACTCAATGGCAGGAATCGAAGTGCTGATCCTGATCGTGGCTGTGCCGATGATCGTCTTGCCCGGCACCTATTCCTGGAGCGCAGAGGCAGGCTGGCCAGGACCACTCGTCTGGGTGGCGCTGAGCGCGATGTTTCTTCCCTGGCTTCTGCGCTTGCTTGCCACGGGCGCACCGACAAGACCGACGATCCTCGATGCTCCGCTAGGATTCCTGGTGCTGTCCATGGGCATCGGCCTGTGGGCATCGGTTTCTCCCGCGACGACGACCAGGCAGTTGCTGATCGTGATTGCAGGAATGGCGGTCTACTACGGCATCGTGAATCGATTCAGGGATGCTGCCAGTGTGTGGCTGGTGGCGGTAGTGGTGATCATCTGTGGGGCGCTCCTCGCCTCAATCCTGCTCGGACAGTTCGCATGGATGCGAAGCGCTCACAGGCTGCTGCCTGCACTCCAGCGACTGGGGATAGCACAGACAGCCGCCCTGGAGGTGTCTTCTCCGTGGATTGACCCCGGCATCACAGCAGGAGTGCTCAGCATGGTAGCTCCGGTGGCAGTGGCCCTGGCCATGGCAGGCGGACGCGGTAGTCGCGCCGTGAGTACCCCTCTGCGGTGGGTGCTCGCGGCATCAGCCATCGTACTAGCCGTCGTGCTGGTGACCTGTGTGATCCTGGCACAGTCGTGGGGCGAACTGCTGGCCATCGGACTCACAGCCATAGTGCTGCCTGCTCTCTATCTCCCGCGATGGCGTCTGTTTCTGGGGACTCTCTTGGCCGCTGTCGTCATCGCCGTAGCGCTGTTCTGGCGCATCGGCACGCCGGAGCTGCAGTCGCTCCTGCCGCTTCGACCCTGGCTCCGTCCGGTATACCCGAGCCGGTGGGAAGTCTGGACTCGGGCACTGTACATGATCGAGGCATACCCTCTCACGGGAATAGGGATGGGCGTCTTCTCGACCATAGCTCAGAACAACTTTCCTTATTTCGAGTCTGGCCTCAACCAACTGCCGCACGCGCACAATCTGTACCTGCAGACTGCCCTTGATGGCGGAGTACTCGGCCTGTTGTCTCTCCTCTGCATTATCATCGCCTTCTATGCCGGGGCATGGCGAAGCATCAACGGTAGCTCCATCGGCGCTCATTCCAGGGATGGGGCTCTGCGCACGCTACACATCGGACTGGTAGGTGGGTTCACGGTCTTCCTGCTGGCGGGGATCTTTGACCATGCAGTGCTGACCAGCCCGTTCTCTTCTCTCGTGTTCTGGACCATGTTGGGGTTGGCGGAATCGACGCGGCAGGTCCGTCTGGTTAGCACGCCGGTCCCGGAGTGGGCGTCCGGCCGCAGAGGCAATCTACTCAAGACCGGGCTCGTGGTAGTCCTGGCGTTGGCCGTTTTGGCGGCACTGTACTGGGGGCCCCTTATGTCGGTCTTTCGGTACAACATCGGCAATATCTGTCGAGACCAAGGTTGGCTGGCCAGTGACATCGGTGTTGGAGTTTCAGAGTGGGCCATCAGCGCACTGGACAACTATCGCCGGGCGTTGACCACCGGCTGGTCCGGGGGCTTGGCCTATCGCTGCTGGGGAGATCTGCTGTATCGCTCTCGTCATCCGGAAGACGCCATCATGCACCTGGAGGGCACGCCCGGCTACTCGGTGGACGATTCCCGCCTGGCGTTCTGGTCAGAGGTGGCCCGACTCACAGAAGGCGAGAATCCTATCGTGTATCTGGAGCAGGCTGCTTGGCAAAGGCCCGGAGACGTCTTTGCGCACCTCTTCCTGGCCGAGGCGTACCGGGCAGAGGGTGAGGCAGAGAAAGCCGCGCGGCAGTATGCGGTTTCCGATGTGCCGGCGGATATGTTGCTGAGTGAAGCGGCTCAGTACGTCGGTGATGGGGATCTAGAGATGGCGGATGTCTCTCTGGAGGTCGCTCACCTGCTGTCACCCGATTCGGCCGACGTCCATCATACGGCAGGGGTGCTTCGCTTCCTGCAAGGGGAATACGTCGCTGCGGCGGAGTCGTTCAGCATTGCTGCGTCGCTCGCGCCCGAGCGTGACGACCTGTACTGGTCGCTCGGCGAGGCCTACCGGCGGGCCGGTGATTGGCACTCTGCAACGTCAGCCTATCTGGAAGCGACGAACTTGGCCCCGGGCGAAGCCCGGTATCACTACAGCCTGGCAAGAGCATATCGGAAGACGGGTCGCCGCGAAGAGGCGATCAGATCCTACGAAGAGACGCTGGTCTTGGATCCGGGTAACGAAGCCGCGAGTCGAGAACTCGCGGAACTGCGACACTAGAGACTAATGGAGTAGCGCATGGTTTGGGAAGACTCAGATCACAGTCGGAAGGTGATTCTCATCGGGATTGACTCGGCGACGTGGCACGTCCTGCTTCCTCTGGTCAGGGACGGCCGAATGCCCAACGTCGGACGACTGATGGAGAAGGGGGTGGCCGGTCCTTTGCGGACCTTCAAGCCGACGCTCTCGCCACTGATCTGGGCGACCATCGTGACCGGGAAATCACCTCGGAAGCACGGTATTCGGTCTTTCGTCACACTGAAGCCGGTGGGATGTCGGCGCGGGATTCCCGAGCTACGTCCCAGACAGATGAGCCCCTGGTTCAGGCGCCTGTACCGGTACGGCGGATTGGCCTTCCTGAAGCGAGCTCTGCTCCGCACTGGCCTGCTGAAGCGGGTGCCGATGGGCAGCAACATGCGCCGGTGCAAGGCGTTGTGGAACATATTCTCGGAGAACGGTGAGGTGGTAGCAGTGCTGAACTGGTGGAGCTCCTGGCCGGCAGAGGAAGTCAACGGGTGCGTGATCTCCCAATCCGTCGGCCACCTGATCCGCAACGTCCGTGCGGCGTCGGCACGTGACACCTACCCATCGGACCTGCTCAGCCAGACGGCTTCCTTCTTCCCGAAGGACGGCGGTCTCCCGGCAGAGGAGTTGCGCCGTTTCTTCGAGCCGGATGAGGACGACATGCAGAAGATCCGCGAGGCATCCTTCTGGGACGAGGAGCACCCGAGCCCGCTGGCCATGCTCAAGTTCGATTACCTGACCCACAAGTATCTGGGTCGCGCGAGCACCTTCTGTCAGTCTCGCTATCAGCCGGACTTCCTGGCCGTGCTCCTCTCGGTGGACGCGGTACAGCACTTCTTCTGGCACTACATGGAGCCTCAACATTTCAAGGGGATCGATCCTGGCGATGTGGACAAGTTCGGCAAAGTGATCGAGCGCTACTACATATATACCGATGAACTCGTGGGGGAGTTGCTGCGTGAGGCCGGCGAGGACACGGTGGTGTTTGTGGTTTCCGACCACGGGCACGGGCCTTCGGGGGAACTTCCCTGGTCCGGGCGTCACGACAAGGGACAGGATGGCGTCATTATCGCGTCAGGACCGGGCATTCGCCAGGGAACGTGGGTGGAGGGCGCAACGGTATACGATGTGGCCCCTACCCTTCTGGCGGCCACTGGTCTGCCTGTGGCACGGGACTTCGATGGACGGGTTCGGGAAGGCTTCTTCTCCGATGGTTTCCTTGCCGCTCATCCCATCCGATACGTGGATACCTATGAGACAGAGAAGAGAGGCTCCTCGGAGGTGCTCTCGGGAGAGGTGGACGAAGAGGTTGTGGCCAGACTTCGGGGGCTGGGCTACTTCGAGGGTTTGTAGGGGGAGCGTTGCCGGGTGGTCGGCGCTGCTCCCGGCGAGCGCTGCGAGAGGTGTGGTATGGAGTCGCGAGGAATGAAGATGGATGGCCAACCAGATGCCGGTCTTCCGGCAATCGTGCTGAGGAACTCGTTCTTCGGAATGGCGGGCCAACTGATGATCAAGGTCCTTTCCGTGCTCTTCTCCATCCTGGTCGTTCGTCGCCTGGGCGATGTGGGCTATGGCAAGTACTCCTTCATCCTTGCGTACGTGGGCATCTTTGCCGTCTTCTCTCAGATGGGGATGGGACCGTACACAGTACGAGAGATCGCCAAGGGCAAGACTCGAACTCGGTTCTTGTTCTGGAACACCCTTGCTTTGCGACTCGTCTTGTCGGCGATCACCATCGTCCTGACGACCGGGAGTGCTCACCTGCTCGGCTATTCGCCGGCCATCGTGGCGGGTGTGTTCATCGCCAGTTTGGGACTTCTCCTGCAAGCTGTACAGCGTCCCTTCAACGGGATAATGGTGGGCAGCGAACGGCTCGACTATCAAGCCAAGGTGCAGGTCGCGAAGCAGTTGGTGTTCGTGCTTCTCGGGACGATCCTTCTCCTTCTGGGAGGCCGCTACGTGGGACTGCTGGTTGCCTCCCTGGGCGGGGTAGCCGTCATGACCCTTCTGAGTGCCCGCATCGTCCTGCGTGGCTATGATGTTGGCCCCGTGGCGATCCAGCCCCGGCGGTGGTCCGGTCTGCTGCGGGCCAGCATCCCATTCGGCGTGGTGGGTTTGGCGACCATGATGAGCTACAAGATCGACACCATCTTCCTGTCGTTCTATCACGGAGATGCGGTGGTGGGCTGGTACGCCGCGCCCTACAATCTCATCATGATGCTCATGATCATCTCCCACAGCATCAATCAGTCGCTCTACCCTTCATTGACTCGACGCTACGCCGAGGATGCGGGTGCAGTAGGTAGAGTGTTTGGCAGAGTCTTGAAGTATCTGTTGATCATATCTCTGCCCGTGGCCATGGGAGCGACGATTCTGGCCCGTCCCATAGTGTTCGCGCTGTACGGCGAGGCCTTCGAGCACAGCACAGTAGCCCTGCAAGTGCTCATCTGGGTGTTGCCGGCGATGTTCCTGACGGATCTCTTTGGCCACACAGCTATGGCGATGGGTAACGAACGGGACGTGGCCCGAGTGAACGCGGTCAGCGCTGGGTTCAACGTGACTCTGAATCTACTCCTGATCCCTTCTTACGGCCTGGTGGGGGCGGCCATAACGACCGTGCTCACGGAACTCGTGGAGATCGTGCAGTACTGCTTCCTCTTGCGCGATGAGTTTGAGGCCGTGAGCCTGAGGGACGTCCTGGTCAAGCCGCTGGCAGCGAGCCTCGTCATGTCGGCGCTCGTCTGGGTGGCCCGTGGCGAGCATCTGCTGTTGACTGTCGGCATGGGGGCGGCTGCCTACGTGGGTTGCGTGGTGTTGACCGGTGCAGTAGACCGCGCCGAGACTCGATTCCTGGGTGGGTTGCTGTTGCGGCGGGCCGCCGCGGAGGTGCGGTGATGGCCGGATTGAGGATTGCCATCTATCACGATCTTCCCGCCGGCGGGGCCAAGCGGACTCTTCGTGATATGGCCAGAGGGCTTTCCCTCGCGCATGATCTGGACTGCTACAGCCTGAGTTGCTCGTGCCACGGTTTCTGCGACCTGCGGCCGTACATGCAGAGAACCCGCATCTATCCATTCCGGTCGACGCCGCTCCTCCGCAGCCCTCTCGGGCGCGTCAACGCGTTGCTGAGGTCCTGGGACATTGCCAGATTGACCCGACTGGAACGGCGGATCGCTGCGGATATCGACGCCGGCGGGTATGATGTCGTCTTCGTCCATCCATCCCAGTTCACCCAAGCCCCCGCGTTGTTGCGCTTTCTGCGGACCCCTTCGGTGTACTACTGCCAGGAACCGCTCCGGCGACTGTGGGAGCCTGAGGGCTACCACAAGCGGAACGAGATCAAGACCTGGCGCTCAGGCCTGGATCGAATCGATCCGGCGCGCGCGTTGTACCGTGGTCTACTGCGCTGGACGGATCGGGCCGGCGCGGGGGGGGCCACCTGCGTGGTAGTGAACTCCCGCTTCAGCAAGCGGAACGTCAAACGTATCTACGGATTGGATGCACGGGTATGCTACCATGGGGTCGATGGCGCCCTCTTCGAGCCGCGGGCCCTTCGGCGCAACGGGACCGTCCTCTCGGTCGGGAGCCTTACGCCCGTCAAAGGTCACGATCTGATTGTCCGGGCTTTGGCGGAGATGCCTTCCCGTGTGCGACCGCGCCTGCTGATCGTGAGCCATGTCGACAATGAGGTGGAGCGCGCTCACCTGTGTGCTCTTGCCCACGAAGGCGGGGTCGAGCTGAGCGTGCGCCTCGGCGTGACCGATGAGGTGCTGGTGGAACTCTACAACCGGGCGCGAGTGACGGCGTGCGC
>Ga0180432_10003277_pt1 | contig 23350 bp, 11 predicted proteins | sample SS_ome_10_FD_132414 | JGI IMG/M metagenome (GOLD analysis project Ga0180432, IMG submission 132414) | Hypersaline lake sediment archaeal communities from the Salton Sea, California, USA - SS_1_MS_2 metaG | ecosystem: Environmental > Aquatic > Non-marine Saline and Alkaline > Hypersaline >... | reverse complement strand
GGTAAGCGCTTCGAGCATCAGCACGCCCGGCATGACCGGGAAATGGGGGAAGTGGTCGGCCAGGTATTCTTCGGCCATCGTGAGAGTCTTCACGGCCGTAATTTCCTTGTCCGATTCCAGTTCGACGATATGATCGACTAGGGTAAATCGCATGGGGGGTGTGCGCAATATGGTTGGTGTTTGCGAAAGGCGTGGTCCCGCCCAGCTTGTAAGCCTCACCGGCACGAGCCGGCCCGGCACGACCCAACGCCAGAATCATAATATCGACACTGGCGTACCATCCATGACAAGCAAACGCTCAAGTATAACCGCCCATATTGCCATCCACAACCGCGAAAGCGCTCTTTACCGCCCCGCGGAACGGAATTCGCCGCCCCGTGCGGTTCTGAAGTGGTGTGCCTAATAGCACGTAAGTGTGCCACGGTCGTGTCGTCTACCCCCGGTGGCATTCGGCTTGCCCGACAAACTCCCACCAATTCGAGTGGGCGGCTCTTAGGCACTGGCAACACAGTTTACGCGACTATTGAAATGAGACAACTTTTCTATGCCTGTCCTTTTTGTCCTTGATGCAAGGTTTCAATGCCTGTCCTTTGTGAGTTGCTCGCTGGCACTGGTTGGCTCGCAGTCAGTGGTGGTCTGCCCGTAAGTGGTGTGCCCACCGCCGGTTATGTCTTGGGCTGTTGGGCGACATACTAGCGTGGCCTAAGAACCATCGAGGCATCGGTGGACCGTGACGCTAGCGTTGCTGATTCGCACGGTAATGGCTCCGCTTTCGGCCGTATGCAGAACTTGGCTGCCGGATGATCGGTATGCTTGCTCAACTGCCGTTGGGTCCCAGCGTCGGGAACCGCTGATGATGACAATTTCGGGGGTTGCCCAATCCGCCATGCCGGGCGGGTTGCTTCTTCCGCTGCCGTGGTGCGGCGCCAGAAGGACATGGCAATCGCGCGGCTGCTCGGCCAAGACATCATCCAGGCCGGGCGAATCCAAGTCGCCGGGAAGTAGGATCCCTTCTCCGAAGCAGTCGACGGCCAACACGATACTGTTTGCGTTGTCGCCGCCGAAAACGCCTCCCTCCAGCGGATGCATGACTTCCACGCGACACTCGTCCCCGCAATCGAGAAGGTCGCCGGCCTGGATTGTTCGCACCGGCACTCCATGCCGTAGGGTTGCTTCTCTTAGCGCGGTTATTGCAGGCCCGTCTTCCTCGAACATGGTCGAGGAGACATAGATCGCTCCCACCGAGAATCTTTCAAGCAGGTCAGGCAGGGCGTTGTAATGATCGGTGTCGGCGTGCGAAATGACGACGGCGTCGATGTGCGTTATTCCTTTCGACCAAAGAAAGGAAGAGATCGAGCGGCTTGCGACTCGCGGCGCGGCCAGGCGACCCGCGTCGTATAGAAGCGTTTTTCCCGATGGCGTTTCCAATACCGTCGCGCAGCCATGTCCCATCGACAAGAAAGTGCAATCGAGCGTTCCCGAATGCCTATGCCAAGCGGACGAAGCGAAGCCTAGGCCGATCCAGGCGGCCAACATCGCCAGACACCAGCGCTTCGGTGGGCGGATTCTCGGCACGGCCGCCAGAATCGCCAGCGAGCCGTAGAAACCAAGCAGCCACCAATCCGCCGGGCCGGGAACATGAAAATGGCTGCCGGGGATACTTTGGGCAAGATCAACACTCGATTGCAGCAAGGAAAGACTTCCTTCGCATCCGGCGCCGCATATCGCGCCCAGTGGTGGAACGAACGTACCTAGAATCAGCGTGCAGAAACCAAATATCAAACTGACCGCCATCGGTATCCACAACAGAGTGTTTAGCACCAAAGCTACCGGCGTCAGCAGGTTGAATCGAGCCATTACCAAAGGCAGTACAAGAAGCCAGATGGTTGCCGTCACCAGAGTCAAACGGTTTGCGCCGCGACCGATCATCAATGCCGCTTTCGCAAGCCAGCCGCGAGTTTCCTCGACCAATCTGTCGAGAGGATTCTTCGGTTTGCCGACTAGTGCCCGACCGGGCGCGAACCACATGAGTCCCGCCACGGCCAGGAACGACAGTTGCGTGCCGACGCGAAACAGATCGGCCGGATTCAGAATCAATACGATGATCGCCGCCGCGGCTAGCGAGTTGAACGACACCGTCCGGCGCCCGATCCACAATGCCCAGCACGCCAGGAGTACAAGAATGGTTGCTCTGATTACCGGCGGCCGGGCATCGGTCAAGATCATGTATAGTACGGTCGCGAGGGCAACCGCCGCCAATCCCCAGCCACTCGGTATCGGCAAACGTCTGACGACCAGCAACAGTGCGCCGGCGAGAATGCCGACATGAAGGCCGGAGATGGCCAGCAGGTGAATGGTTCCCGTTCGACTGAAGGCGCCGACCTGCTCCGGCTCGAGTTGTTCCCTGGCGCCGAGCAGGACGGCTGCGGCCAAACCGGAATGGTCTTGGCCCACGTATCGCCGAAGGACACGTTTTCCGTGGTCGCGAACCAAGTTGACAATTCGCCGTGGGTTCCAGGCGTCGCCTTGCGAGACAACCGAAACACATTCTTTGAATGAAGTATGCAGCCGGGCACGACGGCGATCGGCCCGACCGTGGGCCGCGTAGTCGAACTCGCCCGGATTGAGCGGGCCAGCGATGTCGGACATCCGCGAAAAGATTCGCAAGCGGTCACCATGGTTGATGCCTTCGAGTTGTTCATAGACGGAAAGCCTGACAAATCCCGAGGCCGGTTTCCAGTTGCACTTGTCTCTTATCGCGACGACTCTGATATCCAATCGCGAAGAGTGACTCGAAGGAATCGCGCGCATCGGGTCGTAGGGGAGGGGAGGCCGGTTTTCCGGAGACCCCAGGGCGATGGCTTCGATGCATGCGGGCTGTTCCTTCGATGCCGAGAAGTTTCCCAAATCGTTCGCGGCAAACATATACCAACGACAATGGTGCCAGGAAGCCGCGGTTGACGATACGGCAAAACATAACAGCACGGCGGCAATTGCCGTGTTGGCTGTTCGCCGTGAAGCGTACCACGAGCCGAGTGATATCGCGGCAATTGCCCACCATGCAAACAGCGGCATCGGGCAGCAACGATCCGCGACGATGCCGAAGCAGGACGCCGCCAACACGATAACCAGCGGTTGGTATCGCGGCGTCGAAGGAGACGTTTCATCGGCGTTTTGCGACTTGCTGCGCGACATGCCTACATTCTCTCCGCTTTACGCTCGACGAACAAGCAGATAGACTGTCGTAATCGCGGTAATTGCGCCGATCGGCTTCCGCTACTTCATTACGGTCCTGGAGATAATCCGCATGTCGAAATACATTCTAAACAAAGAAGATTGCGTGCGTCTTTCGCCGAAGGAAGGCCTAGAGATATTCGCGGCGGAATGCGAGAAAACGACGATCACGGTGATGGAGTTCGCGCCCGGCACGGTGTTGCCCGAGCACACCCATCCCCACGAACAGGTGGGCTATATGATCGAGGGCGAAGCCGAGTTCATCGTTGACGGCGAGACTTTTTCCGTTTCGGCGGGTCAGATGTGGCGATTTCCCGGCGGAGTGCCGCATCAAGTTACGGTTGGTGAACACCCGATGCGCGTGGTTGAGGTGTTCAGCCCGGCTCGAGAGGATTTTCGCGGATGACGACGGAGGGGTACTTTTACGCTCTGCGTGGGCGGAGGCTTGCAAGGCAAGCCGATGATCGGGTATACTTTGAGGTTCTCAATTGATCCGCCTTTGGCCGGTTCTTGCGAGGGCGTGCGTGAGTTATGGCAAATTTGGGTCCTTTTTTCATACGGAGATTCGCGTGGGAACTAAGAAATCAGGTAAAGGTCGCCGTAAGGTGGGTCGTAAGAAACGTCGCATGCGTTCCAAGATTCGGCATCGCAAGGGCTAGTTCGGGTCGAACTGACTGAAGCGGTCGCCGCGCTGCATAGCATGTGTTCTATTGACGAAATCCCGCTATGCTTATGCTGGTCGTGGAACCGCTTCAAACTCCAAGCCTGTCGACGGCATCCTTTCTCACCCGTAGTCGCACGGGGCTTCTCTGCTAGCCCCCGTGTCGCTTATTTTTGTGCCACCCCCGCTATCGGTGCGCCGTAACTTCTTGGGCCTTATCATCTTAGCGTAAGTGTGATTCTCCATTCCGCCACCAGGGAAACCACTGTCTAGCCAACAAAAGACACAAAAGGACAGGCATAATTAATGGGGGGATAGTAGGGGGACCGGATGTGTCGGCTGTGGAGCTGGAGCGGGGTATCTGTCGACAAGTGGCGACTGGCCATTGCGCTACAATGCCAGTAATGCCTGTCCTATGTTGAGAGGTCTTGATGACATCAATGCCTGTCCTTTCTAAGTATTTCCAAGTAAGAAATGCAGGCAATTTCTGGCGAATCCGGCTGTTTGCCTGCTAAACCACCCGGCAGGCGGGGTGTGCGCATGCTAGATTTGATATGTGTAGGTATGTAAAAGGTGCCGAAGGTTCGCGCCCGAATTGACAGGGTGGCGATCGTGAGATGCCCGCAGCAAGGAAACAAGTACGGAAGAACTCATCGCCGATGCCAACAACCACTCCCCAAACAAATACTAACTCGACGACGAACATGCTTGAGCGGTTGTCCGGCAAGTCGGGCCAACTGTATAGCCTGCCGGCCGTTGCTATGAAGGTCTTGGAACTGACCCGCAATCCCCAGGTCGACATTCCCGCTTTGAAGCAGTGCATCGAGAACGACCCGGCGCTTACCGGCAAGATTCTTCGCGTTGTTAACAGTTCGCTGTTCGGTTTGAGTCGCGAAGTTTCCGATTTGAATCAGGCCCTGGCTCTGTTGGGCACCAAGCCGCTGAAGATGCTGGTGCTCGGCTTCAGCTTACCGCCGGGACTCTTCACAGGCGTCTCGGGAGAATCTCTTGCCCGGTACTGGCGACATGCGTTGACAAAGGCCGTGGCCGCTCGTGAGTTATGCGAAACATTTTATCAGTCCGCCGGAGACGAAGCCTTCATCGCCGGTTTGTTGCAGAACATCGGCGAACTGCTGCTAATGCAGGAATTGGGCGCTCCCTACACTTCGTTTCTCGACAAGGTTCACGTCGGCGGCAATGATCTATCGACATTGGAAATCGAAACCCTGGGCTTCGAGCACGAAGTGCTCTCGGCAAGGCTGCTCGGTTCGTGGGGATTGCCCGAGGTCATCGTGCAAACCGTTGCCACGACGAATCCATCGCGACGGGGCGAGGAGCTCTCCGACGAAGTCCGCGAACTCTCCGAAGTGGTGTATCTTGGCGAGTTGGTCGCCCGACTGCTGGTCGACAGGCGGCCCGAGGCGTTGAGAAAACTTCTGGTGGCCGGCCAGTACTTTCACGAAATCACCAAGGCCCAACTGGAGCCGATGGTGGCCGATCTGGAGGACAAGGTCCAGCAGTTGGCCGACGTGCTTTCACTGCAACTTCCACAGGGGGCCGATTATCGCGATATCTTGGCCGAGGCACACGCCCAATTGGTGTCGGTGGCCGACGAAGCAGCGGAAGATATGCTCCGTCGTCAGCAGGAACAGTTGGTCAACACAAATGTCGCCGAAGAGGTGCAACTGCTGACCGCCGCGGTGGCCGAGGCCTCCAGCTACCCCGCCGCGAGTCCGTCGGATGTGAACAAACAATCCTCCGATAGCCATTCGGTTTCCCAGCAGTCCGCCGCAAGCAGCGCCCAAACAGTTGCGCCGACAATCACAGCCGCGAGCACGGCTCCCGCCGACGACTCGTCCGTGCTTAACCAACTTGCATCGAGCGTAATCGCATGTCGACAGGCGCGTTGCCCGATCAGTCTTCTGCTGCCTGGACTTTGCGACGCGGACGGATTGCGTGGGCGACTCGGCGGCGAGGCGGTCGATAGTCTACAAGGCGCGTTGGAGCGGGTGTGTCGCGGCGTCATTCAGCCGTCCGGGGTGTGTATCAGTCGGGGTCACGCCGGGTTTGCTCTGGTTCTGCCGGACTGCGAACGCCGCGAAGCAGTGGAAATCGGCAACCAAATCACCGAGAGGTTTCGCGTTTCCTCGCAATTGGTCATCGGCGGTGACGAAAGCCTCGTGGTCGATGTCGGCATCGGCGCGGCCACCGTATCCTTGCCGCCGAAGAACTTTCCCGCCAAGGACCTCTTAACGGCTGCCGACCGTTGCCTATACGGTTCACAAACCTCCGGCGGCGGCGTGGTAAAGAGCATCGAGATCTACTGAGCCGGCATACTCGGAAACACGGTTGAGCATGCTGAAGAGGATCAGCTCGCGGCCGAGAACTTCGTCATCCGGATTTGAGCGCTGGGTACCATGGGGCCGGTTCCTATCCGCACTCTTCCCTCGGTTGTTCTGCTCCCTCGGTTGTTCTGTCAGCGCGACGACTGTGTTACAATGGGAGTCCGCACTTCAAGAAAGCAGACTTTCACTGGAGAAGCAAGATGCGCTGCTCGCAAATCTTTCCGACGATGATAATTCTGGCGATCTTCTTGACCTTTTCGACCGTCGCCCTGTACGCCGCCGACCAACAGCAGAGCGAGCGGCCGAACATCCTTTGGATCACGGCCGAGGACATTAGCCCGCATTTGGGTTGCTATGGCGACGATTACGCCGTGACGCCGCAACTGGATCGGTTGGCCGAACAGGGCGTTCGATACACTCGCGCGTTCGCTTCGGCGAGCGTTTGCACACCGGCCCGGTCGTGTCTTATCACCGGCATCTTCGCCAGTTCGCTGGGAACGCAACATCTGCGCGGAGCCCAACCGCTTCCCCAGGGGGTGCGATGCTTCACCGAATATATTCGCCAGGCCGGCTACTACTGCTCGAACAACTCGAAGGAAGACTACAACTTCCCCACTCCGGCCGCCGCTTGGGACGAATCAAGCCGAACTGCTCATTGGCGAAAACGGCCCGACGGGAAACCGTTCTTCAGCGTCTTCAACATAACCGTCACCCACCAGAGCCAGGTGCGGTACTCGCGGGAGAAGTTCGACGAGATCAATGCCGCCCTGCCGCCGGCCATGCGGCGCGATCCGACCAAAGTGCCATTGCCGCCATACTACCCCGACACACCGATCGTCCGCCGCATACAAGCACAACTGCATATGCAGATCACAAAGCTCGACCAGCAAGTCGGGCAACTGCTCGAACAGCTCGAAGCCGACGGGCTGGCCGACGATACGATCGTCTTCTTCTACTCCGACCATGGCAACGGCCTGCCGCGGCACAAACGCTGGCTGCACGACTCGGGCATCCGCGTGCCGCTGATCGTTCGCTTTCCGAAGAAATACGCCCATCTGGCCCCGGGCAAGCCGGGTTCGACCGTCGACCGGCTGGTCAGCTTCGTCGACTTCGCGCCCACCGTGCTGAGCCTGTTGGATTTGGAGATACCCGACTACATGCAAGGCAGCGCCTTCCTCGGCAAGAAGACCGGCAAGCCGCGTCAGTACGTTTTCGCAATTCGCGACCGCGTCGACGAGGTCTACGAGTGCAGCCGCACGGTCCGCGACGAGCGATACCATTACATTCGCAACTACATGCCGCATCGGGCGAGGATGCAGCACAGCGACTATTCCGAGCGTACGCCCATCCGCCAGGAAGTGCGGCGGTTGGCCGCCCAAGGCGAACTCTCCGGCGACGTCGCATGGTTGGCCGCCGAGACCAAACCGGCCGAGGAACTGTACGACACCCAGGCCGATCCCCATGAGATGCGCAATTTGGTCGACTCGCCCGAACATGACGACATTCTGGAGCGGATGCGCGGCGCGTTGCGCCGTTGGGTGATTTCCACCCTCGACACGGGCATGCTCGCGGAAGTAGAGATGTGTCGCCGCGCGGCCGATTCACCTTACAAAATGGCCCGGCGCGAAGGGATCTACGACATTGCCCGAATACTCGACGCCGCCGAACTGGTCGGTCGCGGTCCGACAAAGCGTGGGAAACTGACCGGCTTGCTCGAAGACACCGATCCCGGCGTCCGCTACTGGGCGGCGACCGGTCTTTTGGCTCTCGGTACTGAAGCCGCCGACTCAACGGCCGCTTTGCGAAAAGCGCTCAAGGACGATTCGCCGAACGTCCGCCTCGTCGCCGCGGAGGCCATGTGCCGCTTGGGGCACGACAAGGAAGCGTTGCCGGTGATCGTCGCCGCTTTGGAGAGCGACGACGAGCGGCTCGTCCTTCAGGCCGCGATTACTTTGGCCGCAATCGGCGAGCGGTCCCGCCCTGCCCTGCCGCAAATGAAAGAAGCGATACGCCTCAGCGGCAAGGGGTATTACGGCCTTTATGTTCGTTGGGCCTTGGCCCGCGTGTTGAAGGAACTGGAGGCGGAGTGACCGTGAAAGGTTAGGCTTACTCTCGCACGTTCACGAGCCGCCCGAAACTTCACACGCCGCGAGGCACTACCCCGTCGCGCTGGAAATCTCTTTCCCCACGGCTTCGGCCACCTTGTGACAAGTTGGCATCATCGCCGTGAATTGCTCGAAGGTCAACGATTGGTAACCGTCGCTTAAGGCGGTTTCCGGGTTGGGGTGGACCTCGACGATCAGCCCGTCGGCGCCGGCGGCTATCGCGGCGGCGGCCATGGGGCTTACCAAGTTGGTGTGGCCCGTGCCGTGGCTGGGATCGATCACCACCGGCAAGTGCGTGCGGTCGTGTAGATAGGGGACCGTGGCAAGCGGCAGCGTGAATCGGGTGTGCGACTCGAATGTTCGAATGCCGCGCTCGCAGAGCATGACGTTCGGGTTGCCGCTGTCGAGGATGTATTCGGCCGCCAGCAGCAACTCGTCGATCGAGGCCGCCGGGCCGCGCTTAAGCATCACCGGCCGTTGTTGATCGCCGACGGCTTCCAGCAGACGGTAGTTCTGCATGTTTCGCGCGCCGACCTGCAAAACGTCGGCGTATTTGGCAACCAGCGGAACGTCGCCCTCGGCAACCACCTCGGTGACGACCGCCAGACCGGTTTCATCGCGCGCGGCGGCCAGAATCTTCAAGCCGTCTTCCTTGAGGCCCTGGAAGCTGTAGGGGCTGGATCGGGGTTTGAAGGCACCGCCGCGCAGACCGGTTGCTCCGGCCGCCTTGACGGCCCGGGCGGTGGACATCGTCTGCTCTTCGCTCTCGACCGAGCACGGCCCGGCGATCATGCCCACCTTTCCGCCGCCGATGGCCAGACTGCCGGCATTGATGATAGTCGGCTCGGGCTTGACCTCGCGGCTGGCGACTTTGTAGGGGGCGAGAATCGGCACGACTTCGGAGACGCCCGGTCCGCTTTCGAGCGAGTTGCGGAACTCGTCCCGCTTCTCGCCGATGGCCGCGATCACCGTGCGCTCCGTTCCGTATATCGGATGAGCCTTCAGGCCAAGCTGTTCGACGCGCTCTATCATGTGCTCGATTTGTTCTTTTGTGGCGCCTCTTCGCATTACCACGATCATTGGTCGTTACTCCCGTTTGAAATGTTTCTCGGTGAATGTGAGTTCTTACTTGTAGCGAAAAAGGGGACAGGCTCCGAGCGCTGGCTTCTCTCCCGGGTTCGGTACTCTGCAAGACTCGGAGCCAGTCCCCCTTTTTCCAGCCCAACAAAAAACCCCGGTAACCGTCGAGGTCCCGGGGCTTGGATTCTTCTGGTGGTTGTATCATGTGAACTTACAAACCACCTCCGGCCCCGCGGCCTCGCGGGCAAAAATAAAACCGAAAGCGATAATAAGTGTTCTGGCTCATGACTGTCGTGGTATCGTCACGTTGATTGGGCAAACTTGCCGTCGATTCGTCCATTCTTCCAAGGCACCACGCCAAAGTCAAGCGGAAACGCCCCACCCCGCGGCCCTGGGCTGTCGCTTCCAAACAACCAAAGGGACAGGCACAATATGACCGCACCCCTCAGTGGTGCCGGTTCCCCCAAATCCGACAGAAGACAGCGCTTTCATCCAACGCCGCCAGGACAGCGGAAAGTGGGCAAGAGAGGAAGGTGTGAGCAAAAAGGACAGGCATAACATATTGATCGCTCCATTTCGTGCATCAGCGGCGTTTGTGGCAACCTATTCTTCCATCGACGGTCAATTCCGCCACTCCCGACCCGGGAGGATAGCTGAGTGGTTTTCCGAACTAAGGGTCCAGAACGCGCTTGGTGAGAATCCCATTAATGCCTGTCCTTTCTAGGATGACGGTGCGGTCACGTTTCCCGAAGTGGAGTCGTAACTCTTTGCAGATAAGAATGTTGTGGCATTCGCTGGTAGGCGCTCTGGATGACCTCAGTGGCACGGCAACGCGGCAGGCCGGGGCGGAAATGAACAGCTATCCACGCCAAGCGGGGGGAGGGGGGTGGGTGGCTCCCAAAATGGCAATCTTAGGATACAATAGTAGAAGCGGGGTTCTTGCTCCGCTGAGAAGAAGAGGAAATGCGACCGTCAAAAAGGGGACATCGTGGAAGAGTTAGCGTATCTGGTAATTCGCGAGGGAACGAAATGGAGCGATGTCTTCCGACTGGTGCCGGGACAATCGGTCATTATCGGCCGCGCGCCGACCAGCCAGATCGTCGTCAAAGACGAACGATGCAGCCGTAGCCATTGCGAGGTCTTCTTCACCGGCGGCAAGTGGACTCTTCGCGATCTCGATAGCCGCAACGGCACCATGGTCGGAAAAATTCGCGTCCGCGGCGATTGGGAACTGCAGCCGGGCAACGTTATTCGCGTGGGCCATTCACAGCTTGTCTTCGTTTATCAATTGTCCGAGGCCTTCACCGACGCCAGCACGGTCGAGCGCCGGCCCGACCAGCAGGCGGCCGCCCAGGAAGACGAAGACATCGACGACGACTCCAGCGTCCTCTCCGCCTACGAGCCGGCCACGATTACCCACCGCCGAGGGCATACGAAGTTCCTCGCGCCCACGCCCGACGAAGCCAGCGGCGTTTCAAAGGTCGGGCGCGCTGCCGCCAAGCTCTGCCGCATGGCCTTCGAACTGGCCAAAGCGCCCGACATGGAAAGCCTGGCCGACATGGCTCTTGGCGGATTGCTCGAAGGAACCAACACCGACGCGGCGGCCCTGCTGCTCCTGCCGCGCGAAGCTCAGGACGATCCCGACGCGAAGAATCTGGAGATCGTCGCCTCGCAGAGTTCTTCCGACAAAAGATACCACCGCGTCTCGCTCACGCTGGCCTCGACCGTATTGCGCGAGGGTGAAGCGGTGCTTGCCCGAAACGTCATGGGCGACAGCACCCTGGGCAGTAAGGACAGCAAGGGCGAGATTTACACGACCAGCGTTATCTGCGCGCCCGTGCGACGCGGCAATAAGGTCTTCGGACTGGTGCATCTTTACTCCAGCGACGTCGACCGGGTGCCCGACCCCGACGATCTTGAGTTCACCTTGGCGGTGGCCGACACGGTGGCCGTTGCCCTGATTAACCTGACCCGGCGGCAGGAACTTGCCGCGAATCTTACCCAAGTGCAAACGGAAAACGTGCAACTTCGCGAGCGGTTGGGCGTGCGCAGCGAAATCGTCGGCCGAAGCGCCGTCATTCGCGAGGTGACCGAAGAGATCGGCCGCGCGGCAAACAGCAACGCCACCGTGTTGATCCGCGGCGAAAGCGGCGTGGGCAAGGAACTCGTCGCCCGGGCAGTGCATTTCTCCAGCCCCCGGCGCGACAACGTATTCGTCTGCCTCAACTGTGCCGCCTTGGCCGAGACGCTCTTGGCCAGCGAACTTTTCGGCCACGAAAAGGGAGCATTCACCGGCGCCACAGAGCGCAAGGAAGGCAAGTTCGAGGCCGCCCATAAGGGTACGCTCATGCTCGACGAAATCGGCGAGATGAGCCAAAGCATACAAGCCAAGTTTCTCCGCGTACTCGAGGGACATCCTTTTGAAAGAGTGGGCGGGAGCAAGCCGGTAAGCGTCGATGTGCGGGTGATCGCCGCCACCAACCGCGACCTGGAAAAAGACGTCACCGAGGGCCGTTTCCGCCGCGACCTGTTTTTCCGCCTAAGAGTGCTGGAGATACTCGTCCCGCCCTTGCGAAAACGGACCGAGGACATCACCATCCTGGCCGAGTTCTTCTTGCAGAAGTTCATCGACGAGACGGGCCGCCGCATTCACGGCTTCACGCCCGAGGCCGCCGACAAGCTGCTGAAGTACCGCTGGCCGGGCAACGTGCGCGAGCTGAAGAACGTCATCGAACGTGCCGTGGTTCTCTGTCGGGGCGAAGAGATCGACGAGGGCGACCTGCTTCTTACCAATCTTGCAACCGCCGGCGACACCGTCGAGCTAGGCAACCCGGCCGCCGCCTTCGAGCCCACTTCGCTGGCCGACATCGAGCGTTCGCACATCCTAGCGACCCTGAAGCACACCGGCTGGAACAAAAGCCGCACCGCCGGCATCCTCGGCATCGAACGCTCCACGTTGGACCGCAAGATCCGCCGATACGAACTGGCCGATAACGCGCCGCGGCGCGGGTAGACGTTTGTTCGCCCATTGGGACAGTCTTGGCAGGATTCTCGATTGAGAAAAGATCTGTAAGAGAGAGAAATGAACGAGGAAGAATTTGCCAGTTGGAATGCGGACAAACGCAGGAGCGTAATTTCCTATCTTGAGAATCAGGGCATTGACTCTCCAAATGTCGGTGATTGGCCTGCTTTTGAAGTAGCTCCATATTTCGGCATCTGGTGCGTTGCGTCGAAAAAGCAAGAAGGCAAGATTGGCTGGTGGGCATTCGCTGGCGATTGCCCAACAGATTATGTTTCCGAAAATGGTGAGTGCCACCCTCGCGCCGCTCTGAGGGTACTGGTGTCCAACTGGAAGAGTTATCTTCCACACATGAAAAGTGGTAATCAGCCTCCGGCAGCGAATTTCGGTGACAATTTCAACATACAAGAGCTTGGTGATCTCTTGGAGAAGAGAGTTAGTATATTGGAAGATTGGTTGGCAGATGACACTCTTTGGGAAGATCGCTAGTGCCACTGGCGTCAAGTGAAGAGTGGAGTGGGGTCATGGAGCTATGCCTGGAGTCAGCACCTGCAGCACCTGGGGTCAGAGCGCATTCAGCCGTTAGTGAGCCAATCAAACTCGTTCGCATTCCTGCTTCGCTACAAAGATAGGGATGGTGTTGCCGTGGAAGTTAATGTCTTCTCGAAGCGTCTTTCCTTCGTCGCGATTCTACTGAGTTTGCTCGTAACGTCCCTTGATGCCAGGGCAATTGCGGCAGAATGGGAGGACCGGGATTTCGAGCCGTCGAAGTTCCAAGAGTCCATAACCGCCGCGCTGGATTGGCTTGCCGAACACCAGATGGCCGATGGGGGATGGAGTTTTGATCACACGACGGCGCTAACCTGCGGCGGCAAGTGCAAGAACAAGGGCCAACTATCCAAACACCGCAACGCCGCCACCGCTTTGGCGCTGTCGGCACTGTTGGACAGCAATCAAACACACTTAAAGGGAAGAGATAAGGCAGCTATCGCCCGCGGGCTGCGGTATCTAATGGCTCATGCCAAACGAACTCCCAATGGAAACTCGCACGAAGATGAAAACAACCGCATGCACGGACACGATTTGGCCGCAATGGTCTTGTGCCGCGTATATTCAAGCACTCAAGACAAGCACCTAAGGAAACACGCTCAACGGTCTCTCGATTATACTTGCCACATCCTCGACCAGAACCAGGGCGGTTGGCGATACGCGGAACAGAAGCCCGATGAGAAGTCGATTTGCGGCTGGCGGTTGTTGCCCATCAGGGAAGGACATATGGGGTATCTTACCGTTCCGCGAGAAACCTTGAACCACTCCATTGCATTTCTCGATAAGTCGCAGGTCAACGGCGGCGTCGAATATGCCCATATCCCGGGCAAGGATGCCAATGAAACAGCGACCGCCGTCGGGCTGTTGTGGCGAGCCATGCTGGGATGGAAGCGGGACGACGCCAGAATGCTGGCCGGAATCAAACTCGTCAGCGAAAGAGGACCGTCGAAGAACGACCTTTCCTACAACTGCTTCGTGCATGAACTGCTGCCGTACGGGGACTTCGAAACACGGATGAAATGGAACGAGGAACTGAAACAACGTCTGCTGGATTCACAAGTCGGCCCCGGCGGCCACGACGAGGGAAGCTGGTACTTCGACGACGTGAATGCGAAAAGCGGCGGCCGGCTATACTGCACCGCATTGGCCGCCCGAATCCTCATGCGACCTCCCCGATGGCCACGCACCCCCGTCACGCTAACGCCGGATGAAGACTTCCCTGAATGATCCCGGATGGAATCATTTGGGAATCTTCCGGATCAATCGAGCTTTGATTTCGGCTCCGTGCTGGTTCTGGCCGGAGAGGGTCTTGCCGCCGGGCTGCACTTGCATGGTATCGATCCAGCCTTGAGGCCAGCGAATTGTGATTTTCTTGCCGGAGCGGGCCCAGGTGAAGTTCGGATCGGGCGCCTGATCGGGGGCTCTGCCAATCGTGCCGTTGGCATAAATCCACAGCTTGAACGGCTCTTGCCCCGACACTTGCCACTCCCAGACTTGGCCCGGGCCGGCAGGTGACGATTTGCCGGCCGACGGTTCTTGTGTGGGCCGCTGGTCACCCGACGTGTTTCCCGCCGGGCTCCCCAGTGGTTTGCCCGCGATGGGCCAGCCGTCGGCGTCCCATGTCAGAGGGCGGATCTGCATGGTGGGCGTGCCTTCGTCGTTGGCGTTATAGAAATGATGCACGAGCCAATCTCGCCGGCCGTCCAGCAGGACCGCGTTGTGGCCGGGTCCTCGCACGTTGTCGTAGCCCGCGAGAATTTGAGTGCCGCCGCCGTTGAGCATCGGCTTCCCGTTGCGATCTAGATACGGCCCGGTGACTTTCCGTGACCGGCCCACGACGATGTTGTAGGTGCTGTCGGCGCCTTTGCAGCAGAAGTCGAAGGAGGCGAACAGATAGTAGTAGCCATTCTTCCTGACGATAAAGGGAGCTTCAATCGCGGTCGAAGGCCGGGCGGCGATCGATATTAGATTGCCGCTTTGGGGGCTCGGCTTGCCGGTTTTCTGGTCAAGCGCCACGAGCTTAAGACCGGTCCAGAATGAGCCGAAGGAGAGCCAAGGGCGGCCTTTCTCATCCAGGACCACGTTAGGGTCTATCGCATTGAAGTTGCTATTGGCTCCCGACTCGACGACTTTGCCGTGATCGACCCAACGATAATGCGGGCTGGCGGGGTTGAGCGTCTTGTTCGTGGCCAAGCCGATGCACGACTTCTTTTTGCCAAACGTCGAGATCGAATAGTAAAGATGGTACCGGTCGTTGAAGAATGAGATGTCTGGTGCCCAGGGGAACTTGGTGCCGGGAATCTCCTTGGCGGACCAGGCCGGCACGTCTTCCGCGAAGACCCGGCCGGCCCCTTCCCAGCGAAACATGTCCGGAGACCGCCGGATGGTAATTCCGTGCCCCGTCGAGAACATGTAGTAGACGTTGCCCTCTTTGATGACGCAAGGGTCGTGGACGTGTCTAATCGCTCCCTGCTGCGCGAAGGCGGTGCCCGAGCTCAGAGCGGCAAGGGCCCCCGCAATAATCAGTAACCGGCGTTTCATCAAGTTGTGTATCATAGTTCCATTTTGCATTCGGCGTGACTCGGATGGCAAGAGTTTGAGGCGTTCCAGGGGCGGAGTTCCTTCCTTTCTCGGAGATCCTCTACTCTTTCGTGCTATCTGGAATTGCCATAGGCGGATACTGCCGCGCCCATTCTTCCATCCATTCTTCTTCACGGGGAAATACGAATCTCACGGTGGTAGCGGTTCCATCTCCGAAGTACACGACGGGATTCTCCCCAAACACGCGTCGCAAGTGCGGTTCCATCGCTCCGTCGAGCTTTGCAACAGCTTTCGCGCCCCGGCAGTACTGATTCGCTTCCGGCTTGCGCCAGACAATGTCCTTGGTTTGGGGAAGCCCTTTCGGCCATTTCGCCGACTTCCCACGCCAAACCGGCTTTGTGCGAATGATTTCCAAATGTTTCGGAGTCCATGGTTTTGCATTCTTGTTCTCGTACCCCATCATGGTCTCGACGACCAAGCTCAGCGACTTCGGCAACCTCGCAAGACGATCCTTCCAACTCTTGCTTCCTGGTCCCACGGTCGGATCATCATCGGCGAAACCTTCTTCAAAACAAAAGCCGCCAATCCAAATGTCTCGCATTTGCCCCTTCTCCCAATAGAAGAGTATCAGTTGCGGGCTGTCCGTGACCATTGGTGCGGTTTTGTAGTACGGTTTCAGCTTTGGCAGGTCGCTGGGTATTAGCTTACTAGTCAAACGAGCGTATGCTTCTTCCGATAACCGTATTGATCGGTAATGCTGAAGCGCCACTCCCTCAACGTAGCGTGTCTTGTCGGCAAACACAAATGAACGATCATCATAAAGTACGAACCTCGGACGCCCCGGTCTCACTGGAGTCAATCCTCTCCACGGTGAAGAATCGATTGCCATGAATACCGGTTTGGAAGTTTCTCTCTTGTTCGTGGTTTCAGAACCCGTTTCATCTTGCCCGGCGACCGTCGATTGAAACAGGACCGAACTCAATATCAACGCGGCTTGTATTGTTTTTGCGAACATACCCGCATCCTTTTCTCTGTTATTGCGTCTGCTAACGTTCATTTTCTACCCCATCCCCGTCAGGCATGGTCGCTTTACGCAACTCTCCACTCTATCGATAACCACAATAATTCCGGCCATTTTATCGCAACAGCCGGGCCGCCACCACCTTGGGCCCAAACCTGGATTCTTGTTCCCTGAACCGCGAAATTTCCTTTCCCCACCCCCCGAGAGACGAAAAGCGCCGCTGATCACCACAGTTGCGTGCGGATTGTGGCCGATTCTGTTAGAATGGTGGGAGGCGTGGGCCGTGGTGCCCCGCCGGGCGTTCCCTCCCTGCAATCCCTCCTAAATACCTCCCACCTTTATCGCGAAGGAAACTCGCCATGCTTTCCATCGTCATCCCCGTCTATAACGAAGAAGAAAGCCTTGAAACGCTACACGGCGAATTGACCGAAGTGGCCGAAGCGGAAGGCTATAACCTGGATATTGTGTTCGTCGACGACGGTTCCTCGGACGCTTCCTGGGACGTTATCGAGCGGTTGGCCGCGGCCGATCCTTCTGTCCGCGGCGTGCGGTTTCGCCGGAACTTCGGCAAGGCGGCCGCCCTTAGTGCCGGTTTTTCCCACGTACGCGGCGAACTGGTGATGACGCTCGACGCCGACTTGCAAGACGACCCGCACGAGATTCCCGAATTTCTCGCCAAGATGGACGCCGGCCTGGACGTGGTAAGCGGCTGGAAAAAGGTTCGCCACGACCCGTGGCACAAGGTCGGCCCCTCGCGGGTGTTCAACTGGATGGTCAGCAAACTAACCGGCGTGGAATTGCACGACCACAACTGCGGCATGAAGTGCTATCGCCGCGAGATATTCGACGAGGTGCGACTGTATGGCGAGTTGCACCGCTTCGTGCCCGTTTTGGCCGAAGCGCGTGGATACAAGGTCGGCGAACTGGTCGTGCAACATCGCGCGCGACAATTCGGTCACTCGAAATATGGCGTAACGCGAATCGTCAAAGATTTTCTCGATCTGTTCACGGTCAAGTTCCTCACCGGTTTCGGCCAACGGCCGCAACACATGTTGGGCACGCTGGGCATAACGTCCTTCTTGCTCGGTTTGTTCGGCATGCTGTATTTGGCTGCCGCGTGGGTTATCTCGCGGATCGATTTCCTGGGCCTCGAGGAAGTACACCTTCACGAAACGCCGGCCGTGTTGTATTCGGTCGCTCTGCTGTTGCTGGGCGGCCAGTTGATGTCCATCGGGTTCGTGGCCGAGTTGGTCATCGCTTATCACGACCCGGATATCAAGGCCTACTCGATTTCCCAAAAAACCAAATCCACCGAGCAATCCTCCGCGGAGGACTCCACCGGAGGTGACCAGCAATGAACGATACGACCGATCAAAGCAGGGCCCAATTGCGACGCGGCGTATACTTTTTGCTGATCCTGATAGGCACCGGCAGCATCCTGGGTCGCATCGCGGCCGTCGACGATATCAACCGCACGGCGGTCGAGGATTATCGCTTCAAGCGGGAAGTCTCGATTAAGAAGCAGAAACTTCGCAAGATGAATCTTAGCGAAGAGCGATACAAGGAAGCACTGGCGCAGGAAATCGCCCGACTGGAAAAGGAACTCAAACCCGAGATGCAGCGGCGCCCCTTCCTTAGCGCCAACGACCGCAGCCGAATGTGTACCGTCCGGGCGTTGGTCGAACCCGACATGCGCGTCGAGGGGCATCCTTACTCGATCGACAAGGTGATTCAACAGCCCGGCTGGGACACGATCGACATGGTCAAGCACGACGGCCACTTGTATTCGAGCAAGCCGCCGCTGCTGCCGACGTTGATGGCCGGCGAGTATTGGGTCATCAACCGGCTGACGGGGATGAACTTCGCGACCCATCCCTTCACGCTTGCGCGGATCATGCTGATTTCGGTCAACCTGATTCCGCTGCTGGTGTACTTCGTCGTCTTGGCCGCATTGATCGAACGATTCAGCCGTAGCGATTGGGGGAGCATCTTCGTGATGGCGGCGGCCGTCTTCGGCACCTTCTTGACGACCTTCGCTATCGTCATCAATAACCATCTGCCGGCGGCCGTGTGTCTGGCGGTCGCGATTTATGCCGCCGTGAAGATCTGGTTCGACGACGAGCGGCGGCTGCGGTTCTTCATAATCGCCGGGCTGTTCGCCGCCGGCACCGCGGCCAACGAGTTGCCTGCGCTGAGCATCCTCGGGCTGTTGAGTCTGGCCCTTTTGTGGAAGGCCCCGTGGCAGGCGATCTTTGCGTACGCGCCGGCCGCGGCGTTGGTTGTGGCGGCGTTTATCGGCACGAATTGGGCCGCCCACGAAGACCTCAAGCCGCCGTACTTGCATCGCAAGCCGGGCGACAACTGGTACGATTACACCTACGAACTAAACGGCAAGACGCACGAAAGCTACTGGAACAACCCAACCGGCGTGGACCTTGGCCAGCCGTCGCTTTCCTTCTACGCGTCCCACATCCTGATCGGCCATCACGGTATCTTCTCGCTCACGCCGATTTGGCTGCTGAGTATCGGCGGGCTGGCGATGTGGCTGCGGCAGAAGGATGAGCGGGAGCTGCGCGAGTTGGCCGCGCTTATCACGGTGGTCTCGGCCGTCTGTCTGGCGTTTTATATGTTCCGGCCCGAGCATCATCGCAACTACGGCGGCATAACCAGCGGGCTGCGTTGGATGTTCTGGTTCGCGCCGTTGTGGCTGGTGGCCATGATCCCGGCCGCCGACGCCATGGCACGCCGCTGGTGGACGAAGGCGATTGCCTGCGTTTTGCTGGCCGCCAGCGTCTTTTCCGTCAGCTACCCCGTCTGGAACCCCTGGACCCATCCTTGGTTGATGGATTACTTGCACTATGCGGGTTGGGTGTGTTAGAGTCTATGGGTGGTTTTGAGCCATTCGGGGTGCCGTTTACGGAAGAAGCGTGGGCGAAGTCATAGTCGCCTTTCGCTGAAGCGAAAGTAGCGTGCGCAACTGGCAGGCAACAAAGCCGTTATGCGTCACCCCTGTATAAATAACTACAAGCATCGTGACGCGTTTGAAAAGTCTATCGATGCGCGACGGCCCAAAAGTACTTAATGCCCACTGATTGCACACGCTACTTTCGCTTCAGCGAAAGGCGACTATGGGCAACGAAATTGGAAAGACAACATGAAGAATCACTATACTGTCCGTTGGACTCTTTCACTTGTCGCCGGCGTCGGCCTGCTCCTCACTCTCATTACGCCCGGCACACTCTTTGCCCAGACGCCAACCTTTGACGGCGCACAGTGGATATGGCACAAGGACGCCAAGGACGCGGCCGGGACTTGGTATTTCCAGCGAGGGTTCGACTTTCCCGCCGGACAGAAGCCGAAGAAGGCGCAAGTAGTCATCACCTGCGACAACCTCTGGACGCTCCACGTCAACGGCAAGAAAGCCGGGCAGAGCGACGCATCGGCCAACTCATGGCGCCATCCGCAAAGCGTCGACGTGACGAAGCATCTGGTGATCGAAAAGAACGCAATCGCCATCGAAGGGACCAATACGGTCGTCGGCCCCTCGGGACTTATCGTGAAGCTGGTCGTCGAATTCGAAGACGGCAAGAAGTTCCAACTCGTCAGCGATAAGGACTGGATCAGCGCCGAGAAGCCCGAAGAGGGCTGGAAGGACAACGGTTTCGTCGGCGGCGAGAAATGGCTGCCCGTGGGCGTCATCGGCCCGCACGGTGCGAGGCCCTGGGGAAAGCTGTCGGTTGCCGCTGCCGGAAATAACAACGCCGCAGCGGCGGCGACTCTTCCCGTCGAAGTCGATGAAGAAGAACTCGCGAAAGAAGTCTACAAGGACGGCGTCGTTTTCGTCGGCGAGGCGGTCGGTTTGAATGTTAACCGTCAGCCGGTCTATCACCAAAACATCCAGGGCACGCGCGCCTATTTCGAGATGGACCCCATGACCCCGGCCGCTTTGGGGCGCCAGCTATGGAGCCTTATCCCGCTTCGGCCCGACGGCAAGAAGACGCTGTTGTGCGACGCCGGCTACGGCACGATCGGCTCGCCCAGCGTGTCGTTCGACGGTAAGACCGTCTACTTCACGATGGTCAAGCCCGACGAGGCCTATTTCCATATCTACAAGATCGACATGACCGGCAAGGGCGACAAGGCCCCGGGCAAAAAGGCGAGCGTCGTCCAACTGACCGACGGCCCGTTCCACGATTACGACCCCATGGAACTGCCCGATGGTCGGATCGCCTTCAGCAGCACGCGGATCGGAAGTCGCGAGGAATATCACGGAAAATACGCCTCCTCGCTGTTTACCTGCAAAAGCGACGGCAAGGACATCAAGCCGCTGACCTATCACATCGTCGCCGACCGCGAACCGCGCGTTATGGCCGACGGTTCGCTGGTGTTCATTCGCTCGGACAACTTCCTGGAACGCGCGAAAGTCGAAGTCCACCTGCATCAGACGCGCATGGACGGCACCGCCGGCCAGGTCATCATCGGTCCCGGTCGCCAGGGCGTTCAACTCGATCGCGACGTTGCCGCCGAACCGGCCATGAACTGGTTGCGCCGATACGGCATCGGAAGCCCCGCGCCGATGACCGACGGCCGCGTGGCCGCCATCAACCAGCAAGGTCTCGTCACCTCGGCAACGGCTACCGGCAAAGCCATCGGCGACGGGTTCCTGCCCTTCGACCTTTCCCCATTGCCCGACGGGCGGTTGCTTTGCACCTCGAAGCCCAAGAATCAGATTGTCGTCTTCGACCCGACGGACAACAAGTCCAGGGCCGTCTTCACCATGGACGGCATCCACTCGGTCGTTCATCTGGGGCCTCGCAAGAAGCCCATGGTCAGACCGTCCATGGTCGACCCCGCGCTGGAACGCCGCGTCGACAAGACCGGCTACTTGTACTGCCAGAACGTTCTCGACACCCAGCACACGGTGGCCGACACCAAGCGAATCAAGGCGATTCGCGTCTATGAAGGGCGGCCGTTTACACTGGAGCCGACCAAGACGATTTACGTACACATCGGAACGGTTGGCCGCGAACTGGGCACTGTGCCCATCGCCGCCGACGGATCGTTTTACATAGAAGTGCCCGCCGACCGGCCGCTGGCCTTGCAAGCCGTCGACGGCGAGGGACGGGCGGTTATCAACGAGCTGTCCTGGATTTACACCCGACCCGGCGAACAACGGGCCTGCGTCGGTTGCCACGCGCCGGTCGACTCGGCACCGGGGGCGACGCCCGGACTGGCCATTCGAAGCATGCCGCTGAAACTGACCGGCCAGGGCCAACCGCACCGCTTCCGCGCCAACAACGGAGCCAACGGCGGCATCGTCAACCTGCAACTCGACAAGTTCCGCGAGGTCGTCGGCATCAACCTGCACGACGTGCCGGATGACGAATGCATTTCCACGATTCGGCGTTTGGGCATCCTGCGAGACCGCTCGGCCGTGCCGCGTCTGGTCAAAGCACTTAAGAGCAAGAGCCCCGAGATGCGATGCGCGGCGGCCCTTTCGCTCTCGGCATGCGGCAACCGCGACGCGGTCGAACCGCTCATGCAGGCACTGGCCGACAGGAACCCGACCGTGAAACGAGCGGCGGCCTCCGCGCTGGAGCACCTGACCGGAACCGCCAAGGGTACAACCGATTGGGACCAGGCCGAGCAAGATCTGATTGAAAAGATGTCGGGAGAAGACCGGCAAGACGTTCACATGGCCATCGAAGCCCTCGGCCATATCGGCGGCGAGGCCGGCAAGCGAGCGATTCGTCAATACCTCAAGGACAATCCCACCGGCGAGCTCCGGATGCTGATGGCCGCCATGCGGTCGCTCGGTTATCTGCAAGACCGCCAGGCCGTCGCCGATCTGGTCGCGATAATGAACGCCAATCTAAACGTCCGCGGCAAGGGTGGGTGGAACGAAGGTGGATTCAACCAGAAGCCGGTCTATATGTCGGCGACCGCCGCCGAGGCCCTGGGCAGAATCGGCGGGCCGGAAGCGGAACAGGCCATCCTGGCGACCTTCCCCAAGCTCGGCAACTTCGAGAGCCACGTCATAGGCTCCGGCGAACACGGCTGGCTCCGCAGCGCGCAGGCTTCGCCCATCTACTTCCGCATGCTCGAGGCGCTCGACCGTATGAACAGCACTGCCGCCGGCCCGATGGTCGGCGCGATGGTCCAGTCGATCCCCACGGACAAGGATCGCGGCCTGCTATACGAACTGGATAGTTACGAGAAGCTGGTCACCCGGGTTGTCCAGAGCAGTGGCCGAATGGACGAGGTGGTGGAAGCCTGCTTTGAAGTACTGGCCGAGGACCCCGAGACGAAACCGGCGGATGGGTCGACCGGCTCCGAGTTGAAGGCGGCCGTCTCCCATGCCCCGCACAATGAACGTCATATCAGAAAGCACTCCGCACAAGCCCGAGCGGCGCAGGTTATGTCAGTCGTTTGCACGGACGTGAAACACGCGGAGCGGATTCGCGCGGTGCTTCAGAAGTACAGGGCGGCCGAGCCTTCGGAGACTCGCTCCTGGTGCTGCTTCATGTTGACTCGCACGCTGGGCCGCCTGGGCGACGCCGACTCGGTCGATCTGTTCATCGAGATGCTCGAGAAGGACCCCACGGAGGCCTCGCTCGGTTTGAACCCCCCGCCGACACACATCATTTACAAGGCGTGGCGTCCGTTCTATCGCCCAGCCGCCGCGTGGTCGTTGGGCGAACTTGGATCGAAGAAAGCTGCCCCCGCTTTGCTCAAGGCCGTGCAGGACCTCGACAACGCGTCGAGTACGCGAGAACAGGCCGCCATCGCGCTGGG
>Ga0180432_10003276_pt1 | contig 23357 bp, 24 predicted proteins | sample SS_ome_10_FD_132414 | JGI IMG/M metagenome (GOLD analysis project Ga0180432, IMG submission 132414) | Hypersaline lake sediment archaeal communities from the Salton Sea, California, USA - SS_1_MS_2 metaG | ecosystem: Environmental > Aquatic > Non-marine Saline and Alkaline > Hypersaline >... | reverse complement strand
GGTGACCTACCGGATAGACCTCCTGAAGGTCGTGTAGGCGAGCAGCATCGCCAGCGAGGCAAATGAGGCTATGGCCACGAAGCACAGCCACAGCGGCAGTGACTCGTCGCCGGGGAGCGTTGCGCCGCTTTCGAAGACCATTTGCCGCATGCCGTCAACCACGTAGCTTGTTGGGTTCAGTCGTGCGCCCACCCGCATCCACGTGGGGAGCGAGCCCAGCGGATAGAGCGCGTTGCTCATGAACAGGAGGGGGAGGTTAACGAGGAAGATCAGCATGTGGTATGAGCCCGGGTCGTTCGCTTTCGACGCGACGGCCAGCGCGATGGCAGCGAAGCCCAGTGCATAGCCGGCGACCAGCACCAGACCGCCCAGCCAGCCCAGGGGGTCGACGCTCACCTGCGCCCCCATCAGCATCCCGACGACAAAGATGACCAGTGCCTGAAACAGGGTCTTGGTCACTATGCTCATGGCGTTGCCCATGAGGATGCTGAGCCGGGGGATCGGTGCGGCCAGATACTCCTTGGCAATCCCCAGGACCCGCTCGTTCAGCCACACCAGGCCACCACCTATTGCGCCGCTGAGGGCGGTGAGGGCGACAATGCCGGGCACCATGAAGGTTATGTAAACATCGCCCCCGTCCGCCAGCGTGGGCGCCAGCAGGCTCTTCATGCCGAGGCCGAAGAGCACCACCCACAGAACAGGTTGGAGCAGCATCCCCACCGCCTCTTCCGGATGCACCATCAGCTTCCGCAAGTGCTTGCTCCACAGGGTCATCGCTGCGCTCATTTCACACCCCCCTTGTCCTTGTGGCGGCTACCTGTCTCGCAGGTGACGGCCGGTGTACTTGAGGAATACGTCACCCAGGCTGGGTTTGGCCACCGAGACGTCCTCGATGACGAAGCCGCTGCTGTTGGCCAGTGTGACCACTTCGGCCAGACGGCGATTGCCGGAGTCGACGCCGATCTGAATCGCCCCCTCGCCAGCCGTCACGGCCTCCACGAAGGGCAGGGCCCCGACCTTGTCGAGGAAGCCGTCGCCGTCGCCCTGGCCCACTATCCGAATCACGTCGGCTCCCATCTGGTCCACCAGTTCCCGAGGCGAACCTTCGACCACGATACGCCCGTGGTCGATTATTCCCACACGGTCGGCAATCGCCTCCGCCTCTTCCATATAGTGCGTCGTGAGAAGTAGCGTCATTCGGTGCTTCGTCCTGAGCCTGCGGATATAGTCCCAGATGTTGATACGGTTCTGCGGGTCGAGGCCAAGCGTTGGCTCGTCGAGGAACAGCACCCTGGGCTCGGTCATCAACCCGCGAGCGAGCTCCAGGCGGCGCTTCATTCCTCCGGAATAGGTGCTGACGCGGCGGTCGGCTGCCTCCTTGAGTTCAACCAGCGCCAGCAGCTCCGCTATCCTGGTCCTGCGTGTCGCCCGGCCCTGGCCGTAGAGCCGCCCGTGGTAGTCCAGTACCTGCCGGCCCGTCAGCTCGATATCCAGGACCATCTCCTGGAAGGTCACGCCGATGCGGCGGCGCACCTGGGCCGCCTGGCGCACCACGTCGAAGCCCGCCACCCTCGCGCGGCCCCCGGTGGGCCTGGTCAGGGTGGTCAGCATGGAGATCGTCGTGGTCTTGCCTGCACCGTTGGGACCGAGCAGCGCGTAGACGGAGTTGGGTTCGATGTGAAGGTTGACCCGGTTCACCGCCAGCACCCCTCCGTCCTCGTATCGTTTCACCAGTCCTCTGGCTTCAATGGCCGGTTCGGCGCGATGTCGTCTGTCCATGGTGGGCCACCTCCTTCACCCCTCGCGCATCGCCCAGTTCTTCGAGCATGCCGTCGAGCCAGGCAAGCTCAGTCTCCAGGTGCGCGATGTTGTGTCTCATCACGTGACGTGCACTGCCGTCGTGTCCGGGCAGACGGCGCAACTGGTCCAGTATGCCTTCCGCCCTGTCTCGTTTCTCAAGGAGCAACTGACGGACCTCGGCAGCGGGAAGACGGTCCATGAAGGCTATGGCGATGTCGTCGTCGTAGTAGGTGCGTGAGAACTCGCTGAGCCGGCTGCGCAGCAGTTCATAGAAGAAAGCCCTCCCCTTCTCCGTGAGCTGGTAGACGCGCCGCTCCGGGCGTTTGCCCTCGCGCTCCGTCTGGTGCCGAACGTGCCCCTCCTTTTCCAGCCGGTTGAGCGTATAGTAGGCCGTGGGCTTCTTGAGGTCGGTGAAGAAGCCCATGGTGTGCTCGAGGTATTCGTTGAGCTGGTACCCGTGCATCTGTCCCTCCAGCAGCAGTCCCAGCAGCAGCAGCTCTCTGTCCATCATTTCCCTCGCTAGTCATGTTAGATTAGTCAGTGCTGACTATTATATCAAGACTCATTGTAGCGCGACCCCAGGGCACTGTCAATAGCCCCTGGGAGGGGGCCCTTCGAGCAAGACCGGCTTCTCGGGCGTTGACGTGGAGGACGACAGTCCCTAGAATATGCCTTCACGGTGTGGGTGCCGGGTGGCGCGGGTGCGGTGTTGTGCCCTGTCGTTGGCACTCGGTGTGTGGCATCGGACTCAGAGGTGCTGGGATGAGACCTGACCTGCGTCGCAAGACGAAGCTGGTGTGCACCATAGGGCCGTCGAGCGAATCGCCTCGCACGGTGGAGAGGCTGGTGCGTGCCGGTATGAGCGTGGCGCGCATCAACCTGTCGCATGGCGATGGGGCTCAGTATGAGACCTACATTCGCACTGTTCGTGCGGTGGCCGACAAACTCGGAGTGCCGGTGGCCATACTGCTGGACCTGCCGGGCCCTCGTTACAGAACCGGGGGGCTGAGTGGGGGTGAGGTCAGGCTGAGAAAGGGCGCTCGTCTGGTTCTCACCACCCGAAGTGTCCCCGGCGATGAGCACGAGGTCTCGGTGAACTCGCCCTACCTTGTTCAGGATGTCGCCGCAGGCCACAACATCATTCTGGATGACGGCGCTATCGCGCTGCGGGTTCGCCAGACCACCGATACCGACGTAGTGTGTGACGTCGTGGTGGGAGGAGTGCTGCGGCCAAGGAGAGGCATAGCAGTGCCGGGGGCGAAGCTGCACGCCCCTTTCTTCACCCCGCAGGTGCGACGGCACGTCGAGTTCTCCGCGGAACAGGAGGTGGAGTACATAGCTCTCTCCTACGTCACCGGGCCGGCCGATGTGGTCCAGGTGAGGGAGGCTATGGTGGATGTGGGCGGGACCTCCATGCTTGTCGCCAAGATTGAGCGTCGCGAGGCGGTGCAGCGTTTTGACAGCATTCTCCGCGCCAGCGACGGCATCATGGTGGCGCGGGGTGACCTCGGAGTGGAGATATCGTTGGAGAAGGTCCCGCTGGTGCAGAAAGAAAGCATCAGGAAGGCCAACCGCGCCGGCAAGCCGGTGATAACGGCCACCCAGATGCTGGAGTCGATGGTCCATGCGCCCCGTCCGACCCGTGCCGAGGTGGCCGATGTGGCCAATGCCATTTGGGACGGCACCGACGCCGTCATGCTTTCGGCGGAGACCGCGATCGGCGGCTACCCCGTGGAAGCGGCGAAGATGATGTATCGAATCCTCAAGCAGACCGAGACTGCTCTGCCCTATGAGCGAATGACCGTCGAGAGAGGCGCCGATCTGGAGCCTCAGATGGATGACGCCATCGCCTACGCTGCGTGTCACACCGCCCATCAACTCGGCGCGCGGGCAATACTGGCGTTCACCGAGTCGGGGAGCACGGTATGGCGTGTCTCCAAGTACCGCCCCAGAATGCCCATACTGGCGATGACCCCCAGTGACCGTGTGCGCCGCATTCTGGCTCTGGCCTGGGGGGCCAGCGCGCATCTGGTCGCCACACCGACACATGTTGACGACCTTTTCAGGGAAGGAAGTGCTGTGGCGAAGAGCCTGGGTGTGGCCCGGGAAGGCGACCTGGTAGTGATCACCGGCGGCATACCGGTGGGGGTGCCGGGCACGACCAACCTGCTCAAGGTCCACACGGTGTAGCTGTTCCACTCTGGCCTGGTGCTTGATGGAGAGGTATCCTGGCGTGACGGAGGCAATCATGAGCATACGCGTTGCACTGGGCGCGGACCACGGTGGCTTCGAGTTGAAGAACGAACTGGCTGCCTGGCTGGGCCGCGAGCATGAGACCGTGGACCTGGGCGCGCACACGTTTGAGCCGGACGACGACTATCCCGATTTCGCGCAGGCGGTGGCCTTTGCGGTATCTTCAGGGCAATTGCAGCGCGGCATTCTCGTCTGTGGCAGCGGCGTGGGCGCCTGCATCGCCGCCAACAAGGTGCCAGGGGTGAGAGCGTGTCTGTGCCACGACATCTATTCAGCGCACCAGGGGGTCGAACATGACGACATGAATGTCCTCTGCCTGGGGGCGCGCGTTGTCGCACTTGAACTGGCCAGAGACCTGGTGCAGGCGTTTCTCGAAGCTGGCTTCAGCGGTGAGGAGCGCCATCAGCGGCGGTTATCGAAGGTCTCGGCCATCGAGCAGCGGGCTCTCAGAGGCGATTAAGGAAGAAGGCAGTGAACGCTGGAAGGGAGTGAAGCATGAAAGTAGTGGCATTCAATTCAAGCCCGAGGATGGAGAAAGGCAACACCGCCGTCATTGTTGCGCCGTTTCTCGAGGGGATGAAGGAATCGGGGGCGGAGGTCGAACTCTTCTACACCAGGAGGCTCAAGATCAATCCCTGCCTGGGATGCTTCGATTGCTGGTTGAAGACCCCGGGCGAGTGTGCTCAGAAGGACGACATGAAGATGCTGCTCCCGAAAATGGGGGAATGCGACGTCCTGGTGCTGGCGACTCCGCTCTACGTTGACGGCATGTCCGGGCCGATGAAGAACCTGCTTGACCGGATGATCCCCGGGGCGCACCCCTTTATCGAAATACGGGATGGGCACTGTCGCCATCCCGGGCGGGGTGAATACGCTCCCCGCAAGGTGGTGCTGGTGTCCAACTGCGGTTTCTGGGAGAAGGACAACTTCGACCCGCTTGTTGCCCACGTGCAGGCCTTCTGCCGGAACGCGGCGATGGAGTTCGCCGGGGCGCTGCTCAGACCTCATGGTCCGGCACTGCAGCCGATGATGGATGCCGGTGCCCCGCTGGACGATGTCTTTGAAGCCGCCAGGGAGGCAGGACGGCAACTGATGCGAGACGGTGCAATGTCGGCGGAGACGCTGGCGACGGTGAGTCGCGAGCTGCTGCCGCGTGAGACCTATCTCCAATTCGCCAACGATTACTTCAACCAGGTCCTCGAGGCCGCCACGAAGTAGGGGCAAGCGGCACGTTCCTCCAACTGTGCTCCGCCTCACCACGGCTCTCGCAGGATGAAAGCGGAGTGGAACTGTCCGCCCCGCAGTCTACCGCTGCGCTGGTGAAACCGGGCTGTACATGAGGTCGTTGGTGCGTGCGTGGTTGGCGGCGACACTGGTTTCGAAGACTTGTCTACCGGGAGGAGTGATAGTACCATAGGGGCAAGGCATCGCTGCGATGCCTGGGGGATTTGTCTCACACATTGGAGGGCCAGCGGACACAGCCTGTTTGTGCTGCGCCAGTGGTGTGGTCATCTGAGTGGTCATGTTGGATGGTGGCGTGGAACTGAGCCGTACGCAGTGGGAGTAGCTGCCCGGACAGGTGCAGTGAGCTCGGATTGGGAGACAGAATGAGACTACCCGGCACCAGGAAGAGAAAGAGGAGGACGAAGGGTACAGAGGAACTGGTTGTACGCGGGCACTATGAGAAGCTGGTGGCGTACCATAGAAGGGGGAAGCCGGTAGCGCGGGTGGCCAACGCTATGCTCGGGGCCAAAGCTCCCGACATCCGCGCCAACGCCGCGCGAGCCCTGGGGACCATTGCGGAAGATGACGCTGAGGTGGTGTTGGGCACTGTCCCCCGACTGGTCAGACTGCTCAACGATGAGAGTGCACGTGTCCGTGGAAACGCCGCCGGGGCTCTATCGGTAATCGGGGAAGGCTACCCTGAGGCGGTGAAGCGGGGCGTTCCGCGATTGGTCAGGCTGCTCAAAGACATGGATGCCGTTGTGCGTGGCAATGCAGCACGGGCTCTGTCGGTGATTGGGGAATGCGATGCTGAGACGATGGAGCATGCTGTCCCAAGACTGGTGAAGCTGCTCAGCGACGAGGATGCCTATGTACGGGGGATCGCCGCCTGGGCCCTGCGGTCCATCGGAGAGAGCGATGCCGAAGCGGTGAAGATAGCTGCTTCCAGGTTGGTGAGGCTGCTGGATGACGGTGACCGCTATGTCCGCAGTCAGGCGGCATCCGTTCTTGCGGTTATTGGGGAGAGCGACGTTGAAGCGGTGAGGCCAGCAATCCCCGGCCTGGTGAGATTGCTGGAAGACGGCGATGGCGACGTTCGCCTGCATGCCGTGGTCGCTCTGGAGAGAGTCAGCGAAAGTGACGCCGACGCAGTCACAGAGGCCGTCCCGAACCTGATACGATTGCTCGAGGATGGCGATGCTACCGTCCGTGTTCATGCTGCGTGGGCTCTCCTGGAGATAGCTGCCAGTGATGCGGATGCGGTGAAGATCGCTGTTCCTAACCTGACAAGACTGCTTGATGATGAGCAGGCAGGTGTGCGCTACAGTGCGGCCCTCGCTCTGCAGAGGATCACCGACGGCGATGGCAACGGGGTAAAGGAGACCGCAGTTCGGCTGGCGGGCCTGGTGGACCGTCGGGATGCCTTCGTTCGCGGCGATGCGGCCGGGCTCTTTGACATAGTGAGCGAAGACCCTGTTGTTGATGTGGAAGACTAGCGGGTGGGTCTCCGCGGGCGCGGCACTGTGACGCTCCGCCGTTCCTCTACACCGGGTACTCAACTCCGGCCGCGGGGCGCTGGCCACACAGCAGACGCGCAGAAATCTCAACGCGGTTTGAGCAAACCACAATAGGACAATGCAATTCCTGTGCTACAATGGAGGTTCACCCAATGGCCCGTGCCGGTGGCGGGAGTCGAATTTGCGGGGGATACAGGGATCCAACGGCGGCAGTCCATCCCGTGGGCAACACGGGTTGAAAGAGGACAGTGATATGCGTCGGTAGGCTGCAATTGCCAGGTCTACAGATGCATATGAAGACAGAAATACGGGAGGTGTCAAGGAATGGAAGATACACAGAGCTTGTTCAAGATGTGCCTCGAAGAGGTCGACAGGATGCTCAGCACAAAGCACGTGGTGGGGGAGCCGATCACGGTGGAGGGCAACACCATTGTCCCTCTCGTCAGTATTGGCTTCGGCTTCGGTGCCGGGGGTGGCAGTGGTGAGGGCAAGAAGGGAGAAGGCATGGGAGGTGGAGCTGGCACGGGAGCGGGCGGAGGCGTCAAGCCGGTTGGCGTCATCATAGTGAGCAAGGACGGCGTGAAGATAGAGACCCTTCACGGCGCCTTTGCCTCGGTGGCTGAGAAAGTGGCCGACGTCGCCGCCAGCGTGATCGAGAAACGGGGGGGGGAGAAGGAAAGCTAGGAAAGCGGACGGGAGACCAAGAGAGTGCTGGCCCTGTATGTCATCGTGGGGCTCATAGTGCTCGGCATCCTCGTCCTTTCCATACCTGTGGATATGGCCCTTGAGCTTGAACTGCACGATGAGAGCAGAACGAGGGTGAGAGTGGGGTGGCTCTTCGGGTTGGTATGGAAGGAGATCAGGGCACGCAGGAAGAGACCTGCGGAAGAGAAGAAGAAGAGGGACATAGGGCCCTTCATTACCCTGATCAGAACCAGAGGGATGCCGGGCAGGCTTGTGAAGCTGGCCAGGCAGGTGCTGAGGCGGCTGCACATGAGACAACTGGACGGCGATGTGAGACTGGGGCTCGATGATCCCGCCGATACCGGAGTAGTCTGCTCCTTCGCATGGCCGGCACTCGCCTACCTCAACTCGTTCCGGCTGCTCAGCGTGAGATTCGAGCCTTGCTTCACTGAGCCCCTGCTCGAGTTGAGGATGCGCGGCACCATGAGGGTGTACCCTGTAGAGATGGCTGGGCCTCTGCTCAGCTTCGCTGTTTCGCCGGCGTTCTTGCGGGCGATAAGGTCAGTGGCGGCGTCGCGTTGGAGAAGACGGAGATAGCGGTAGAGGGGGTTGTCACAATCGGTGAGGTAACGCTGCTCCCGATAGTGCGAACATGCGTAGGCGTCCACCGTGCCGGCAGGGGCGCCGTGTGTTCCGTCTCGAAGTATCCCCTCGGTGTCGTGGTCGTGTCGCCGCAAGGGCGACGCGCCCTGAACCTCGCAGGTGAAGAGGTCCCCGTTGAACACTACCTGGAACTGGCGCCGGCTTTGCGTGACTTGCTGTAGGTGGATGCCCGTTCTGTAGTCGCGGCTCGGAGCGAGACGTCGAAGTCAGAGCTGACTCGCCTGCGGTGTGGTGGGCAGGGCCGATGTCTGGGAGCGAGTGATGAGGAAGCGGCTGTATCGAAGCAGAAGCGACAGGATGATCCTTGGTATATGTGGTGGCATGGGCGAGTACTTCGACGTTGACCCCACCCTCGTCAGAGTCATTGCGGCGCTCTCGCTCTTGCTGGGTCTGTCTGGCGTCCTGGTGTATCTGGTTCTTGCCGTGGTGATTCCCGTGGAACCTGGGGACGTGGCCGCAGCCTGAAGCGGTGCACCTGGGGAGAATCCGAGAAAGCAGCGCTTTGCCTCCGGGCGAGGCGTGAGGTGCTCTTGGGGGCGCAACCGTACGTCCGAAACGGGTCGGGACAGAGATGTAAGCAGCCCCGTTCAGCACCGGAAAGAAGGCAGTTACTGTTGCCCAGTTTGATGCCGGGAATGCCAGGGGCGAAGGAAGTCTACGGCGTTTCGGTCGTTCGAGACGACATGACCGTGATGATACCTCCCAGGGCCGCCAAGAGATACGAGATAGGCGACGATGACGTAGTTGTGCTTGCGGCGACCCATCGAGGGGAGGCGGGCTTCGGTCTGCTCAACAGGGAGAAGGCTATGGCAACGGTGTTGAGTAGAGATATCAGTCAGATCGAGGACATGGATGCAGTCCGGTGGGTCCGTGGGAAGGCGTATGCCCAGGCCAGGGTGATTGACGGGAGGGTCCGACTCACGCCGCAGATGGCGGAGGTCTTTGGCCTGTCAACGGGGGACAGGCTCATGGTGGTGAAAGGCGCTCGGGTGGCCATGGCCTTCACGCCGGTCGGCATTTGGACTGATAGGCTCGCCAGGCGAGGTTTGCACGACGCCATAGAGAGAGTGGCTGCGCTGGAGGAGTTCTGATGGCGAGGCGGACGGGCCAGTAGACAGGCAGTCGCCAGCATGGCCGTCGACGACGGCCAGGAGGAGGCGTGGCAGCCGAGCGAGAAGGATTGGAGGGAGTAGAGGATCATGGAAAGACCTGATTTGCTGGTTCTGGTGGCGGTGTGGGAGTTCATCACGGCCTTTGTGGCATTGGTGGGGGCGGTGTGCATCGGCGCCATCGCCATCCCGGCTGTAGTGGCTACCGGAGACCCGTATGTGGCGGCCCCGCTGGTTTTCTTGAGCATACCGACGTTGTTGCTCCTCTGCTATGCAGGGCTCGGGACGGCGGGTGGGATAGGGCTGCTGTTGGGCAGGGAATGGGGCAGAATCATGAGTATCGTTGACGCTGCCTTCACTCTGCTGTGGTTTCCCATTGGCACCGCGCTGGGGATACTGGTCATCATCTACCTGACCAAGGCCGACGTGAGGGACTACTTCCAGGTGCGCAGCGGCTAGGGTCCGCCAGCCGACAGGCGTGTGTGGCTACACAGGAAAGGAGGCAGCATGTTCGGTTTCTTTGCCATTCCGACGGCGATCGTCGGGTTCTTCATCAGTTCGGCGCTGACCATGGTGTTCTGGAACATCATCGCTCCGTGGGTAGGAGTGGGCTCGATAGGGTACGTCAACGCCATGGTGATCACCATCGCCATCTGGCTGGTGGTCTCCCCGCTTGCCGCGGCCATCAGTAAAAGGAACAAAGCGGTCTAGGGCCAACTTGGTCAGTGAATCAGACTGGCTGAGGCAGCCAACTGGCTCCGATGCGCCGCTGGCCAATGCTGATGGAGGGGCACTTCCGCCTCAATGAACGGCCTGGCGTAGCTTGTCGACCGGGTCCTGGCGCTTTCGCTCGTCAGTCAGCATTTCCTGCTTGAGCCTCTTCCACGTGGCGCGGCAGTCCTTGTAGTCCACCCCGGCAATCTGGTGGATAGCCTGGTCAATCTGCTTCTTGTTGGCCGGTGTAACCTCGATGCCAGCCGCATCCATTATCTCCTTCAAGTGGCGGAAATAGCAGGACATGTGACACCACCTCCGATCCCTTCCGTATTGCAGCAATTCGAAGGTATCGCGGGCTGGCCGCCCGGAGCCGCCTGCGCTGCCGTCTCCGTGTTCGTCAGGGCATTCTCAGGACGGCTGCTCCCTTTATCTTCCCTTCCTTGAGCAGAACCAGCGCCTCGTTTGCGTCGTCCAGTGGGAACTCCTGAACCTCAGGGACAATCGGGATCTCGGCGGCCAGCGGCAGGAAGTCCTCGGGGTCCCTTCTGGCAACGTTGGCCACGCTCTTGACTTCCTTCTCGTCCCACAGTAGCCGGGCGTAGTCCAAAGGAGGAATGGGGGTCCTTTTCCGGATCACCGCCAGCACCAGTCTCCCGCCTTTCTCGAGGACTCTCAGCGCGTTGGGCACCATCTCTCCCACCGGGGTGAAATCGATGGCGCAGTTGAGTTTCTGTGGCGGGTCGTCCTCTGCCCTGCCCGTCCACACTGCTCCAAGTCTCTGCGCCAGCTCGCGATGCTCTTCGCTCCTGGTGAAGACGAAGGAATCGCAGCCCCAGTATCTGGCTACCTGAATTACGATGTGGGCCGAAGCACCGAATCCGAAGAGCCCCAGGGTCTGGCCGGGCCTGAGCCCGGAGAGTCTGAGGTCACGAAGCCCGATGGCCCCGGCGCACAGCAGCGGAGCTGCCTGGGAGTCGCTGAATCTGTCGGGAATGGGATAGGCGAAGTCCTCCGACACCACGGTGTACTCGGCATAGCCGCCGTTGGCATGACACCCCGTCCCGCGGAACTCATAGCACAGGTTCTCGTTGCCCTCCTTGCAGAAAGCGCATCGCCCGCAGGCGGAGAATATCCACGCAATCCCCACCCGGTCCCCCAGTTTGAATCTGGTCGCCTCAGTCCCCAACGCCTCCACTCTCCCAACGACCTCATGGCCCAGGACTATGGGGAGGTCTGGCTGGAGCCTTCCCTCGATCTCGTCCAGCTCCGTGTGGCACACGCCGCAGGCCGTGACTCGGACCAGAATCTCCTTTGAACCCGGCACGGGGACCGGCAGGTCGACCAGTTCCAGAGGCCGGTCCTCCACAGGGGAAATACGCTTCAGAACCTGAGCCCTCATTACCACCTCCTGTGCTTGAATTGCCGCGACAGCCTCGCACCTGTGTCAAGCCTCCAAGTGTGTTCCACCTAGGACTGGTAGAGCATCCCGCAAATCGAGACGACCGAGGTCTCGTCCTCGCTGGCTGGACACTGTGCGTAGCCCAGAGAGACGCCCGTGGCGCCTGACAGTACCGACATGGTGACGTATATCGGGGGCACTCCGCAGACGTGTCTCCTGTCGCCGTCCTTGCGTATCTCGGCGAGGAACTCATCCGCCTGCCCCTGGCTCATTATGTCAAGCAATTGCCCGTCCTGCTTTGCCAGCCTGGCGTGCGCAACGAAGTCCAGCGGCAAGGGGTCGCCAAAGACAGGCCCGACGTGGGCCAGGTCCGCCGCAGCGACCACGATGGTCCGCTGGCGTTTGACCAGCCTTCTCAGCACATCGATGGTTGAGGCTATCTCGCCGGACTGCTGCGGGCTCTTGGCACCTTCAATGAACGACTGAAAGGAACCACAGAGTATGGGCAGTACGGGACACGGCTTGTCGCCTAGCAGATAATGCAGCCAGACGACGGCGGTCTCGATAGAGTGCTCCCAACGATGGTTGAGTTCGCAGTCAAACACGCCTTCGCCTGCCTCGCTGAGAAACTCGTCAACCGCATCCCTGGCGGTAGGCACCGTCCCCCAAGGGGTCTCATAGTCCTGGCGCGTGAGTGTGATTCTGCCTTCTCCTTCGTTGTGGTCCGTGCCCAGGATGACCGCTAGGTCAGCCTCCTCCAACGCCAGCCTCGCCTTGGCCCATACTCTGGCGTAGATGTGGCCGCCCCTCTCGAAGTCTATGTGCGGGCTGACCAGTCCCACAATTCCACCTGCAGGATCGTAGTCGTCCTCCGGCGACGCTTCTTGAAACTGCTGAAGGTAGGCGCGTGCCTCGTCGGCGTCCGCCGGGTAGCAGCTTCCGGCAAGTGCCGGAGGGCGTGAAGCGGCGGAACGGTATTGGTTCAGGGCGCTGTCGTAAGCCGCGCCGAAACGCTCGTTCTCGAGGTAAAGCGCTCCGTCGAGCTGCGATATGAACTGCTCAATGGAGGAAGTGCTTAGCGGCGTGCCGGTGCGCAACTCAAACCCGGTTCTAAGCGTCCCCACGTCGCGGGTACCGTCCAACAGGGCCAACAGCAGGGCCAGTGATGCAGGAACGAAGATGGTGTTGCGGCTTATCCGCAGAGGGTCACTCAGAAGTACCCCTCGCTGTCCGTCCTGGACGGTGGGCTGAGAGCGGACCTGCCTGAGCTTCGGTTTCATCGGGTGATACTGGGAGTGCGGCCTGTCGGACTCGGGACTGGCCGCCCAAGACCATTGTACTTCATTGCCCGGCCTCTCTCAACGGACGTGCTTGCCCGCATCGCGGTGTGTCCGCAGATCGCCGACGGGCACGGGAGCGGCATGCGTGTACTGGAGAGTTCGCTAGTCTGCGGAAGGCGAGGTGAACAGCCTTTCTCTCTTGAACTGGAGGAAGTTCGCCGAGACGTGGTTGAGCGGCTTCTTCGCCAGGTGAAACCTCTCATGAATCTGCCACAGAGTCTCTTCCAGTTCGAGAACGCTTGCGTTTTCGTGCTCTGCGGCAAGCTTGTAGAAGCGGCGCCCTTCCTCTTCGTAGTCCCCGGCGGAGCGGCTCACTCTTCGGAAGGACTGGGGTCTGGCGTCGCGTGCGGTGGGATAGGGCGGGTCGGGGTTGACGTGTTCGGGGAACATCCCGGGGATGAACAGGCACACGTCGGCAATCCGTTTGTAGTAGGTGAACCGGTGCTCCTCGTCCACGGCTTCACAGAGCCTGACAAGGCTGTCTATGTCCATGTCACTGAACCTGATTCTTCGCCATACACCCTTCCTAACTCGAATCGGCAGGACGAAGCTCTCGGTTCGGGTGAAGGAGGAGAGCATGTCGGCGAGGTATCGCAAGACTGTCCTGGTGCCGAGGAACTGCGCCACATCGCGGGTGTCGAAGACCGGTATGGTCTGGCTGGCTGTACGCTCCAGCGTGTAGCTCTGGGTCTGCAGTTCGGTGAGAGCCCGTCGCAGCAAGACCTCGAACAGGAGCCTCGGGCTGACGCCGGTCATCACATCCTCTTCCTTCATCACCATGAGTCGCTGAAACAGCGTGCCGGCTTCTTGGTCGAGGATGCCCTCTACGATTGCCGCGTCGCCCTTGATGGTGTCGAACCTGGCCAACAGCCTTGGGTCTACCGTCTCGACTATGAACCGAACGTCGCTCTCGGAGAACTCGGTGATCAGTGTTCCCGCCATGATCAATCCTCGCATCTCCATTATAGTGGACTCCGCTGTCACTGCCCACTCACGGTGACGTCTGTGGTGAAAGGTCGCGGTCAAGATGGTATAATGCCGCAAGATATGCGCAATGCTGGGCCGGCGGGTCCACGGGGGTGATATGGCGATGGACTGGCAGGAGACTACCGACGCAGTCAGAACCTATCTGCGGGAGCGGTTTGACCAGCCCTTCTCGCGCGGCAATGCTCCTTTGCTGCGGAAGGGCAAGAGCGAAGAGCACACCTTCGAAGCGGTCTCCGAGGATGGCAGGATTGTGGCCGACGTCAAGCGGCTCACCCGTCCCGACGACCCCGACGAAATGAAGCACGCCGCGTTGAGCATTGCCTACCTGCATTTCGCCGATGCGGACCACAAGCTCCTGTTTCTCCTCGACCCTCTTTTCTACGCCGCATTCTGCCGCAAGCATGAGGCTGAGATGGTGCAGTGGAGGAAGGGCGGCATCGAGGTCGTATCCCCCTTCGAAATGGGCTCCTACCTGGGCGAGTAGTCGGGGATGCTGTGTGGACGGCGGCCGGCCTTGAGAGTCCGGGAGTTGCACGCCATACGGAGGGGACAACCACTGCGGTTATCGTATGCGCCTCTTGACAACCGCACATGGCGTCCCATACGATTGGCGATACCCTCTAATCCCCCCGTCAACTTGCGGAGCCACCATAGACAATGTCAACCAATCGAGCCGGAACCCAGGAACAGCCGGGTATCGTGGCCGGCCTTTTGGCTTTCGTCGGTTGTGCTGTCTTCTCCTGCATAGCATGGTATCCGCTGGGCGGGCCGGTGTACGCGATGGCTCTTGCCTTTCGCGGATTCGGCTGCGGGAATGTTGCCCCGGGCTCGACGACGATGTTCTTCTGCTCGGCGGGGGTGGCGCTGCTCCAGTTGCTGCCCGCGGCCATCGCGCTGGTGCTGATATTCGTGTTCCGCAAGCCACTGATGCGATGGGTGCAGGGTATCACCCCCAGGCTGTCGCCGGGAATCCAGTTCCTTGTTGCCCCCGCAGTGGGTACGGGCCTGTTCACCATAGTGTGGGCCGGGGTTCACTACACGCTGCCAATACAGGTGGGCTTGCTGCCCCAGATCATATTCCCGGCGGTCGTGGGTCTGTATACGTTCATCATCGTGAGGTACGGTGATGGCCTTCGGCGGTCGCTTGACCCGTTCTTCGAGTCTCGGGACCGGTTCCCCAGGTGGTTGTGCTTCGTCGGGGCGATCGCCATACCGATGCTGCTTTCGGTGCTGATAACGCAGCCGTGGCGGCAGATCGTGACAGCCGGCCCGCAGCTGGAGCATTTCATTGTGCTGGTTGCCCTGATAGTGGTCTTTCTGTTGCTGACGCCTCGCGCGAATGAGCTGGCGCCGGTCGCGGTTCGCAGTGGCGGTCGGGGTGGTGCGCCGGTGAGGGGTGGGAAAGGCGGGATGGTGAGGCTGGTCCTCAACGGTAGCGGCTACGTAGTGTGCCGCCTGGCGCTGGCGGTGGGCATGGCTGCGACGCTGCATGCGGTGCTGGACCTGTGCACTCCCGAGGTGGCGCTGGCGCATGATTGCACTCCCGACAGGCCGTGGGACTGTCAGAACACCGGAGGCTTCAACACCACAACGGCAACAGCCTCGGGTGTGGCTGGTGGTGGGGCTGGCGCAGCGGGCGCCGGCGTTGCCGGTGGTGAAGCGGGCGGCACGGCTGGCGCGACGACAGCCACCGACGGTTTCGCGCCTCAGCGGGCTCCATCGGGGTCGGGACGCGACCTTGGCGGGGGCGAGGCCCCGCCGCGAACCGAGATACTGGGCGGCCGCGACGCGCTGCAGTGGCTGAGGAGCCGAAACCTCATTGATGGCACCGGGAGACCGACCTGGAGATACAATACGTGGCGGGGTTCCCCCGGCGGTACATTTGACCTTGAAGCGTTGGCGGGGAATGTCAGGGACGACGGAAGGTTTGACGAGAACATCTCTGTCATCATCCGCACGACCCCCGTCCATGTGCAGGAGGTCAACGATAGCTGTACCATAGCGACTACTCGCATTGCGAACCAGCAACTGACCGGCACTGATGTGCCCGAGGCCACCCTGCGCAACCAGAGCATGGGACAGCCCGGTGGCTACCGGCAGAACGCGGCGAATTTTGGCACCACCACTCAGGGACATGTGAACCTGGCAAATGCCCAGCCGAACGTCAGTGCACACGTTCAGAACCTGACCCTGCAGCAGATGCAGCATCTGATTGAGAACGGCAATCAGGTGACCATTTCATACCAATTGCCGCGGCCTGCTCCTGGTCAGCCGTTCGGGGGGCACCGAGTGTTGGTGAACAACGTGCAGGCCCAGCCGGAGGGCCCGGCACTGATTCAGATCCACGACCCGTGGGATGGGACTTCGCGGTGGGTGGACGAGCGCTGGTGGGCTCGCGTGGGGAACCCAGACAGGACGGTGGTCATGGAGCCAACCGGCAACGCTGCAGCACCCACCATACCACCGCCGTAGGCGTCCTGATAGATGCCGAGGAGCGACTGATGACAGCGCATATCGAGATTCCGCGAAGCGCGCGGCTCCGCAAGGAGGCGTACAGCTATATCACCTGGGAGGTCATGCCGGAAGAGACCGAGGTCTCTCTTCCTGTGCCGGCGCGCCGTGACTCCCGGCTGGTGGCCGCCTTCTTCGGCACAATCGCGCTGGGGCTGCCCGACGGCACCAACTCCGCGGTGTACAGGCCAATGGTGACCATCTACGTGGACTGGGAAGAGGAACGGGTGCTGGAGCACCAGCTAGCGCCCGATATAGTGCCCGTTGACGAGGACGAGCCGGTGGGGCTCTACCTCCCCGTCGAGTTCGCCGGCCTGCCGATGCTCGAACTCGAGGAGAAGCTCGGGGACGCTCAGTGGGAGCTTTTCGAGCTTCTCGATGAGGTCGCCCCGTTGTATGGCCGCAGCGACCTGACTGGAGCCGAGCAGGAGCTGGTGGCGCGATGCGACAGGGCATACCGGCGTCTGGTCCACCCCGACGTGTGGCCCTTCTATGAGGAGCTCAACCCGGACTTCTTCCGCTGGCTGGCGGCGGGCGTCGAGATTGGGGGGACATGCCCGAACTGCGGAGCGGCCAACCCTCCGGGCAGCCGCTTCTGCAGCCAGTGCGGCGGCAAGCTGGCCTAGAGACAGGTACGTGCGTTTCGGGCTCCTCCGGGCATTCCGGTGAGTCCTCCTGTTCAACTCTCTTGGGTCCCTGGCGGTGGTCGGCGACCCGGTAGAGAAGCCGGTTAAAAAAGCGGGTGATGACATGACGACCGAGATGAAAGAGGTTGTGTGCACCAAGTGCGGTGCGACGAACATAGGACCCCAGGCCCGCTGCCTGCGATGTCAGGCTGTCCTTCCTGTGGAGCAGGCGCCACCGCAGGGTGCCCAGCCTGCGGCCAGGGGGCCGGAAGCCGCTGCCGCGCCGCGGGCGACGCAGAAACGACCGGCGAAGGCACCACAGAAGCGTGCAACAGCACGCCCGGCCCAGACCGGATCGCGCTTCTGTACCCAGTGCGGCGCCCCGCTGAAAGCGGGCGCCCGCTTCTGCTCCACGTGCGGGCAGCGCGTCTGAGAGCGTGCCGATGCCAGGCGAAGTGTGGTGTCAATAGCCCGTCGTCCTCACATGGACGGCCAGTGGGTAGATTCCTCTTTCCCTGCATGGTTGGCCAGTGCCGGCGCCTGTAGTCCGGCGGGAGCAACCCCGGTGTGGACAGCCTCCGGATGTTGACAGGCGGCGAATTGCTGCCGTAACATTCCGCACATAATGAAGGCTGCCCGACGGGCACCATTGGGTTGGGAACGATGACGTCTTCACGGTCTGCCAGCCAGGAGCAGCCCGGCATCGTGACCGGGCTGCTGGTGTCTGTTGTCTGCGTCATCACTTCCTGTATCGCCTGGTACCCGCTGGGCGGGCCGGTGTACGCAATCACACTCGCCTTCCGCGGATTCGGCTGCGGCAACGTTGCCCCGGGCTCGACGACGATGTTCTTCTGCTCTGCCGGGGTGGCGCTGCTCCAGATGCTGCCTGCGGCCATCGTCTTGGTGCTGCTATTCGTGTTCCGCAAGCCGTTGGTCAAGTGGGTGGATGGCATCACCCTGAGGCTTCCGCAAGGAGTTCGACCCTACGTGGCCCCTGTGGTGGCTACCTGCATCTTCGTCATACTGTGGGCTGGGGTGCACTACACGCTGCCACTACAGATAGGTCTCCTGCCTCAGATCATCTTCCCCGCAATCGTAGGCGTGTTCACCTTCATCGTGGTGCGATATGGCGAAGGCCTGCAACGGGCGCTCGACCCGTTCTTGAAGTCTCGTGACGTGTTACCGCGGTGGTTGCGCCTTGTGGGGGTGGTCGCCATACCCCTGTTGTTTTCAGTGCTGATAACCCAACCGTGGCGGCAGGTGGTCGTCGCGGGGCCGCAGTTGGAGCACTTCATCGTGCTGGTTGCCCTGGTAGTGGCCTTCCTGCTGCTCACTCCTCGTGCCGGACAGCCGGCGCCGGTTGAGGCTCGCGGTGGCGGTCGTGGTGGTGTCCAGGCGAGGGCGGGGCGAGGTGGGGCGGTGAAGTTGGTTCTGGGCGGAGTCGGCTACGTCGTGTGTCGGCTGGCGCTGGCGGTAGGTATGGCCGTGGCGCTGCACGCAGTGCTCGACCTGTATTTCGCTGAGACAGCACTGGCCCACGACTGCACGCCGGACCGGCCGTGGGACTGTCAGAACACAGGTGGGTTCAACACGACAACGGCGACGGTCTCTGGTGTGGCTGGCGCCGGGGCGGCTGCTGCGGGCAGCACGTTGGGTGAAGGGCCGGCAGGTGCTGGGGCGGCAGCGGGTGCGGGTGCAGGTGGAGGGGCGGCGGCGGGTGCTGCGGCGGCTGCCGGTGGTGCGGGATTGGTGGCGGGAGCGGTGCGCACCAGGATCGTCGACGGCCCTGCGGCGAGAAACTGGCTGAGGCACGAGGGCTTCATAGACGACGCCGGCAGGCTGACGGTGAAGGGCAGGGCGTGGTGGAGCCAACTGTCAAGCGGAGGCCCCGACCCCACGTGGCTGGAGGCGGTCACCTGCAGTGGCGGTATCGTGGACGGCAGGTTGGAGGGGGAGGTGGTCATCATCGTGAGGGACCGCGCCACGGTGCCAACAGCGCGTCCGCCAGCACCGACGGGTGCGGCGGCCACTGTGGTAACGGAGAACTACTCTCCCGGCGTTGACATCCGGGGCACGCACGATTTCATCGAACACACCAGGACTTACCTCAACAGACTCCAGAACAGCCCCGGGGGAGAAGAGATGTTCAATCGCATAATGGTCGATGGCGCGGGAGCTGGTCACACGGTGACAATCGTCGATTCGACGGGCGGGAATTCGTGCGACCTGCCGCTCTCCGGTGACGGCGAGCTGCAGCCGGACGGCTCCCGGGGGCCGGGGTCCAGTACAAACGTCAATTTTAATCCCTACCGGCACTCGACGCCCGGCGCGACCACGCTGCCCGATGGCAGTCCCAATCCCGCTGACTGGAGGAACCGTCCCCCTGATGTGGGAGTGAATCACGAGCTGAATCACGCGCTACATATCGTCCGGGGTGAGGTTGACGTCACCCCTGCCCCGAATCCGGTAATAGGAAACAACGTCCCCACCGAGGAACTGAGGACGGTGAGCCTGGGGCCCTATACTGGTTCGACGATGGACGACAACGCATACCGCGCATGGCTAAGGACGCAGGGAGTGAACGTGGCGGACCGGCCACACTACTAGAGAAGGGAAGGGAGGAGGCAACTCACCATGTCAATTGAAGTGCCCCTGGGAAGGGACCTGACCCTTCGGTTTTCGATACTGGAACTGGGCAAGGACGTTCTCGCGGTGGAGTATGAGGCTGGGAATGTGTCCGATTCGGACCTCTACGTGTTCAACCGCCTGCACCGTGACGTTTCCGATGATGGTGTGTTCGACCTGGACCCCAACGTAGTGTACATCAGTGTCGAGGACAGCGTGGTGCACCTTACCAAGCGCGTGCCCGACATCCCCAGGGGTCTGCTGGTCGAGGCCCCCATCGTGCCCTGCGCCACGCTCCTGCGCCGCGGCGAGACGCTTCGCGAGACGTTGAACCTCGCGCTTCCGTTGCGGTCATTTGACCCGTACCGTCCCCAGGACCAGGTGGTCGTCGGGAGCTTTGATTCCCTGGTGTTCTCTATCGGCTACTTCAAGGTATCTGAGATCGGCGCACGGCCGGTCAATGACGTTCGGACGACCCAGGGTACGGCTCTGCATGCCTACGTGACCCCGTGGGAGCAGCTCGTGGCGCGCACCGCCGCGGTCAGCGTGTCGAAGGCGGAGCCGCCCGCCGCTGGTGTGACATGCCCGAACTGTGGGGCGGAGAACCCTCCGGCGAGCCGCTATTGCAGCCAGTGCGGCTCACGACTCGACTCTTGAGAGCTGGAGTTGTATGAGGTGGTAGGCCTCCCGTGGGAAGGCGGCCGGTGGGGCGCTCACGTAGCATTGAAGGGAGCTATGCGATGGTCACGCAGAGAAGACAGGTTGTCTGCCCCAACTGTGGGGCGCTGAGCGTAGGGATACAGACCGAATGCCTGCTGTGCCACACTCCGTTGCCGGCAGCCGAGGCGCCGGCGGTGTCGGCGCCGGCTCCCCGCGCTGCGGCCAAAGGGCCAGGAGCCGCCGCCCCGCCTCGGGCGAAGCCGAAGCGGGCGGCGCAGCCGGCCACGAAGCGCACAACAGCAGGCCCCGCCCGGACGGGGGCGCGCTTCTGCACCCAGTGCGGCGCCCCACTGAAAGCGGGCGCGCGGTTCTGCTCGAACTGCGGGCAGCGTGTCTGAGCGCGTGCCGATGCCAGGTGGAGCGTGGTCTCGGTCGCTCATGGTTCACGCACAGACCACCCGTCGATAGACCGCGCGTTGTGGTCAGAGTCGGCCAACGTCACCGCTTTTCGTGAGACAGGAGCGGTCCCGGTGTAGACAGCGTACGCGTGTTGACATGTGACGAACCGATGCCGTACCATTGCGCTACGCTCCACAAAGGGCGCCCAACGGGCATCAGTACAACTAGCGCGATGACGTCTTCACAGTCCACAGCCCAGGAACAGCCAGGCATCATAGCCGGGCTTCTCGTATTCATTGTGAGCGCTGTCGCTTCCTGTATCGCCTGGTATCCCCTGGGCGGGCCGGTGTACGCGATGGCTCTGGCCTTTCGCGGATTCGGCTGCGGGAACGTTGCCCCGGGATCCACGACGATGTTTTTCTGCTCTGCCGGGGTAGCGCTGCTCCAGTTGTTGCCCGCGGTCATCGCGCTGGTAGTGATCTTCGTGTTCCGCAAGCCGCTGATGAGGTGGGTGCAGAACATCACGCCGAAGCTGCCGCCGGGCACTCGGGAATTCGTGGCCCCGGTGGTGGCCACGTGCCTGTTCGTCATTGTGTGGGCCGGCGTTCACTACACGCTGCCAATACAGGTGGGTCTCCTGCCTCAGATCATCTTTCCCGCAGTCGTTGGATTGTTCACCTTCATTGTGGTGCGATACGGCGAAGGCCTGCAACGGGCGCTTGACCCCTTCTTCCAGTCGCGAGACCGATTCCCGAGGTGGCTGTGCTTCGTCGGCATCATCGCCATACCGCTGTTGCTTTCGGTGCTGATAACGCAGCCGTGGCGGCAGATCGTCACTGCGGGGCCGCAGTTGGAGCATTTCATTGTGCTGGTCGCCATAGTGGTGGCCTTCCTTCTGCTGACGCCTCGCCTGGGAGAGCCGGCGCCGGTCACGGTTCGCAGTGGCCGTCGTGGTGGTGCGCCGTCGAGGGGTGGGAAAGGTGGAATGGCGAGACTGGTCGTAAAGGGAGCCGGCTACATGGCCTGCCGCCTGGCGCTGGCGGTGGGCATGGCCGCGGCGCTGCATGCCGTACTGGATCTGTGTTCCACCGAGGTAGCGCTGGCGCATGACTGCACGCCCGACAGGCCGTGGGACTGCCAGAACACCGGAGGCTTCAACACCACAACGGCGACAGGTTCAGGTGTGGCTGGCGCCGGGGCAGCGGCTGGTGGTGGGGCGGTTGCCACGCGGACGGGGCAAGCAGGCCCTGGCGGTGGCGGGCCGGCGGTGGAGCCGCGCACCGAGATACTCAGCGGCAGAGACGCGATCCAGTGGATGAGGCGGCAGGGCCTGATAGACCAGCACGGCAACTACACCAACAAATTCAGGGTATGGCGAAGTGCCCTTGGCGGAGGCATGTACGACCTGGACGCGATCGCTGGCGACATCGACGGCGCCAAGCCGAACAAGGATGTGGTCATCGTCGTCCGGTCGGAGCCGGTACACCAGCAGGAGGTATGGGATAGTTGCTGCCAGGCGTCTTCGCGAAACGCAATGCAGCGCCTGACGGGAACCGACATCCCCGAGGCGGCATGGCGCATCATGAGCAATGGGATGCCCGGCGGCTACCGCAGTCCGGACCCGGTGACCGGCGCGCCGACGACGGGCACGAGCGCTGGGGCGACGCGGGACCTCCTGAACGGGCACCCCGACATGAACGCACGAATCCAGAACCTGACCCTGCAGCAGATGCAGCAGCAGCTTGAGAACGGCAACGAGCTAATGATTACCTTCCAGCAGCCTACCGGCGGGAACCACATGGCGGTGGTGAGCAACGTCCAGGCGCAGCCGGACGGTACGGCGCTCATCCAGATCAGCGACCCGGACCCGCACTGGGGCGGGGAACCGCGCTGGGTGGACGAGCGCTGGTGGGCCAACTATGGGCGGCCCAACTCCACCATCGTTGTCGAGCCGGCCGGCAGTGTTGCCCCACCACCGATCTAGGAGGACCCAGCGATGGCGAATGCCGATGTCCCGCGAAGCAAACGCCTTTCAAACGCCGCCTGCAGCTATATCATCGAGGCGGTCATGCCGGTAGAAACGCTCGTCTCTTTTCCCGTGCCGCTGCGTCGCGACTCGCAGCTCGTGGCGGCTTTCTTCGCTGCGGTGGCCAAGCCGCTCGCGGACGGCAGCAATGCCGAGGTCTTCAAGCCTTCAGCGCTCATCTATGTGGACTGGGAAACGGAGGCTGTCCTGGAACACGAGACGGTGTCCGGGATCCCGTTTGCCGATGAGGACCAGCCTGTAGCGCTGGCGAACCCGCCCGAGTTTGCCCGCCTGTCAAGAGACGAGATGGAAACGCGGGTCGGCGAGGCCGACCGGGAGCTCTATCAGGTCCTCGACGATGTCGCCCCGCTCTATGGCCGCAGCGATCTCTCTGAGGCGGAGCGCCAGTTGTTGTCACGCTGCAACACGGCCTACCGCCGTATGGTACATCCCGACCTGTGGCCGTTCTATGAGCAGCTCAACCACGACTTCTTCCAGTGGCTTGCTGGGGGCGTTGAGACCGGAGGGACGTGCCCTCAATGTGGGGCGGCCAACCCGCCGGGCAGCGGTTTCTGCAGCCAGTGCGGCAACAAGCTGCACTAGGGATGGCGGGCACGCATTGACATCTGGCGCATCTGTGCCATACCATGGTGCCGCGATCGAGCACGGTATCTGACAGACCACTGTTTTCATCCCATCCCATGTCATCACAACGCCTGACCATCCAGGAACAGCCAGGCATCGTCGCTGCACTGCTGGCCTTCGTAGCGTGTGCGGTCGTCTCCTGCATCGGCTGGTATCCGCTGGGCGGGCCGGT
>Ga0180432_10003275_pt1 | contig 23359 bp, 36 predicted proteins | sample SS_ome_10_FD_132414 | JGI IMG/M metagenome (GOLD analysis project Ga0180432, IMG submission 132414) | Hypersaline lake sediment archaeal communities from the Salton Sea, California, USA - SS_1_MS_2 metaG | ecosystem: Environmental > Aquatic > Non-marine Saline and Alkaline > Hypersaline >... | reverse complement strand
TCATCCTCGGTCCATAGGTATTAAATATTCTAGCTACTCGAATATCTACATTATTCATTCTATGGTAATCAAAAAAGAGAGTCTCAGCACAACGCTTACCCTCATCATAACAAGATCTTACCCCAATAGGATTTACTCTCCCCCAATAAGATTCAATCTGCGGGTGAATATCAGGATCTCCATAGACCTCACTAGTTGAGGCTTGAAGTATCTTAGCCCCTATTCGCTTTGCTAGACCTAACATATTAATAGCACCATGAACATTTACCTTAATTGTCTGAATAGGATTCTTCTGATAATAAAAAGGAGAAGCCGGACATGCTAAATTATAGATCTCATCAACCTCAATATAAAGTGGAAAAGTTATATCATGTCTTAGAAATTCAAAAAATGAATATTCCAACAGATGAAGAATATTATCCTTACTTCCTGTATAAAAATTATCAATACAGATAACCTCATTTCCCATCTTTAATAGCTCTTCACAGAGATGGCTTCCTATAAATCCAGCTCCTCCAGTTACTACTATTCTTTTTCTATTCACTCCTCTTCTTTCTCCTTATCTTTTATAGTAATAAGCTTCATACCATAATTATCTATACCCCTCTTAATTTTTAAGCCCTTCTTTCTAATTAATTTATTCTTTCTAAAAGGTGAGTAATCTACAGTATGCTGCCACCGGCCCCACTTCCAAGTAATCTTAGCTACATCAGGATGCTGATCTATTAAAGACTTAGCCATCTTCCAACGACCATCTTCCTCCTTATTCTTACTACCTTCACCAGTATAGAGCTCATCAGTATTACCTCCAGACATAGTCATCGTTGTAGTCTTCTGAGCTAAAAAAGCTAGAAAGAGGATAGTACACCAACCATCTTTTAAAGCCCTAAGACTTAAATCAGTATCCTCATTATATCTACCACGCCATCTAAAATCGAGATTATTCCTTATCAAAATACAAGAATAAACTCTAGTATTAAGATAGAAGGGAGGATTCTTTACTCTATCAGGAGAGAATATATAATAGTGGAACCCAGATATAGCTATATTTTTATATCTATCAGTAAAGTCCTCAGCAGCCCGAAAGATAGCCCCAGTCCTTACTTTAACCCTTAAATTATAATTAGATCGCCAAAACTCAGATATATTATCATCAAGAATCCAATGTCTTTTAAACCCCTTAGAAATAGAATCTTCCCAGACCCAATTTCTTGCTGGTATAGATCCCTGACCTAGATTAGAAAAAGGAAGAGTATAAATCTTCTTAGAATCTATTACAGAAGCATACTCATCATATTCCTGAGGCTCAACAACAATATGATAGGGAACTCTCATCTTTTCTAAAACCTTACTAGTCATTCTAGATTCCCAACGTCCTTTAGAAATAATATAGATAGGATATTTAGGATTCAATCTCTCCTCCTTTTCTTATTATATCTATCTATAACATAATATTTATCCTTTATTACTTTTATCTCAGCTTTAGGATACCAAATACTCTTAGTAGTCTTACTAACCTTTTGCTCTATTAATTTAGAAAACTCCTCCATATCCTCCTTACTCTCAAAGTGGACCATTATAGAAGAGTAAGGAGTCTGATCTTCCTGAACAAACTCAGGCATCCCCTGCCATTCCTCTTCCCACCATTCAGGAATATTAAAACCTTTTTTCTCTTTCTTTTCCATAGAATTCTCCCTAAAACAAAAAAGACCCCTATGCCTAAGCATAGGAGTCTCTTATTATTTTTTATCCTTTACTATAGAAAGTTTACCATCATTAGTCTTTACTCCAAAACCAGCAGCTACTAACTTCTTCCAGGGACTATAAAAAGAAGCCCCAGTAGGATTCCATTCCAATTTCTTTATCTCAGCCATCTTCATAGGTTTCTTTTTAATAGCAGCTGCAAATTTAGCAGGCTTAGAATCTTTAGGAAAAAGCCCAAACTCATCAAGATCCTTAGGATCAAGAATTCTCTTCTTACCACTTTCCTTGGCCTTCTCTTTCTTCTCAGCTTTCTTCTTCACCTTTTCAACCTTCTCCTCAACCTCTTTCAATACCTCCTCAACCTCTTCATCTACTTCCTCTTTCTCGACTTCCTCTTTCTCTACTTCCTCTTCCCCGTCGTCCTCGGTGTTTGCCTCGTAGAACTCCATCAGGTCCTGGTTCTCATCAGCCCAGTTCTCCAGTTCCATCAGCTCCTCGATCTTATCAAGAATGTTGTCCAGCATCTTCTCCTTTTTGACTGCCACATGCTTCGTCCCCAATCTCTTCGCGATCTCTTTCAATCCTGCATAATCCATTTTCTTACTCCTTTCTCTCTTTTTTATTTTATTTATTTTATTATATCATATTTCTTATAGGGTTTCCAAAAAATGTTTGACCTCCCATAGGCCCATGTCTATATAGCGGAATGACCACCCGTTATACCTTAGGTAGCTCCTTAACTCCTGAATCGTCATCCACTTACTGTTTTCCTTCCTCAGTATTACCTTCCTCAACTCTTCAGGGCAGTCCAGACAGATCCTCACGATCTCCTTCGCCCTATCAGAAAGCTCCCCAAGACCGATGACGAACCTGACCAATCTCTCCGAGTCCTGCCTATCGATCCTATCCTCCAGCTCCCAGACCAGGCCCTCCAGGCAGTCACCCTGAAGGTGGTCTATGCCCTCGAAGAACAATCCATATTCACTCAGGCTATCCTGCATAGGCTTCTCTCCTTTCCCACTCTTAGAGTTTATATCCTTTTATCTTCCATCCCTTTTCCTTGCAGATTCTTTTTATCAAATCCCTATCCTGTATCTTAGGATTACCTCTCTTCCAGTCCTCTCTCCTCTCATTGAATTGCCAGAATCTTTCCTCATTCTGATATGGGCAAGGACCTCCCTTAGCCCATTTAATAAACTTCCCAGGATAGGGGTGAGCCTGGGCATCCCTCCTCATCAATTCAGTAGAAAGCTCATGTGGTAGACTTCCAAGATATATTGAGGAGAGTAGCCTTATAGAGGGAAATTGGTAGAACTCTATGTATGCCCCTCGTAGGTCTGCCCCTCTTAGGTCTGCCCCTTGTAGGTCTGCCCCTCTTAGATCTGCCCATCTTAGATATGCCCCTTGTAAGTATGCCCCTTGTAGGTCTGCCCCTCTTAGATCTGCCCATCTTAGGTATGCCCCCTGTAGGTCTACCCATCTTAGGTCTGCCCCTCTTAAATCTGCCCCCTGTAAGTATGCCCCTTGTAGGTCTGCCCATCTTAGGTATGCCCCCTGTAGGTCTACCCATCTTAGGTATGCCCTTACTCCATCCTTTTTCCCTAATAAATATCTTTTATGCTGCTCTAAGATTTTTTGAATTTCTTTTTTACCCATTTACTTCTCTCCTTTTTCAAATTTTAAGATTTCTAAGCCATTCCCACTGTCCCTTCAAAACCTCTCTAAGAGGCTCCCAACCAGTCAGCCAATCAACCAGTGTAAACAAGAACCACCCCACAAAAACAGTTATCAACGTAACTATAAGGAACATGAATAGTATCTCCCATCCGCTGGAACTACTCTCCTTATATTCATGCCCGCAATGGGCGCAGACCCTCTTTATATTCTCGGTCTTTCCGCATTCCGGACACCTACTATCACTCCCTCCACTACTTACTATCGGTACTATTATTGGCGTATACATAGGCTTCTCTCCTTTCCCTCAATTGTTGAATCCACTTAGTGCAGCCAAAGCATCGTTCCTCAATATACTCGCTCAGCTCCCTCTTCCTCATCTTTCCCTGGCTGTGCTCCCGACAGGCCAGGGCCGGCACCCAGCGCTCGTTATACCTCAGCTTACCCTTACTGTTCTTCACCGCCCTCTTACAATAGATATACTCACCTCCCTCCAATCTTATTTCCTTCTTTACCTCTTTCCTCTTCCTCTTTGACTTTTTCTTTCTCGGCATGCTTTCTCCTTTCTACGTTCTAAAAAATTTTAGTAATTTACTATGCATCCTCCAGCAAGAATTGCCATCCCCTAAGGCCCTATATTTATCTAAAGCATCATTAATAATATCGGATACAGAATCATTCGGAGATTCTTGAACTTCATGAGCTACATATTCTAGTATCTTCATCACTTTTATCTTTCCCTCAAAATCCATCATCTTACTTTCTCCTTTTCTTTCTTCCTTTATTTAGCTTAAAATCACTATTAAATAAATTAATAATCCAATTGTAAAACCTATTGCTATTTCCATCCTTCTTTCTCCTTTCATTATTTTTTAATTGAAAATTTCCTCCCCCTATCATAATTCGATGTCCCTCTTTTACTTTTCCTCCCCTATCCTAAGCCTTTCAATTCTATCCCTTAATGCCTTATCTCGCTCCTCTGAATCATAAAGGATCCAATCTAAGACTTGCGCAAAACAAAAAAGTTTATCCATTCTTATCCTTTGAGCTTTTGTCTTACCGTCAATATTAGTAGCAGCATTTAAAGCCACCATTGCCATCTCCCATATTTCTTTTGCATCTCTCATCTTCCTTTCTCCTTTCTTTTCTCAGCCTACGGTTGACCATTCTCGTCAATCGAAGGTTTTGTTTTTTTCTTGCAGCCGCCCTTTTAGCCGACCTTTCAGTCGACCTTTCAGTCGCCCTTGAAATCTCCCTTGAAACCTCCCTCAAACTTTCATCCCCTGTTTTCAAATATTTAACTACAACATCCGGTGCATCCCATAAGTGTATGACATCTAATGCACATAGATTAGCGAACTTCCGCAAAACGTCCGAAATATCTATTCCACCATCAAGATAAGTCCGATGAGAGCAGGCGTACTTATCAATAGGTTTCCCATGCGGAATTATAACCCCTGACCCTTCAACTTTATATACAACAGGGCCGGAGGCATATGCCAGAGCGTCTAAGATTCTGGGCGATAGATGAAGACCATATTGGCATGGGATAATCTTACCCTTGACCTTATGGGTAATGCCCAACTTGATTTCACGGCCGTCATTGTTCAACAACTTGCGTTCTGTGGTTGTGAACCACCAGCCTTTGACTTTTTTCATTTCTCCTTTCTCCTTTTCTTTATTTCTCATCTTCATTTCTCCTTTCTGTTTAGGAATCTACGCTAAACCTCACTTAAGATACACGGTAAACTACAGTGTTTTCAGCTATGTTTTTTATGCCGCGTCTGATTGTTTCAGCTGCCCACTTAGAGATAGCATTTTCAAGCTCTGCAGGATTATTATATTTATGTGCTTCGATCTGCATCCATAAATCAATCCGATCATTAACATAAGCTATTAGTTTTTTAATTTTGCGATCAATGCTTTTATACCCATCTGATGTCTCATAAGAAAATTTCATTTCTCCTTTCTCCTTCTCTTTATCTCTCATCTTCATTTCTCCTTTCCCTTTAAAGTTAATAAAGATCAATCCTCCAATCGGAGTCCCAATCCCCTCCAAGATCAGGGCTCCTCAGAAAGATCAACCCATCAGGAATCTCACACCCATACCAACATACCAGACCAAAATGGCCAGGTAGCCAAGGGCAATGAGGCCATCGGTCACCAAATCTATATGGTAGACATTCTCGCATACCCACCTAAATTTTTTTATTCTTTTCATCTTATTTTCTCCTTTTCTTTCTTTTTTTATAGATATATTTTCCAGGACTTACGTGAACATACCCACAACCATTATAGGATTTCCGTTCTTCTTCATCCTCTTCTTCCTCTTCTTCCTCTTCTTCAATATTCTCTATTATCTTATCAATATTTAAATTACCACTTAAAAACCCATGCCCTCAGAAGCAAATATTTTTAAATGATCTATCAAATAGGCCTGTACATTTCTATCCTCTCCAACAGCCTCTTCAAGAAGCTCAATACATTCAAACAATTTTTCCTGAGCATTCCTAAGCAAAACTATTTTTTCTTCTCTGTACATCTCCCTATCTCCTTTCTTAATAAAGAATTGTTTTAATCATTGGCTCTATCAGCCTGGCCATCCTTCCGGCCCAGACCTTGGAGAATCCCATGTCCCTCAGCCTGCAGTAGAGGTGAAGGGCATTAAAGTTATGCCTCGTCCATCTCATTACCATCATCCTTTCCATTATTTATTACTCTCCTTTCTTGCCCTGTTTTTGATTTCATTTTAATTCAATTAAAGGATAATGTAAACCCCGACTACAGCCAATTAAACTCCATTACAGGTAGTTATGGACTGATACGGGGCTCAGACAACTTTGTTCATTGCTATACTTCAATTTTCTTTAATTTACTTCGATTCTTAAGATTGGAAATAGCCCTATTTACTAATATTATAATAAAATCAACTATTTATATGATTTGTAGAAAAATAAATTTTTTTAATTTTTTTAATTTTTTATTCCTTAACAATATCAAAATATCAAATAGTTATCTAAATTATTCTATTTTTACCAAATTTTTTCTCCTTTTTTATTTATTTTTCCTATTTCTTAAATCTATTTTCTCATCAACCAATCCCTAAAAACACCCTCTAAAACCTTCAAAAACACCCCTAGAATCGACTTTCTCTATAAAGCCCATATATCCCCTACCTCCTTATCGGAAAGCTCAGCAGGATCGCCCTCATCGAGCTGGATAATCTTGATCTCAAAATACATCCCCAATTCAGCGGCAAAGGTCCTGGACTTCTTCCAGGCATCTGCATCCAATAGGACCTTTACCCTCACCTTCCTACTCAGATTCTCCTTCAGGTAATTCAACTGCTCAGGCGTGTAGTTCTTACCCATCAGACATAAGGCCCCCGGACCCATCCTCCACTGGTCCGTAACGCCCTCAACTATCACAGCCTGACCCCTCTCGTTGGCCATATCAATACCATTTACCATGTGCTTCGATGGAATCCGAGCCCTGTCTGGCGGGCAGTCCAGATACCTCTGAGCGGCGATCCCGGTCACATCCACAGCCTGCCAACTCACTATTTCGTTACGGTGCATCACCGGCGCTATCAGCCTGAGGGCATACTCGCCATGGGGCACATAGCCCAGTGACCACCGCTGGCAGATCTCGATCGGGAAGTCCCTCCTCTTCATGTAATCCCTGACGGCCTGAGGCTCCCCACCCCTCCATATGGGCTCAAACCACTCCGGTAATAATTTCTTATATCGCTTCTTCTCCTTCTCCTTTTTATTACTCTTTAATTGAACAGCCTGGAACTCCTCCAATCTCAGCTTAGCCGCCCTAAAACTCGTATCTTCCAGTCTCCTTATCAGGTCTATTATGTCCCCAGTCTCGTTACAGGCCCAGCAGTGGAAATACTTCTCCTCCAAGTGGATCCCCAGATGGTTCTTGATATCATCACAGTAGGCACAATTTATATTAATCCAGCCGTCAGTGACATTATCACCATCGTCCCACCACTGGACCCCTTGGTCATCGAAGTAGTCTATTACGTCAAATCCTCTCTTTAATCTTTCTAATTCTTTACTCATCTACTTTTCCTTTCTTATATTCTCCTTATTTAATCTTCCATATCCTCATCATAATAAATGGCCTGTAAATTAAAAGCATCCTCATAAACTACTATCTTTAAACCAGGATGACCAGAAGGTAACAGCCACTGAATCAACCCATCACCATCTTCTTCATTCTCATTATATACTTTTAATACTTCTACTTTTTCTTTTATTTTGCTCATTCACCCAACCTCCTTATCCACAGCCTCCCTATTGTATCCCCTATCTCATTGGAGTGGACCAGCAGGCCCTCACCCAACAGTATCTCATTGTAGAACCAACTGGTAGACTCTTCATCATCCTTCTCGTATAGCATGTTCTCATCTATTACCAGCTCACCACTTATGAATATCTTTTTCATTTATTGTTCCTTTTTTATAATTTATATTTCATTTCTTGGCAATGACTACATTGATTCCCTTCAATTTCATCTATACAAGTACACCTATTTTTTGGGTCCCCTCCATAATCTAAATATTCACAATATCTCTTAAGTTCTCCTTTAGCTATTTCCTCTGTCTCAAATGGACCATTTTTATCAGCCCAAGTCTCTATCCAATAGTACCATTTTCCATTTTCCTTATGAACTGGATCAAATCTTTTCATTTATTATTCCTCTTTTTTATTATCTTTTAACAAAGGACACCAATCTGAAATATTTTCAAGATCATTAATAATTCTATACTTACCATCTACCTCTGTACACTCTTCCCCCCAACGATAAGGACAATCCCAACATCTTTCAAATTCTATACTAATAGATACTTTTCTTTTCATAACCATCCTACCTCCGAATAAAAACAAAGTCTATCCATTGAGTGCCTCTGGAAATAGCTATGGTTTGTATCAAGCATATCTACCAGCAGCACGTCAACCTTCCCCTCGTCGGCCCTCAGCCCTCTGCCGAACCTCTGAATGCTGGAGATCTCGCTCTTACCCCCGACAGCGTTTATTACACAGCCGATAGACTTTATGTTCAGTCCCTCGGACCATATTCTACTGGCTATCACCCCCTTCCTAATTCCCTTCTTAAACTTATCTGTCTCCTTCTTCAACTTCTCGTCGTCGTCCTCGGCGCTCAGGAACACAAACTCCCCAGGCATCGAGATTCCACATAAATCTTCCAATATTCTTCCATGATTCAGCTTCTCCACCATAATCAGGACGCTCCTCCCGTCCCTTATATTCCTCTCGGCTTCTTCCACTATCAACTGATTGCGTTTCCGATTATGGACTATGCCTTCGTCGTAGACTAACTGATACTTCCCCTTCAGCTTCTTCTTCTTTTGCTCACTCATGGCCGGCACCTTAAGAAACTTCATCCTCGGCCTGGCCAACTCATCCTTCACGTCCTCGTAGGTGGTCTCCCCTATGATCGGCCCCAGCAGCCCTTCCATGGCCAGATAGTTCTCCTTCTCCTTCTCATAGGTAGTGGCCGTAAAACCTATCCTTACTGGAGCCTCCAGATAGGAAAGAATCTTGGCATACTGACTATCGAAGGAAGAAACATGATGAGCCTCATCGACTATCACTATATCATAATAATTAGAGTTAATATCCTCTATGACATTAGAAAAGCTCTGCTTCATTTTTACCTCTACATAATCATCATACAGACCGAACTTCTCCAGCTCCTCTATAGTCTGCCTCAACAGAGCCTTTGTATGAACCAAGACTATTCCAGTTCCCTTGTAGGCCTTTAACACAGCAGCAATCAGGATAGTCTTACCACTGCCCGTGGGTGCCTTCCATACTCCCCTTCCATTCAGGAGGATCTCCTTAATGGCCTCCTCCTGATCTTTCCTGAAGGTAATACCTTCCAGCTCAGGCCACGTAAACGGAACGGCATCTACTTTATCCATCACCTCTATCGTATGGCCCTTCTTCTCGAGGTATTCCTTCACCCTCGGGACATAGCCGGATAGGAACTCTCCATTCTTACCTACCAAGCTCTTCCTGAAGCTCCTCCTCTCCTTAGCGTATCGGCCCTGCCTCCAGTAGACCTTCTCGTAAGATAGCCAGTCCCTTATCAGCTCGGGGTGATCTATCTCACTGTAAACAGGTCCCTCGCGAATCTCTATTTTCATTTGTTACTCCTATCTAATCACTCTTATATTCCTTCCCGCACTTCGGGCATACTAGCCACCACTGTCCCTTGTCATCCATATAGGCCTGGCAGTTCCTAAACTCGCCAGGTCCGGCAAACACAAACCCGCACTGACACTTTATCCCGTCACTCATATCCTTTCACCTCCTTTCTTATTTAAAAACTGTAGGTCAGTCCCACAACCATTTGTCCATAGTTCTTGCCCCCATCATGCCTGAACGGATCAGATGTATGAGCGAACCTTAGCTCTGTCCTCAGGCTCCACTTTCCCTGAAGCTGCCAGTCCTTCCCCACCAATGGGCCCCAACTCCCCAACAACCCAGAGTTCCCAACTCTGGCATGCATCTCTCCATCGGACCAGTCCCTGTCCTCAAACTCGGGAAGGTCCAGGGGGACGGACAGCCCGGCGAAGAACCCCACGTAGAATAAATCGTCAAACAGCTCCCTCTTCAAGGCCAGATTAATCCCCAGCTCCTTCATGCTGGCATCTTGCCCCCCACCTATCTCATCAAACTTATGGGCGGAATAGTGGAGCTCCAGCTGCCAGTCCCACCTCTCAGGGAGCAGCCAATCATCCTCTATCCTCAGGCTCAGCCTATTGACCGTGGCCTCACTGTTCTCACAGGTCCAGGCCTCGGGCACCACGAAGTCCCTGCCGTAGGTCCAGTCCAGACCTACCTTCATCTCAGCACCAGCATCTCTAGAAATTAAAAATACCCCTAAGAAAACCAATAATAACACAAATAGGACTAAAATCTTATATAACCTTAACAGCCATCTCTCAAACTCTTCGTCACTTTTCATTCTTTATGCTTCCTCCCTTCTTATTTTGTTTCTCCCTCGGGGCATCTATAATCTTATTCGACAGATGGAAGATACCCCTGTCAAGATCCTGCTCAACCCTAACCTGCTTCAGCCTATTAAATCTCCTGAATCTATGCATCAGTACATTTAGTCGTATTATCCCCTCCTCCCTTTCGTCGTCGGTTTGATTCAGCCCGAATAAGGCATCCACGTTAGCCAGTATTCGGACATCCTCAGGCACGTCGGTCACATGCATGTTCATCTTCCTCAAGGTCTCCTTATTCCCTTGATGAGCACTAACCACCACCATCTTCCTTTCCTCACTTAAACCTTTTAACTGCTTGCTGTTATGGTCGTAGACATCCCTCCCGTGCTTCCCGCTCGGCTCGCTCATGGCTCCCAAGTAATCCACTAACAGAACGTGCGGCTGGAATCCCTCGGCGGCCTCTAAGCTATCCAAGTATCTCCTGATCTCCCCCACCCCTGCGGAATAGGACGGAAAGGACTTCAACCTCAGCCGGCCCTTAGCCTGCTTCCGAAACTTCCTTACCCATCTGACCGCCTTCTTATTTAAGTCTTTGTACCGGATGGCCCCGACGTTCTGCCAGAATCTGCTCGCGTTGTCCGAGTACCCGCCCTCCAAACTGATGAAGACTGTATTGAAACCGGACCAGGCCGAGTGTACTGCCTGATGAGTAAGGAACATCGTCTTACCCCTTTTCATCGGTCCCATCCACATCACGAGCCATTCACTCTTCATCGGTCCAGCCAAATTGTCAAATCCCCTAATTCCGGTCCTTAGCTCGAAACGGCTCTCAGGCCTTAAGAGCTTCCTCACCACAGCATCATCGAACGGATCTATGCCCAGGTCCGACTGATCGGTAGAGGCAATGATTCCCTTCGACCACCGCTCCTCGGCCTCCTCTAATCTATTATTCTCTATCAGCTCCTGCACGTCCTCCGCAGTCTTATATAGCCTCTGCCTCTTAAAGTATCCCTCCATCTGATCTAATAAATAATGCTCATTGAAACCCTCCATCTTGTACCGCTCCGAGAGCTCCCCCAGGAATCCCTCCACCCACTCGGCCTCGGAATCCTTCAGCCCCTTACTCTTCTCCTGATAAATGCCCTCCAGCATCTCGCCAGGGGCCGATTGGTACCGGTCGAAATAGTCCAGGACCCACTTGGCCACAAGGCGGACTGCGGAAGTGTCGAACAGCCTGACATCCACAATCGGCCTGGCGAGCCTGACAAAGTTGGTAGAGACTATCAAGCCGGTCAGGATCTGCCTCTCCATACTAACATCAACGTTCAGGATCTTCATACCTCTCCTTAAAACTTATCCTACAGAAATTATAGACACCCCAGAGTCCGTACAGGAAATACTCCAGGTCGCCTTCACCCCCGCTATCGTCAAGCAGATTAAAGTCGCCATCCCTCCGGTGCCTCAGACCATAGGTGAGCAGCTCACCCGAGGTTAGCATGGTGAAACCCCTAGTAAAGTAGCTGTCCGGCATGGCCTCGGCCAGAATAGTATTGACCGTCAGTTGGAGGACGAAACCTCCCCTAGCCATCCACCTTACATCACTATCACTCGGATTGCCAGAATAGTCTATCCTCTCACTAAGACCATCTTGTCTGATGTCTACATCAAAGGCATGGGCGGCCAGGTGGTGCCCCAGTATATGGGTGGCCAATGAGGCCCCGGCGCCCAGGATCATCCTGCCGTAATCTCTATTCTCTATCCTATCCAGCTCCTTCAGGTCTATTCCGAAGACGTAGAACTCCATATTGGCACAGCCGGTTATCAATAATAGGAATATCAGCAAGAGGAGTCTCATCATTCCTCCCACTCTCTTGATATATACCTCGGCAGGGTATCCGTGAAGGTGTAGTCGCTGCACAGATTAGCTGTAGTAAATTTCCCGTCCCAGGATTCATCCAGAGCATGGTACAGGGCGCGCACATAGTCAGAAGGTCTGCAGCCCTCAATTATATACTTCTCCAGTCTCTTCCCCTTCATGTACTGCTTCAGCTTCACCGCGGTGAGCTTAAAGTGGTTCTCCTGTTTCTCGGAGAACTCAGTCTCCTCACAGGTTATATGCTTCCTCCAATAACTCTTTATTTCCTCATAGAGATCTTTCGGGTACCTCTTGGTCTTCCTGAACTGCTCGAAGTCCTTCTTCCTTATGATCGATTGAAATGGAGAGAGTAGTGGCTTGTTGAGTTTCTGGAGGTAGGTCTTCTGGAAGTTATTCAGTCTAAAGAAGTCCAGGATTGACATCTTGCCGTTAATTCTAAACTGGACATGGTAGATAATGGCATCTATGATGTCCTCATAATCATATTGCTTCCTCAATTGGGGTAGGAGTTTCAGGGTTTCCTTTATGAGTTTGGAGTTCTTATTGGTGTGCCTGCTCCCGGCCTTCAGACGATTCCACTGTAGGATTATGTTCTTATCCTCGGCGGGTGCTAATTCAAATTGGGTTTTCTTCTTAATTTCTTTCTTATCCTCTTTCTCCTTCTTGACTTCCTTCTTGACTTCCTTTTTTAATTCCTTCTTAAATATTGTTGGTAGCTTCTTTCTCTTTCTTTTCTTTTTATTCACTTCTAAAGGAGAAGAAGAAAATGAATCGATAGATTCATTATTATCTTCTTTAGAAGATAATAAATTATCTTCTTTTCCTATAACTTTTGTTATAGTCAGGATTTTTCCCTCTACTATAATTTTCCTTATAGTCAGGAATCCGTCATTTTTTTTCAAATCATTGCTATATAATTTCTTTCTATTCTTCTCAAAATTACTGTGGTCAATCCATATTATTCTTTGAGTTCTTACCTGGCCATCGATCTTACTTTTCTTAATATCAGACTTTATGTATCCGGCTTTAGTAAGTCTAACTATTCCATTGGATACGTTTTGTTGTCCCTTTGGTTTTCCAAGCAGATTTGCGATGATCTCGTTAGATAATTGGCAGCCTTCCTTGTTATCAAATATCTGAATGATGGCAAAGATAAAGCAATCAATATGGGAGAGCCTATCGTCCCACATTAGTATGGATGGAATTGAGAAGAATTTTAACCAATAGAATGGTATCTTCATATTATATTCCTTATTATTCAGTTTTCTTGTCTTTTATCGGGTCTCTTGATAAGCGCATATGGAATTTTTATTTTATTTTTTATTTCCTTATATTTAATTATATCATACTTTGAAGCATTATAAAAATAAATTTTTCTCCAAACGAAAAAAGAGGGCCATGAATTCTCCATGATACCCTCTTAGGCTTTCGTATTGCTATCGTACATCGACTTTTTTGTCATTAGTATAGGTTATATTGTATTTCAATTAAACTATTTTTAAATTTAAGTGTTTTCAGCTCTGGTGCTTCTTGGCGGTCCCTCTACTCAGGCTGTACCCGAATTGGGCCGCTACCATAGCCACTATGCCCCCGAGCTGGGTGATGGCCTCAATGATCGTGCTAGACTGCTCTGGCGTGAGATACCCCAATGCGGCCACCAAACCTACGACCTGTATAAATATAGTCACCCAGAATTCTGTAGTCTTGTGTCCTGGCTTCATCCTTTACTCACCTCCTCCATACTTTATGATTTCGCTGTTCATCTGCTCCATGGCCACGGCGAACCGTAAGGCGTCCTTTCTAGCCTGCTCCTTGATCTGCTCCTCAGTCATCTTCTTCTCGTTCATTAGCCTTATGGCAGTCTCTATTCCGTAGATAATCACTGCTATCGCTTCTGGGCTCATCTTCATTTCTCCACCTCCTCGCTCTCAGCCGCCATCTTCAACAGGAGTAGCTCGAGCTGATCTTTTAGGGTCTCCCAGAGAATGGCCTTCGCATCGTCGTCCGGGCTCTGTCCCCAGGTCTGAAGGAATACCCCGACCTTCTGGAACTGCCTGTGGTATTTGTTTACCCACTCGGTCTTCTTCTCCTCACTGAGGGTGAGCCATACCTTGTGGTAGCTTTCCCAGGCGTCGGCGAAGAATGCTACGGCCTGGTCGTACGGGGTCCTCGGGCTGTTCAGATTAAGGTTTAGCTCCGTACAGGCCCCCAACGAAAGGGCTAGAATTAGTAAAAACGATAATACTAAAGTCTTTCTTCTCATCTCAAATCTCCTCTTAAGTCTGTTAGTTTGTATTTATACGCCACCATCTCTGCTTTACGGCGGACTGCGTGAATGTCCTATCTAATAATAGGCACTTCTCGTCTACCCATCCGCCTCCGCTCCCTTCGTCTATCGTCAGGTCCGCTATGTCACCCTGCTGGATATCGAACCCGATGTGGTAGGGCACGGCTACCGTTATGATATCATGCCTCATTGCGTTCCAGTCCAGGAACCTACTTAGGCAATTCTCGGCCTGAGCCTGTGTGGCACAATCCGGGCACTGGAAGGTCCTCTCTGGCTGCTCCTCGTAGGTAATATAGCTCAGTTTGCACTCCCTGTTATTAGTCCAGTCCCTTGTGAAGTTCCCGCTGTAGGACCCACCTGAAGGATTGTAGTGGATCTTCACCCTGTTGGTTACTAGGTCGAACGGGCTAAGCTCTATGATCGGGTTTGAGGCCAGATCCTCCATGACGATCCTATGACCGCTCTCCCCGAACTTGTCAAACGAATCCACCGCTATCTTTCCGTTTTTGTTGATCCTGACCGCGGACACCTCGGCCAGTATCCTGTCGATTACGTCGAAGATATCGGCCCCCTCGTCGATGGTCGTTGAGAAGCTAAATCCAGTTAGGAAGTCTTCCAGGTCTGCCAAAGATCCATGGTCGATCTGATCGGCATCCAACAGCGTTTGGGAGTCCAGTAGGTACTTGACGATAGCGGCGGGATTCCCACTTATTGTTAAGTTATCTACCCACTTACCCTTAGTGGAGGCAAAGTCCAATATCTCGAAGGTGTATCGATCTTTCATATGGCTGATCTTGCGGAATGTCCCCTGAAACAGTGGGTAATCCTCCACGTCCGAGAAGTCCAGGCTTTTCGACCATGCCCAAATAGTCCCGTTGATCTCATGGATATACATGAACTTCTCGTAGTCCTGGAACCGTCCGTTGTTGTTCATAACTACACGGCACTTGGTCGATGGACACCTCCTTGAGCTTAGGTTAAAGCTGTTCACTACCTCTATGCTATTTAGGATCAGGTCCTCAAACAGTAGGGAATCGTTTCCCGAATAACTAACGGACAGACCCCCACGACAGTTAGTCAGTCTCTTATGCCATCCGTCCAGTTCCAGGTCGATCAGGAAGAAGACTTCCTTGTCTTTCTCGAAAGCCGTACTTATGGTACTCATAGAACTTCCTCCAGCGTGATGTCTATCTCCTGAACCTTCAACCACTTCGGCATCTGGCCCGCATCCCCCGTATGCTTTACTAAATAACAATCATACATTGTGGTACTGTCAGGGATCAGGGCCATATTCTTGCCCTCGGCGCAATTAAGTAATGACATGATCTCCCTCTTGATATCCTCGCTAGCCGGCCAATGTAGTGTGAAGATCCTTTTCCTGCCGGAGCCTCTTACCGGAACCAGTCCACCATGCGGACTTCTTAGCATGGTTACCCCAAAGGTCTCCGCCCTGCCGTATCCGGCCATAGCGAATCCCCTGGTAGTCTCCACGGTCCTTCCAATAACCATTGCCCCAATCTGATAGTAGCCTTCCACTGTCTTCTGAGCCGGTATACTGATCCTCATATAACGGTAGTTACCTCCAGTAAATGTAATGGACATTTTCTTCTGGAAGATTGAGAATAGCCTACCGTTCTGGAACCTCGGACAGCCCTCCGCATCTACCATAATATGGTCCCCGTAGTTATCAAGAATCTTCCACATCACTGTCTCGTCGCTACTCGCACTAGAACTACTACTCTGGCTGCTGCTTCCACTCGAGGAAGAGGAGCTCTCAGAGGAACTACTACTAGATGTACTGGAGGCCTTACTCGAGGAAGAGGAGCTCTCACTAGAGCTTGAACTGGTAGAGCTACTGGATGAACTGGTAGAGGAGCTACTCTCACTCGAAGAGGAACTACTCTGACTACTACTCTGGCTACTGCTACTCGAAGACTCTGAAGAAGAACTCCTACTAGAACTACTGGACTTAGAGGAGCTGCTCTGACTTGAACTGCTGCTTGACTGCGATGAGGAGTATCTCTCGTCTCCATGCAATAGTAGCTTGGTCTGGGCGTCGGCAGTATGCGAAACTGTAGGAATAGTGATCGTATCGGTCAATCCGCTATTCGGGCTTGCGCTGAATGGATTCCCGTGATAGATCCGGATGTCATGCATGTAGCCATCGAAATAGCTACTGCCACCACCGTATCTGCCAATTTCTAAAGGTCCATCAAACGTTGCCATGTTGGCATCACTTGTGTAAGCAGTCTGTTCACCATCTAAATAAATCCCATATAGATTCCCAACTTTACAAAGTGCCACATGATGCCAATTCGTATCTGTTATTTCTCCTCCATAACCAGTAGAAACAATGTTTGCCGCTCCATCTCGTATCCAAAACGCCAATCCGCTTCCATGCAAATGTTCAAATTGCCATCTATTATCGGCATCTTCATACTGATGAATATAATATTCTGCCCCCACATGATCTGTATGTTTTACCCATAAGTCAATAGTAAAATTAGTCTGAATATCCCAATCGGGACTATCCCCTCGAGTAATATAATCAGAAACTCCATTAAATGAGAAGAATCTTGAGGCCCATTGTGAGCTTGAGCTACTTGATTGGGAGCTAGTGCTATGAGCGCTAGAGGAGGAGCTACTTGTTGAGGAGCTACTGGATTGAGATGAAGAGGAGGAGCTTACTGAACTTGATGAGGAGGAGCTCCTTGAGCTACTGCTTGATCTAGAACTGGAGGATGAGCTCTGTGACGAGCTGTGGCTAACTAATTTCAGATAGTAGTCGTCCATTAGTTCATGCGCCTTGTAATCTTCTAATAGGGAAGAGTCAGCCAGTGTATTCCCGGCGTATGAGTCAATGGTGCCTAAAGCCAGGTCGAAGACTACAGCCTCGTCCACTGGGGTGGTGGCGAAGTTGTCATCGCTCATCTGGAAGCGAAATCTTCTTATATTGCAGTTGAAGAACGCGGCCCCGTCGGCATAGAACTTCTTGCAGGCGCCCATATCTATAGTGATAGTACAGGCGATGTCATCCTGTTCACTCCTCCAGGGCTTACTCGGGCTGTCGGTTATCAGTTGCCGCATGCTATAATGGTAGTCCGGGGTGAAGGCCCAGTCGTCCCCTATAATTCCTTCTCCACCTCTCCAGGTAATCCAAGCATTACAGATTAGATGTTGGGGAATCCTATCAGTAGATACATAGGTAGTGGCTGCATTTAGAATGGAGATAGCTTGCCATGCCCCAAATCTTTCTAGATAGATAGTATTACCATCAGTTTCATAATAAGCTACCCACATTTCATGACCACCAACGAGGCATATATGTGGGTGTTTTTGATCACTGGAATGAGTAGTAAGAGATCCTTTCGAAGTCCAATTTGCTCCATTATCATTTGTTGAAAAGAGTTGAACCTGAGAAGTTGCAGTATCTATATATATAGCACAGAATATATCTTCATTACAATCCTTATAAAGTCTTGGCTTAAATAAATCATTAGCTACAAAATTAGCTACATCAATAGCTGCACCCCAAGTAGCTCCGTTATCCGTAGATATTTTACTTTTTATTTCAACATCATCAGCACTATCTTCATCAGTTTCATATACACATATGACCCATCCATTACTAGCTTGTTCGATAACAGGCCATTCCTGTTCATTAGCATCAGTAGCTATCTCTACAGCGACTCCAAATGTAAAACCACCATCATAGCTCTTCTTACATTTTATCTCATCACTATCCTCGTATACCCCTATAATTTGCCCATTATTTAGTTCAACTAAATCGTTAAAGGCAGAGCCATTTGTAGGAGTAATTTCCGTCCAACTATCTGCATTATTATCACTATAAAATATATTAGTTATATCTGAAAATGATAATAATATTCTCCCGGATTTAAGTACTATTAGACCACCAGGTTCATGATCCCCGGTATCTAATTGTATAGAAGATGACCAACTTAAACCTACTCCATTATCAGTAGTTGTCATATAATAGACATTGGAGCCATCATTATATACACACAAAACTTCCTTATTTTTCATTTGAACTATAGCTACCGGATGAACTCCATTATCAGCCCCAGTTAATATAGAACTACGACCGATTGCTTCGCCATCTCCATAATCTCTTCTTTCAAAGTAGACAGTTCCACCGTCATGGCTCCATTTAAAAGTGGCAGTACCTGTATCTCCTCCTGTTACTATCTCTATCCTGAAATCCCTGGTAGAGAAGGGAAGTGTCAAGGTATAGGCTATTCCATCCGTGATCTGCCCGCTGAAGGCGGCAGATACCGTAACTGTTCCTGTACCATTGTCAAAGTCAGATATGGTCCTACTCTCCCCGGCATGCGGACCAGACGTGATCTCCACGGTCGCCCCTATCAGGAAATCATCTCCAAAGATGGTCAGATAGCTACTGACTATAGTGGTCCCACCAGCATTCCCGTTACCGGTGGCATACTTCCTGACAACCAGATCCTCGGGAGTCCTACTGGTGAAGGGAATTAACTGCCCGCTGTTATCACTTGCGGGAGTCGGCTGTGGCCAGAATTCCCCCTCTTGTTCTGTCGCTGAGGAGAAGTGGCTCTCTTCCAGTATGTCTTCTGTGATTAGTTTTACGCTCATATTATGGTCCTAACCCCGTATCTGTCCCTACTGAATAGTAATCCTTGTACTTGTTGACGGACTTCTTCGCTGCCTTCTTTCGTTCGTACTCCTCCATCACCTGTGCGATCCAATCGCTGGCATCCTCTGTCGTGGCCACGTTGGCATACATAGAGAAGTTCATTCCACTGTTGGTAGATCCAAGCTGGATGCCAGATGATTCACTACCAAGACCAAGGCTCCCGCCCACCATATCCAATGCCCCGCTGATACCCGAAAAAGCCGGCTGTAAGGCCATGGTCAACGAGCCTATACTCGACAGCCAGGGCTGCATGTAGGCCATAAACTTATTAACATTGAAGCTCTTTATATAGTCGATGGCCTTTCCCCCAGGCCCATACTTCCCACCATAGGGAAGACCGATCTTCCCCATCTCGGAGGCCATCTCGAATGCCTTACTAAAACCTTCCTGGAACGGTTTAATGATGCCCTGTATGACGGACGAGGACAGCATGGCTTCTATCATTCCGCCCTTGACCGCATCATAGACACTCTCTTTCAGACCCCTGGTGAAAGAGGTGAAGTCCCCACTGTCTATTGCATCGGTGAATGCCCCAGATATGATACTAGAGATGAAACCCATGGTTTCTCCGGTCTGCGTCTCATATTGGCTTATGAGCCTCTCGGTCTTCCGGGTCCTCTTCTCCACATGCCTGCGGTGCTTGTTGGCTTTGGCCTGCTCTAAAGCTTGTATCCCCATCATGCCAACAGCGGCTACTCCCCCAGCAACCATCATTCCAGTGCTTTTAGTAACACCTAACAATCCCCCAATGCCCTTACCAGCCCAGTCCATGACCTTCTTTCCAACCATTGATCCGGCCATGCTAGCCATCGGCTGTGCTATTGCTCCTAATAGTCCTTTCCCTATCCCCCCGAGTCCCTTGAAGTTCCCACTCATCAGATCCTGGAAGAACTTGTTCCAGACATCCGTAATATTATCCAGCTGCTCCTTGGTGATGTCCTTTATTTCCTCGGTCCATGGGGTGACGGCCTCTTGGGCATTGATCCTGGCCATGCCGGCCTGCTGTTGGGCTTTAGTGCTGGTTCCCACCCCAGTAGTCCACCCAGTGCCCCACCGCTGCCACATATCAGGAGCAGCCTTTCCATAACCATGCTCCTGCCTCCACCAGGCATCCATATTGGTGGCCTTCTCATAGAATGTAGGCCTCTTCTTGGTTATGGTAAGCTTGGTTCGTCCACCACCACCTTTAGTTCCTCCTATTGAGGCTACATAATCATTGGCTGCCTTTCTAGCCAGTTCATCAGAACCGGTCTGCATAAAGACCTTCCAATAGATAGTATCCCAATTAAAGAATTTAGCCAGTGGATAGGCATATTTTTCGTTATACCACTGCTTGAACTTCTGCCATTTATTATTGGCTGTGGCTATTAATCCCATAGCCTTGGCGATGCCCTCCATAATATCTCTGAAGGTCTTCCAGGCATTCAAGGCCGACTCGGATATAATCTCCTGATTCGCTATGGCCCATTCACGGAATTGAAATACCATACTTTTAGCGTCTGATACTATATCCTTGACTATTGGTAGGAAATACTCACCAATAATGGTTTTTGTATCTACGATATAACGCTTAAAGGACAGGATCTGCTTACCGGCGGTGGACATAGCCGCCTCGTAGGCTCCCTGTATCTTTTCGCCCTTTTCGAAGACCTCGTTGGTCCTCGCCTGCTGCTTTTCTAGGGCATCTAGATCCTCTACATTCTTGTTTAGGGTCTCAGCAGTCTTCTTATAGGCCTTTTCGAAGTCCACCTGAAGGCCGATCATCCTCAGGACCCTTGGTTGTGCGGTCACCAAACCGTGTATCAACCGTTCGAAGGATTCCGTGGAGTTTATATTCCCGATTACGGCGGCATCCTGTGCAATTCTTGCCAATCTATGAGCCTTGGCCAGGTCCACCTGAGCTTGTATCAACCGGGCGGTCATCTGTCGGGAGATATTCATTTCGATGCCAGCGTCCTGGATAGCATATGCAGCCCCCAGCACCTGTTCCTTCGAATATCCGGCGGTCTTGCCCAATTGCTCAAGGACTACGCCCAGGGTCTCCCACCTGGCGCCGAGTAAGGCTGATTCCTTCACCAGTCCGGCGAATGTCCTGGTTAACCGGGCTGTGCCGAGGGCAATCCCCATGGCTATGGCGGCCTTGGCGACCTTGCCCATCACGGAGCTGGTTTTTGTCAGATGTGTATTTAAAGCCTTGGTCTGTCTGATAGCCGACTGCGTACCCGTATTATACTTCTTGGTATCAAGGGCGAGTTCCGCTACCATGCTCCCGAGTTTGCGCATCTACTTTACCTTTTTCTTCTTTTTCTTCTTGTTGAACTTCTGCTTCCAGTCGTCAAGCTTATCTACCTTCTCGTCGCCTTTCAGCTGCTCCAGCTTCCAGTTTAAGCGATTTAAGACATCCTGTCCCTCGCTGGACATGGCTGCGTTGACGGAATGTATACGGTCCATCTTATCCTCTATCTTAACTATCTGCATGTTCCGGTACTTCCCCCAGAAGCGATCTGTCGGTAGGTCTAGGAGGAAGTCCTCACTGCACCCGTAGAAGTACTCCATCTCATCAAGAGCCAGGGAAAGATCTATTCGGTCTCTTCCCCGACTCTTTCTAAGTTTTTTCGGTATTCGTCCTTGTACTTCTCACGGTAATACTCCAGCTCGGCATCCTGCGGCTCGCCGGAGAGGACCTCACGGATCATTTCTTGGATCCTCCTGATCTGAGGCATCTTCGTCTCCATCAGGACTTCCTTCGTCATCTCCGGAATGACCAGATTAATATACTCTATCTGGAAGTTCAGTATTTTCTCGGCGTTTTGCTCCTCCTCAATACTGTCCTCTAACTGGCTCATCCTGATCGTCTGCCTGTAGGATATGGGTCTGATCTGGTAGACCTCTCCCCTTAGGGAGAAGTCCTTTACGTTCTTCTCTATCAATTTATCTAGATCTACTACTGCCATCTCAATTTCTCCTTACCCAGAATTTGTGAATTAACTCATGCTACCGAAAATATGAAACACCTTGTCACCATTAGAACGACTATCGTCTATTAGGCCCTGCCAGTGGGCACCTATAATCCTGATCCCGTCGTTAGTGTACCCGAGGTCATCAATCGAGGCGCAGAAGGCCTTGTAGATCTGAATACCATCCGTATCACCACTCATCGGATCCAGGGTAAGTTTGCCAGTTGTAGCTGATGTACCTACTCTCTTACCAAAAGTCAGGTGTCCGGTCGGTGCGGCTACTGATTTCCCAGTCCACAATGTATCTGTATAATTCAACAGTGTGGCCTGCGCCAGTGGCGTAAAGGCTTCTATGGTCGTTCCCATATCGACGCTATCCACGGGCACCATCCCATAATCGTCAACCATAATAGGGACCTGCTCCATGGTGATCGTAACAGTCACACCCCCTTGGGTATATCCCATATTGTGGTCACCGAAGTGTACCCGGCAAGTTCCAAGCTTTTTAATCTCTGTTATATTCTTTGCCATCTTACTCTCCTTCGCTTATTGTTCTGGGGCCTTTTTACAGGCCCCTTTGTTTAATTGTTATACAGGCATCGGCCAGTTCGAGCTACTTGAGGAGCTCTCACTCGAGGAGCTACTCACGCTACTACTTGAGCTACTCTCAGAGCTGCTGCTTGAGCTACTCTCTGAAGAACTGCTTGAACTTCTAGATGAAGAGCTCTTACTTGAACTACTCTGACTACTACTTGATTGTGAAGAACTACTCGAACTACTTTCAGAACTCGAAGAACTACTCTCAGAGCTAGAAGAACTTTCTGAACTCGAAGAACTACTTTCTGAGGAACTGCTTGAGCTTCTAGATGAAGAGCTACTCTCACTTGAGGAGGAACTACTCTCAGAAGAGCTACTTGTAGAACTACTAGATTCCGAGGAACTGCTACTTACACTTGAGGAGCTACTCACGCTACTACTTGAGCTACTTACACTTGAAGAACTACTGGATTCTGAACTACTCGAACTACTTTCTGAACTCGAAGAACTGCTCTCTGAGGAACTGCTCTCTGAGGAACTGCTACTCTCAGAGGAAGAACTACTCTCAGAGGAACTCGAAGATTCAGAAGAACTACTCGCAGAACTACTAGATTCCGAACTACTACTTGAACTCTCAGAG